>ENA-UOXV01000114-UOXV01000114.1-marine-metagenome-genome-assembly--contig:-NODE-114-length-101419-cov-13.766179_pt1 | contig 101419 bp, 110 predicted proteins | sample MGYA00238165_ERZ766961 | MGnify/ENA primary metagenome ERZ766961 (study PRJEB28924, sample SAMN03173240) | marine metagenome | biome: Marine; feature: Water; material: Subsurface seawater | place...
AAAAATTAAGATTTGAAGCTGATATAATTAATCACTTTTAGAAAGCGTATAAAATGAATATTATTCTCCTTGGTGCGCCCGGTGCAGGTAAAGGGACACAAGCAAATTTTCTTAAAAAACAATTTCAAATACCACAAATTTCCACAGGTGACATGCTTAGGGCTGCTGTTGATAAAGGAAATAATTTGGGTATCAAAGCAAAAGAATTTATGGATAGTGGTCAACTGGTTCCTGATTCTTTAATTATCGATTTAGTGAAGTTACGCATAAAAGAAGATGATTGCAAAAATGGCTTTCTTTTTGATGGATTTCCACGCACAATTCCGCAAGCAGATGCAATGGTTGCGGCTAACATAAAAATAGACTTTGTTATCGAAATTGATGTCCCTGATAGTGAAATTGTTAATAGATTGGGGGGTAGAAGAATTCATCCAGCCTCGGGGCGCATTTATCATGTCTCTCATAATCCACCTAGAATTCATAATCTTGATGATATTACGGGTGAACCTCTTATTATTCGAGATGATGACCAAAAAGATACTATTTTAAAAAGGCTCACAACATACCATAATCAAACAGAGCCTCTAGTTAATTTCTACAAAAATTTTATTGGTACTAATAAGCCAATTTATATCAAAGTAAATGGGCAAGATAAACCAGAAAATATTAGCTCGTCTATTCAAAAAAAATTAACTCGATGATGCAAGAAAATTACAACTTTAAAGAGATAGAAAAAAAAGCACAGCAAGATTGGGAAACATCCAGGACTTTTTCTTCCTCTGAAATTACTCCGAATAAATTTTATGTGCTCTCCATGTTTCCCTATCCCAGTGGCAAATTGCATATGGGTCATGTTCGTAATTATGTAATTGGTGATGTTATAAGTCGTTTTAAAAAATTTAACGGCTTTAATGTAATGCAACCTATGGGGTGGGATGCATTTGGTCTCCCAGCAGAAAATGCTGCTATTCAAAATAAGACCGCTCCGGATAAATGGACTTTTTCTAATATAGATCACATGAGAAACCAACTGAAACAATTAGGTTTGGGTATTGATTGGAAGCGTGAATTTGCAACTTGTGATCCTAGTTATTATCGTTGGGAACAATGGCTGTTTATCAAATTATATGAAAAAGGATTAATTTACAAAAAGACATCTACGGTTAATTGGGACCCAGTTGACAAGACTGTTTTAGCAAATGAACAAGTGATTGATGGTAAAGGATGGCGCTCTGGGGCTACTGTAGAAAAAAAAGAGATCCCCCAGTATTTTATGAAAATTACAGATTACGCAGATGATTTGTTAAGCGGTCTTGACGAGCTTAATGATTGGCCAGAGCAAGTTAAAACAATGCAAAGAAATTGGATTGGCAAAAGCCAAGGGTGCGAAATTAATTTTGAATTGGAAGGCTCAAATGAACTAATTAATGTATTTACTACAAGGCCGGATACGTTAATGGGGGTGACCTACCTTGCAATAGCGCCAGAGCATGTAATTTGTCACAAATTGAGTGAATCAAAACAAGACATAAAAACTTTTGTAGAAAAATGTAATCAAGCGGGAGTATCAGAGGAGGAATTTGCCACAAAGGAAAAAGAGGGTATTTTTTCTGGTTTATATGCTAAGCATCCAATTACAAAAAAGTTAATTCCGATCTGGATTGCAAACTATGTTCTCATAAGTTACGGAGATGGTGCGGTTATGGCCGTTCCCGCACATGACGAACGCGATTACCAATTTGCAAAAAAATATAATTTACCCATAAAGCAGGTCATAAAAGGTGGGGATTTAAAAAAAGAGGCTTTCGTAGGGGAAGGAGAGCTTATTGATTCGGGAGAATTTGATGGAAAACCAAGCATTGCTGCAAAAGAGCTGATTACTAAAAAACTTGAGGATATAAAAAAAGGTAAAAGGAAAGTTAATTTTAGATTGCGTGACTGGGGTGTTTCAAGGCAACGTTTTTGGGGCTGTCCTATTCCAATGATTCAATGTGAAAAATGTGGGGATGTGCCTGCTAAAGAGGAGGATCTACCTATCAAATTACCTGAAAATATTTCGATTGATAGCTCAGGCTCACCTCTAAAAAAAATGGAAAGCTTTTATCAGTGCAATTGTCCTAACTGCGGTGCTAAAGCGAAAAGAGAGACAGATACGTTAGATACTTTTTTTGAATCCTCATGGTATTTTGCTCGCTACGCGTCCTATGACCATGATAAAAGTATGCTTGATTCAAGAGTTAAATATTGGCTACCGGTGGATTACTATATCGGCGGAATCGAACATGCCATTCTGCATCTGCTTTACTCTCGATTTTTTAATCGTGTTCTCTTCGACCTGGGTCTAACTTATGATAAAGAACCATTTAAAAAATTACTAACACAAGGCATGGTGCTTAAAGATGGGTCCAAGATGTCAAAATCAAAGGGCAATACTGTAGACCCGCAAGAGCTAATTGATAACTATGGAGCCGATACTGCAAGATTATTTATTATGTTTGCAGCCCCTGCTGAGCAAAGTCTTGAATGGTCAGACGAGGGTATTGATGGGGCACATCGCTTTATTAAAAAAATTTGGCGTCTAGTTTTTGATTATTTGCATTCAGCACCTAAAGAAGGTGTAAGTAATGTAACTAATGAAAAAATAGAAAAAGAACTTAACTATAAACTTCACTTCACTATTAAAAAAGTAACGGATGATTTGGAGCGAAGAACAAGCTTTAATACTGCTATTTCAGCTGTAATGGAGTTAATTAATTTTATGCAAAAAATAGAGAGTAACTTTAAACTTAACAAAATAATTAAAAAAGAATTAATTGAGACAGTTTTAATAATGCTTAGCCCTTTTATACCGCACGTCACTAAGGGGTTATGGGCCCATGTCAATATTGACTCTAAAATTGAAGACCAATCCTGGCCAAAATTTGATCCCAAGGCATTAATACAGGATCAAATTAAAATTGTAATTCAAGTTAACGGAAAACTACGATCAGATATGCTAATATCAAGCGATATGGACGAGGAGACAATAAAAAAACAAGCACAAACTATTGATGCAGTAAAAAAATTTATAGGTAATGGCTTGTCAATTAAAAAAGTAATTTATGTGAAAGAAAAATTATTAAATTTTGTCGTGAGTTAATTATGCAAATCTATTTACAAAGAATTTTTATTGCTTTTCTGTCTATTTTCATCATCGCTTGTGGTTTTCAATTACGAGGCTCCATTGATGCAAATTTTAAATCAATATCGATAAATGGAGGTTCGGAAGGCTTATCAAAGCACCTAAAAAAAAGATTTAAGCAATCAGGGATAGAGATAAATTATGAGAACCCTGAAAAAATTGTGGAAATTATAGCTGATACACTTAATAAAAGAATTTTATCGTTAAGTGGTTCGGGATCTGTTCAAGAGTACGAATTAGATTACGAAGTAAAGTATCGTTTTAAATCACCCACTACTGAATGGAGTCAGCAAATCTCGATTCGTTTATCTCGAGACTTTACTTACGATGATGATGATCGTGTGGCCAAAGAATTGGAAGAAAAAAATCTTATTAATGGTATGCGAGATGAGATTGTCAGATCAATGGTAAGCCAAATTATGATTTCTAACTAATAAACATAAATGAATATCATTGAAGAGCTAAACAATAAAAATAAAAAGCTCCTAACCCTCGTGGGCCAAGAGGCAGTAATTGTGAACGATATTTATAATCAAATTCATTTACAAAGAAAATTGCAAGAAGTCGAAATTAAAAAATTTAAATTAGAAAAAAATACAGACTATACTCACATTAAATCTGACACAAAAAATACTTCACTATTTTCTCATAAATCAATTTATATCTTTTCTACATCAAACCTAAATTACGCAAGGGAAGCAAAAGATCTAATTATCGAATTAACAAAAAATACAAATGACGACATCATTCTGTTTCATTATGATAAAGATGATATAAAAGCCTTCAAAAATTCTAAGTTTTACAATGAAATAAGAGATTTGTCATATGACGTCTTTGCATTACAACCAGCGCCCTATCAATTTAAAAATGCCATTCAAGCAAGAGCCAAATTGCATAACATTAGTTTTGACAGCAAGGCACTTGATTTGTTTATCACCCTAATTGATGGCAACTTTACTTTTGCAGAAAATGAACTAAAAAGATTAAACTTAATTTATGGGGGGGAAAAAATTGGTTTAAAAGAGATTGCTGAAATGATATCAGGCAATGCAAAATATGATGGGTTTGTTCTGTTAGATCAATGTATTGCGGGAAAAATAAAGGAAACAAAAAAAATACTCGGTTCGTTAAGAGAAGATAACTATGATCCAATTATGTTAAATGGATTATTATCATGGTTTTTTAAACCAATTATCAAAATGAAACTGGATGCAGTTGATATTTCCGCAAAAAAATTAGAGGATTATCGAGTTTATGGGCAATCCCAAGAGAATTCTAAAAATTTATATAAATATTTATCTGTTAAGCAAATCGAAGCGTGTTTGTTAAGAATTACTGAAATTGATCTAATATCAAAAGGTATCAAATTTGGTGACGCATGGAATGAGTTAGAAAAATTTATCTTAGGATTGTGTCGAATCATATACCGAAAAAAGGCTGGAAAATATGAATATTAAAAGCTATATGAATGATTTGGGCAAGAACGCTAAAAAAGCCAGTAATCAATTAACTGCAGCTTCAACGGATAAAAAAAATAGGTTCCTATATCGTCTGTCAGAATTGCTTGTGAAACATACTGAAGATATTGTCAAAGCCAATCTTTTAGACCTTAATGAGGCAAAAAAAAATAGTCTAGATAATGCATTTATAGATCGACTCACACTCAATAAAAAAAATATTTTAGCAATGACAGAGGGCTTAATACAAATTGCAAACCTTGAAGATCCTATTGGGAGCATTTCAAGCCTTAAGCCTAGGCCTTCTGGCATTCAGGTCGGAAAAATGCGAGTACCACTTGGAGTAATCGGAATGATTTATGAGTCAAGACCCAATGTGACTATTGACGCTGCAGGTCTCGCAATCAAATCTGGAAATGCAATTATATTACGAGGTGGATCTGAATCAATCAATTCCAATAATTTTTTAGCAACATTGATTAAACAAGCCTTAATCACAGTCGATTTGTCTGAACATGCAGTTCAAATTATAGACAACACTGACCGTGCTGCTGTTGGTGAATTAATTACAATGCGCGATTATGTAGATGTCATTATTCCAAGAGGGGGTAAAGAATTAATAAAAAGGATTTCAGATGAAGCCACAATCCCAGTGATCAAACATCTTGATGGAAACTGTCATATATATGTTGATGCAGAAGCCGATCTAAATAAAGCAATAGAGATTGTTGATAACGCAAAGACACAGCGCTTCGGAACTTGTAATACACTAGAATCTCTCGTGGTACATAACACTATTGCGGATAATTTCCTTAAAAAATTACATGACGTTCTTAAAAAGAAAAAAGTTGAACTAAGAGGCTGTCAGGAAACATTAAAAATTGTAAAGGATGCAACAATAGCCTCAGAAGATGATTTTTATGAAGAGTACCTTGGTCCTATTCTTTCTTGTAAAGTGGTAACTTCTCTCGATGAAGCTATCAATCATATTAATTATTATTCCTCAGCTCATACCGAAGCCATTATTACTAATAATTATGAAAATTCCATGCGATTTCTACGTGAAATTGATTCCTCAAGTGTCATGGTTAATGCTTCAACGCGTTTTGCTGATGGTTTTGAGTATGGCTTGGGTGCTGAAATCGGTATATCAACGGATAAATTTCATGCCCGCGGTCCAGTAGGCTTAGAAGGGCTTACATCTGAGAAATATATTGTTATAGGTAATGGCCAAATTCGAAAATAACCCATGGCGATAATTAATATTGGTCTTTTTGGTGGTGCTTTTGATCCAGTCCACTATGGGCACATCCAGATAGCAAATGAATGCCTTGAAAAATTTAACCTTAAAAAAGTAATCATTATGCCTACGGGGAAGTCGGTATTTAATAAAAATCTTACTGCCTCAAAACATCGGCTCGAGATGCTAAAAAAAGCTTTCCCATCAAAAAAATTTGAAATTAATGATTTTGAAATTGAGTCTGCAGAAAAAAATAAGCTTTCTTATAGCATTGATACTTTAAAGTATCTTAAGTCAAAAAATAATAATCGTTTATTTCTAATTCTTGGTGAAGATGCATTTAATGAGTTTGAATATTGGCATAACTATGAAGAAATAATGAAGTACTGTCACCTTATAATTATTAATCGAAATAAAAATGGTGTATATGAAAATAAAATGAGCAACAAATTGAAGATATTTATTGATCAATATATTGTAAAAAATACAGAGCAATTAGAATCAAAACTTAATGGTTATATTTTTTTCCTTAATTTGAAGCCCATAAATATTTCTTCGCAAGAGATTAGAAAAGAAATTGGTGAAGGTAAAAATATCAAAGAATTGACAACTAGCAAAGTCATTAATTATATAAAAAATCACAAACTTTACTTAAGAGAGGGGCAAGAAAAGTAATTTTTTATTTTATCATTATTGCTATTTTCAGCGTATGGAAGGATTGCTAAGCATGGAGCATCAAATATCTTATTCAAATACTCAATATTCTCATTAACGTGTGCCATGTCATGCTCAACAATATTGGCTACCCAACCAAATATTTTTTGCTTTCTTCTTTTAATTGCTTCAATGCTTAATATTGTATGGTTTAAACATCCTAATTTAATCCCTGCGACAAAAATAATAGGAATATTCAGATAAGTAATTAAGTCAGCTATGGTTCGCTTATTATCAAGAGGAACATGGTAGCCCCCTGCTCCTTCAATTAGAATAATGTCTGCTTTTTTTTCCAGCTTTGATAAATTATTTTTTATATTTTCAAAATCAATCGTTATATTATTTTTTTTTGCAGCAATATGCGGCGCAATAGGTTGATCAAAAGCGTAATAATTAATTTCGCTGTAATTAACTTCCACATTTGATGATTTTTTAATTTGATAAACATCTTGATTTACATAAATATGATCTAAGAGATCATTGCCTGCTGAGATTGGTTTAGCACCAATTATTTTGTAGTTTAAATTGGAAAAGTAATCTAATAAAGCACAGCACACATAAGTTTTACCAATGTTTGTATCAGTACCTGTAATGAAAAATTGAAAGCTCATAATATTTATTATTTAAATTTAATTGGGTGCTGCCCCTCAGTCATAATACTTTTCCATGCATGCCCATAAATTACCTCGTAAGTTGCGGGGTAAAGATTATTTTCTTTAAATTTTTCATAGCCCTCTTTGTATTGTTGTATAAATGATTTTCCCAAAAAAATCGAATCTTTTATTTCTGGGCCTGAGGTCGCACCAATTTTTTTTAAATCGATCAATAGATTTTTAGGATCTTCATACGTTAAGGTAAAATTTTCTACATCCAATACTGGATCTTTAAAGCCTAAATTTATTAATAAATCTCCAATGTCGTGTACATCATAAAAATAATTTAACGTTGATCGCTGAAATATTTCCTCTGTAATAGATCCTAATTCCATTAATGTATTAGGGCCGTAAGTACTAAAAATAAATAACCCCCCCGGTTTCAAAAGATTCAAAACTTGACTTAAAGATTTATCAAAATTATTACTCCATTGCAGTGTGCTGCTGCTCCAGATTAAATCAAATACCTCCTCTTTGAATGGAAGATAATCAATGTCTCCGCATATATAATAATTTTTCTTACTACTTATCAGCGAAAATAGGCCCAATGAATTTTTACTTTTTGCAAACTCTAGCATTCCTTCCGAAATATCATAATTAAACAAATTTAAATTATTAAATTTTTTCTGCAATAGTGGGGTTGTTCGTCCTGTTCCACAGCCAAGTTCTAAAGCAAACGATGGCTTTATTTTTATTAAATCTAATCGCTCAAATAAATTATCAATAATTTGGTTTTGTAATACAGCATGAGCATCATAGGTACTTGCTGCACGATCAAAAATTTTTCTCTTTAAATTTTTATTTATCATTAATTTTCATAAACTCAGAGACATGTTGAATAAATATTTCTTGATGACTCATGAATGGAATATGTGTAGCGCCATCTATTATTTTTAAACGTGAATTAAGTATATTCTCATTAAGAAATTCTGAAGCTTTTAGAGGAATTAATTTATCTTTATTTCCTGAAAGAATTAATACTGGTATTTTAATTCTCTTTAATTTATCTCTATAATCATTATCAATGAGAAACCTTAACCCTTTTCCTAATGCTTCAATTGAAGGGCTTTTTTTATTTAAAAAATAATTTTCTAATTTTGCCAAAATATTTTTTCTATCCTTTGCTCCGATGAGTTGTAAGTTAAAAAAATTTCTCATGGCGCTATGCCAATCATATAAAACACTTGATGAAAAATTATCAAAAACTTTCCTCTCCACACCATAATTCCAATTATTATTATTAACAAAACATGGGGTTGTTGAAACTAAAATTAGCTGCTTAACTTTTTTTCTATATTTATTTTGATACTCAATAGCAAGCTGTCCACCCAACGACCACCCCATAATTGAAATTTGCTCTTCTGCTATTGCGTTAATTTCTTCTAGGATTTTTGCAATTGAATACGGGTAAATCATCTTACTGCTACCCATACCTGGCAAATCGATTAAATATATTTTATTTTTTCCAGATAATCTTTCAGCTATATCCATCCATACTCTCGATGACATACCCCAACCATGAATCAATACAAGCGGCTTTCCTTTTCCAAAGACTTCAGTTTTCATTTATGCTAAAACTTGATTCAATATGGTTACCAATGCCTTGATATTATCTTGCGTATGATTAGCTGATATCGAAACCCTGAGTCGCGATGAATTTTTTTCAACTGTTGGTGGCCTTATTGCCGGAACAAAGAAACCGGCTTTTTTCAACTCTAATGATGCAAATAATGCCTTTTTTTCTGAATTCAACACAATAGGTTGTATTGGAGTTATTGATTCCAATAATTGGTCTTTAATTTTTAGTGTTGTACGAAATAAATGAATTAATAATGCTAGATTCTGACGTAATTGATGGCTTTCTTTTACTAATTGCATTGAGGTAATGATTCCTTGTGCTAGAGCTGGGCTGGTTGCTGTGGAATATATATATGGTTTTGCTTTTTGGGTCATATAATCAATAATTTCTTTTTTTGCATTCATTAACGCCCCTGAAACCCCTGCTGATTTTCCTAACGTATTTAAATAAATAATTCTTTTTAAGTCTTTTGTATTTATCATTTTTTTATCAGAAAAAAACTCTAATATTCCTTGCCCCGTTTTTCCTAAAACACCATAGCCATGCGCATCATCAATATAAAGATAGGCATTATATTTTTGACAAAGTTGAACTAATTTAGGAATATTAGCTATATCCCCGTCCATGCTAAATACACCATCCGTTATAATCCATTTTGTTAATTGCTTTTTCTTACTTAATAAAAGCTCCAAATGATCATAATCCAAGTGATTAAAACGTGAAAATTTTGCCTGGCTAAAAAAAACACCTTGATTTAAAGAAGCATGATTCAATCTGTCCATAAAGACATAATGCTCTTTCTTTATGACAGAAGTCATGAATGATAAATTTGCTATATAACCTGATGCAAAAAATAAACTCTTTTCCATCTTTGTATTTTTTGCGGATAAATTTTCTAACTCATCATGTACGGAATAATGGCCAGAAATTAAATGTGAGGCTCCTGCACCATTGCCATATTGATCTAACCCTTGGGCAATGGAGTGGCTAATTAATTTATTTTGTGTCAATCCTAGATAGTCATTTGAAGAAAAATCAATTAACCATTGATTATTTACTTTTATTCTTGCCCCATCTCTTCGGTCAATTTTTTTTAATTCTCTATATAGATTATTTTCTTTTAATTGTTCTAATTCAATATTAAGTGATTCATACATATGCTCTTAATTTGTCTTTAAGTCTAATCGTCTGAATAACTCTTGATCTTTTATCGTGCTTGGGTTTTCAGTAGTTAATAGCTCCTCGCCATAAAAAATAGAATTTGCACCTGAAAAAAAAGCCAGCGCTTGTATCCCGTCATCCATCATTTCACGGCCTGCTGATAAACGTACGTAACTATTGGGCATGGTAATTCTAGCAACAGCAATAGTCCTAACAAATTCAAAGTGATCTAGACCTTCTGTACCCATTAAAGGCGTGCCTTCCACCTGAGTAAGTAAATTTATAGGAACACTTTCCGGAGGTTTATCCATATTTGCAAGCTGATGAATTAATCCCACACGACCCTCTCTCGTTTCTCCTAGGCCGACTATTCCTCCGCAACAAACATGAATCTCCGCATCTCTTACCCGCGCAAGTGTATCCAGTCGGTCTTGATAAGTTCTTGTTGAAATTATGTCACCATAGATTTCAGGTGCCGTATCAAGGTTATGATTATAGTAGTCCAATCCAGCAGCTTTTAATTGCTCGGCTTGGCCTTCTTTTAACATACCCAACGTAGCGCAGGACTCTAGGCCAAGTGATTTAACTGCAGAAATCATCTCTGTCACATGTTTTAAATCTTTTTCTTTAGGGCTGCGCCAAGCTGCTCCCATACAAAAACGGGTCGCGCCTGCAGCTTTTGCTGCTTGAGCTGCAGAGATAACCTCTTCCAGCTGCATTAAGGGTTCATTATCAACACTAGTGGAAAAACGGGCTGATTGAGGGCAGTAGCCACAATCCTCAGAACACCCTCCAGTTTTGATCGACAATAACGTACTTAACTGAACTGTATTGGGTTCAAAATTTTCAATATGCACAGCATGGGCTTTAAAAATTAAATCATTAAAAGGTAAATCAAAAAGTTCTGTAATCGATTCTTTTGCCCACTTCTCGTTTAGTGTAGACTGGGAATTAGATGTTTTATTGATGAATTCAACCTTTTTTTGTATAAATTGATTGTTTGCTTTATTCATTTTTTACCCTAACCTATTGATTTACATTAAAATTAATAAATGTTAAGTAATTTTACATTATTTAATTAACAATTGTATAAATTTTAATCAAATGTTTAATATTGTCTTGTATGAACCTGAAATTCCCCCGAATACTGGCAACATCATTCGGCTGTGTGCTAACTCTGGCGCAAGATTGCACTTAATTAGACCGCTCGGTTTCGAGCTAAATGAGAAACAAGTTCGTCGTTCAGGATTAGATTATCACGATCTAGCCAAAATCAATATCTACGATAATTATGAGGCATTTTTGACAGAAGAATCCAAGAAGAGAATCTTTGCTGTGACAACAAAAGCAAAGGCGCTTTACCATGATATTCAATATAATGATGATGACTATTTTTTATTTGGGCCAGAAACTCGAGGTTTGCCTGCTTGGATAAGGCAACATGATCAGACTTATGCGCAAATTCGCGTTCCAATGATTGAAAATAGTCGCTCTTTAAACCTTTCAAATAGCGTTGCAATTGTGCTCTATGAAGCATGGCGCCAACTTGATTTTGTGAGTGGAAAATAAGAGTTGCTACTCCGTCTTTAAAGATCTTCCTAGTAAATCTAGCACCGCCTCTTTGGGAGATTTAGCATCATGTAACACATGGCATACCTCACTGGTGATTGGCATATCAACAGATAATACTTTGCTTCGCTTGTTAACTTCAATTGCTGTATTTACCCCCTCAGCTACATGGCCCAGTCCAGCCAAAACTTCCTCTAATTTTTTTCCTTTAGCAAGCCTTATTCCCACTTCACGGTTACGTGAATATTCCCCCGTACAAGTCAGCACTAGGTCTCCTGCGCCAGCAAGTCCACTGAAGGTGTCACCAGAGGCGCCCAACGCCATGCCAAAACGAGATATTTCAGCTAAACCCCTTGTAATCAATGCTGCTCGAGCATTATTACCAAAGCCCATACCGTCGGATATCCCCGAAGCAATGGCAATTACATTTTTTAATGCACCTCCTACAGATACCCCAACTACATCCGTACTCATATAGACCCGCATATTTCCATGGTGAAAAGTTTCTGCAACAAATTTTGCTAATTCAATATTCTCTGAGGCACAGGTTACAGCGGTGGGAAGCTCCCTCACAAGTTCTGCAGCAAAACTGGGTCCAGATAATACCCCCACATTCTTAGATGCCTTCGTTTTACCTAGGACATCTTGAGAAATTTCATGCGGAAGTTTTGATGTGACATTTTCTAAACCTTTATTCGCCCAAATAATTGGTGCAGAGGAAAATTTACTAACATGTTGTAAAATCTCTCTAAAACCTGAGGTTGGCACAACAGATAGAATTAAATCTGTATTTGAAAGTGCCGCTTGAAGGTTATCTTCAATTGAAAGTCGATTTGGAAAAAGAAAGTCACCAAGATACAAAGGATTAGATCGGGCTTTTTTCATACCTGAAACATGGCCAGCATCTCTCGCCCAAAGCGTAACTTTATGCTGATGAGCCAAATGTATTGCTAAAGCCGTCCCCCATGCACCAGCACCTAGTACCGTTAACTTCAAAATTTAAAATCCCCAAACATCTTCTTTGCGAATATAACCTTCAATATATCCAGTGATTGTCTTTACCTCAACCCAACCATTGGTATCGTAAGTCGAAAGGAGTTTCAATGTAACAAATTCGTCAATAGTGGCTAGGTGCACGCTATTTGTTGTTGGCTTATAAAAGAGATTCACATTTTTTTTTAAGGTCATAACTGTGCGTTGTTTATCAGTATCATTCGCATTAATCCAACTAATTTTACCCTCGTGGTCTTTTACCTTTAACCAATCTTTCAGGCGAACCATTACCATTAAAGGGTAACCCTCTGTGATAATAAACTCCTTATCCGTTGCGTCGGATGGCCCTTCATATAAAATCGCTTTATTTATCTTAATTGATACAAAATCAGCCGAGTAAACCGGCTGAATGAAAAAAGAAAGGCTAATTAACAGCCATAAAAGAGATAACTTTTTTTTATGCATTCTTTGAAGCAGCAGCTTGCTGTTGCTTTTGTTGCATGTAAAGCGTTTCAAAGTTAATTGGATTTAATAAAACGGTAGTAAAACCAGCTTTAGTAATTAAATCAGAGATTGCTTCCCGAGCATATGGAAATAAAATATTTGGGCAAGTAATTGCCAAGATAGGTTCTAAGCTTTCTTCAGGTAAATTTTTAACTGCAAAAATACCTGCTTGCGTCACATCAATCAAAAAAGCTGTTTTATCGGCAATTTTAGATGTTACGGTAATTTGCAATGCCACCTCAAAAAAACCTTCGGGTAAAGGCTTCGCATTGTTGTTCAATTCAACACTTATCTTCGGAGTTTCACGGCTCGTAAAAATTTCAGGTGAATTAGGCACCTCAACCGAAACATCTTTTAAGTATAATTTCTCTATGCCAAAACCAGGGCCTTGTTGCTGTGCTTGCTCATTATCAGTAGCTTTTTTTGCAACGGTTTTTTTTGTTGCTTTCTTTTTTTTATCTTCAGCCATTAATTTTCCAATTTAAATTTATAAAAACGTTATTCTATCTTTTTCTAAGATAAGTATGAACCTTTAATCCTTAAAAATCATAAATTCAAGAGATTATCTAATTCACCAGATAAATCAGCTTTTCGCAGTTCATCAAATCCTCCGACATAGGTTTCATTGATGAAAATTTGTGGCACCGTTCTTTTTCCCGTTAACTCCATCATCTTTTTTAAAAGATCTGGATCCTGATCCACAAAATATTTCTCTGAGATATCAAACCCTTTATTTTTTAGAAGCTGCTCTGCATTGCGACAGTATGGGCAATATTCACTTGTATACATCGAAATATTCATTTATTTATTTTCCTCGATAATTGGTAGGTTATTTTTTAACCAAGCATCTAGGCCTCCCTCAATGGTGTAAAGCTTTGGTAAACCTAGTTTATTGAGCAAACGAAATGCCTGTGCCGACCTCACTCCTTTTTGACAGTAGACGATGATATTTTTCTTGGAATTACTCGTGATTTTATTTATCTGGACTTCTATTTGGTCCAATGGAATATTAATGGCGTTAGTAATATGCCCTGCCCTGAAATCTGCCTCGGATCGAACATCAACTAGCATTGCAGGTTCTCTGTTAATAAGTAAGGTTACTTCTTTCGAGCCTAATACCTTATTGTCCCTGGATAAAACTTTTGGAAAAAATAACAAAACACCTGAAATAATGATAAGTCCTACTAAAAAAATATTCTCAAACAAAAAATCCAAAATTTATCTCCATACATATTGATTAAACATAGCTAAATCGGAAAGAGGCATTATAATTGAAGCTAAAGCTAATTTAAAACAATCTTTACCATATGAATAAAAATCCTGTTGTTTTACTAATTCTTGATGGATTTGGCCATAGTGAAAATAAAAAATATAACGCTATCGCTCAAGCTAACACGCCGAACTGGGATAGCCTTAAAAAGAATTTTCCTCATTCGCTACTAAACGCATCCGAAAACTTTGTAGGTCTACCAAAAGGTCAAATGGGGAATTCTGAAGTCGGGCACCTAAGTATTGGCGCCGGAAGGGTTATATATCAAGATTTAGAAAGGATTAATCAGAGTATTAACGATGGTCAGTTTTTTGCAAATAATAAGTTAAATGAGGAGATGAGTCATTTAGCAAACGAAGGTAAAAGCCTGCATATTTTTGGTCTTTTATCAGACGGTGGAGTGCATAGCCATATTAACCATTTTACTGCTCTGCTGAAATTAGCTAAGAAAGTAAATTTAAAAAAAGTTTACATTCATCCTTTCTTAGATGGGCGTGATACTCCACCACGCAGTGCATTGAGCTTTATCACACATATTGAAAAAATAACAACAGAACTGAATTGTGGAAAAATCGCATCACTATGTGGTCGTTTTTATGCAATGGATAGAGATAAGCGTTGGGACAGAACGGAACTTGCCTACAAAATGATCATAGAAAGAAAGGCAAACTTTACTGCTAAAACGGCTAAAGAAGCACTAAGTACTGCCTATGCAAGAGACGAAAATGATGAGTTTGTTTCCCCTACCCTAATCGAATCCAATGAGGATATGGCTCTTCATGATGATGATGCTGTTATTTTTCTTAATTTCAGATCTGATCGGGCAAGACAACTTACAAATGCAATCCTTGATGATAATTTTAATTTCTTCCCAAGAGCAAAAAAAGTAAATCATATTAAATATTACACATTAACAAATTATGATGAGACTCAAAAAAAAGCTACACCAATTTTTAAGCCAATTGCAATCAAGAATAGCTTAGGTGAAATTATCTCAAGAGCTGGTAAAACACAATTACGAATCGCTGAAACAGAAAAATATCCCCATGTCACCTTTTTTTTTAACGGAGGGGAGGAGAAAAAATTTGTTGGTGAAGACAGAATATTAATTCCTTCTCCCGATGTAAAAACTTATGATTTAAAACCCGAAATGAGCGCATTTGAATTAACAAAACAATTAATTCAAGCAATTGAGTCAAAGAAATATGATCTCACTATTTGTAACTATGCCAATGGTGACATGGTTGGCCATACTGGCAATATGGGTGCAGCAATTAAAGCAATTGAAGCTTTAGATGACTGTTTAGGGAATGTGGCTAAAGCGGTCAATGATGCAAACGGATTTTTATTAATTACTGCAGATCACGGCAATGCTGAATTAATGATGGACGAAACCAATAATCAACCTCATACCCAGCATACAACAAACCTAGTTCCCTTTTTAATTATGCATCATAAACATAAAATTTCTATTTCATCAGGGGGGACCCTTGCAGACATTGCGCCTACAATCCTTACAATAATGCATGAACCCATTCCTAGTGAAATGACCGGAAGAAATTTGATTAAGCTGAATGATTAATGTAATTAATAAAAATATTAAACCTCTTTTTTTATTTTTTCTTCTAATACTCTTTCATCAGATTACTATAGCTGGGACAGCAATCGAAGATTCACAAACTAATCTTGAAGAACTACAAAAAAAAATAGATCAACTTGATGCTGAAATCAAAAAAAATACAGAAACTAAAAAAGGCTTAACCACCGAGCTAAAAAATGAAGAAAAAAAAATAAGTAAATCAAAAAAAGAGTTGTATCAAATTAGAAAAAAAGAGAGGGCAAACAAAAAAAAATTAACGCAGCTTAATGCAGATTTGGTAAAACTTAATGATCAGATTGAAGAGAAAAAAGAGCAACTATTAAGTCATTACTATCATATCTACACTCAGGGTAAGCCAAGCTATCTTCAAATGCTAATTGAGGGTTCAAGTCCCAACAAAATATCAAGGGATATGAATTATTTATCTTATGTAGCAAAAGAACAAAATGATAATATTCGCTTTATTAAAAATCAGTATGAAGCAATAGATAAAAATAAAGATGAAACAAGTAAAACTCTAAAAAAAATTAATTCCCTCAAAAAGAAAAAAGAAAGTGCAACGAAGTCACTTGAAAAACAAAAAAAAGAAAAAGCTAAGGTTTTAAATAAAATAGCTTCAGCTATTAACAACCAAAAAAAAACAAAACAAAAGCTTATCGATGATGAAAAAAAATTGACGCGTATCATTGAGACGTTAATCAAAAAATCAAAAGTAGAAGCGAAAAAAAGATCACAAAAACAAAGTATTGTTGCAGACAATGAGACACTTCCAGATTCCTCATTGGATGATGTAAATTTCAAAAAATTAAAAAAGAAATTAAAGCTTCCAGTAAAAGGAAAAATTATTCATAAGTATGGAAAAAAAAGACCTGACACTGGGGTGACTTGGAAAGGTTTATTCATCAAAGCAAATGAGGGTGATGAAGTTTATGCGATAGCAAAAGGCAAAGTAGTTTTCTCAGATTGGTTAAGAGGCTTTGGAAATATTATTATCCTTGATCATGGTGAAGGTTATATGAGTTTATATGGTAATAATGAGTCGCTATTAATTCAGCAGGGAGTAATTGTCAAGGGTGGGCAAGCTGTTGCGATTGTAGGAAACAGCGGTGGAAACGAGAGTAACGGTCTTTATTATGAATTACGAAAAAACAGTAAGCCATTTAATCCTCTTAGCTGGACAACACTTAAGTAGTCACTCACCGATAAAATGTACAGTAACTTTTCTATTAAAGTCATGGTAGCGATGTTCGTATATAAATATACCTTGCCAGGTACCCAACATCATTACCTTATTTTTAATAGGTATAGATAAATTTGTTTGCGTTAATGCGGTACGAATATGGGCAGGCATATCATCATCACCCTCCGTTGTATGTATAAAATTTTCGTCCCCATCTTTTACCAATCTAGCAAAAAAATTTTCTAAATCGATTAAGACATCCGAATCATAATTTTCGTTAATTAATAGGCTAGCTGATGTATGTTGTATGTTAAGAGTTAACAGTCCATTTGTCAGTACCTGGTCATTTAGCCACTTTTTAAGCTGCGGGGTAATATCATAAAGACCACGCCCAGAGGTATTTTGTGAAATCACATCATAGATTTGATTCATCTAATCTTCCCCAGAATACCTTTCTTCTTGCCATGGATCTGCGTCATTATGATAACCTCTTACCTCCCAAAAGCCCGGTCTATCCTCTGCATGGATTTCAATTGCCTTAATCCACTTTGCACTCTTCCATGCATACCGCTTCGGTACAACAACTCTAACAGGACCCCCATGCTCTTTTTTCAATAATTCTCCTTCAAGTTCATAGGCAAGTATTACGTCATTGTCTTGTAATGCCGTCACAGGCAAGTTAGTGGTGTAATCATCATAGCTATAAAGGGTTGCAAATTGACCTTCAGGTTTAAGATCTGCATAGTCGAGAAGGTCTTTTAATGAAACACCTCCCCATGCCACATCAAATTTACTCCAATGTGTTACACAATGAAAATCTGAAATATGAATCACTTGTTTGCATTTTTTTAGATCCTCAATTGATAATTTTAATTCACGATTAACTAATCCATAAATAGTCAGGTACCAATTATCAAAAGAAATTTCAGGGGTAATACCAAGATCTAAAACAGGAAATTTGTCCGTCAAAGTTTGGCCAGGTGGCAGTCTTTTTGTATTCTCTTGCTTCGACTTACTGTGCTCTTTTTTGGCTTGTCGAATTTTTTCTTCAACCGTTTTATTTTTCACGTGATTTCTTCACCATATCAAAAATTAATAAGAATGCTCCAATAGTAATAAAAGAATCCGCAATATTAAAAGCTGGCCAATAAAAATCATTTACATGTAGATATAAAAAATCAATCACGTAACCATAATAAATACGGTCAATTAAATTTCCAATCGCACCTGCCAAAATAAAAGTAAAAGACCATAGTGCCAATGGTTCTTTTTTATTTTTTTTTATGAAAAAAGGAATAACCACAATTGCTATCATCGAGACAGTTATCAAAAAGTAGCGTTGCCAACCAGCAGCATCATGCAAAAAACTGAATGCTGCCCCTTTATTTTGAAAATGCACAATCTTAAAAAAAGGAAAAATATCTAAATAAGTCATAAAGGCTAAATTCTTGTGGATCCAAAATTTAGTTATTTGATCAGCAATAACTATGCTTGAGATTACAAAAAAAATTTTATGCATGAACTCTTACTTCACCTTTCCCAAACAAATTTGATATGCAGCGCTGGCATATACTTGGATGCTCACTATCTTGGCCAACAGATTTGGCATAATGCCAGCAACGATCACATTTACTATTTGGGGATGGTATAACCTCAATACTGAAAGTTTTTGCTTTCATAATTTCAACCGCAGAGGTAATAAAAATAAATTTTAAATCAGACTCAAATAATTTTATTTTTTCAAACTCTTTATCAGTTAACTCTAGAGAGATATTTGCCTGTAATGATGAACCAACTTCGCCTGCTTCCCTAAGTGTTTCTATATGTTTATTTGCTTTGTCTCTGATTTGACGGATCAAGTTCCAAGCCTCTAATTGGTCATCGCTAAGCTGATGCTCTGGTATTGCATACCAATAATCTTCAAAAACCGATATTGAATTCTTTTCTTTGTGAATGATTTCCCACAACTCGTGTGCAGTAAAGCTTAAAATTGGTGCCATTAAGCGCATCAATGCATGTGTAATATGGTGAAGCGCTGATTGTGCAGAACGACGGGCAAGGCTATTTTCACCGGAGGTGTAAAGCCGATCTTTTAGGATATCAAGATAAAACCCACCTAAGTCCTCTGAGCAAAAACTTACTAATTTTTGAATAGCTAAATAAAATTCATAGTTATCATAATCTGAAATTATTTGCTGTTGTAGTTTATTCAGGATATAAATTGCATAGCGATCAATTGTTAGCATATTCTCAGGTGCTACCGCCATTTTCTGATGATTATAATCCTCTAAATTGGAGGATAAAAAGCGTAATGTATTGCGAATGCGTCGATAGCTATCAGCAACACGCTTAATAATCTCATCGGATATATTGAGTTCGCCAGAATAGTCTGTAGTCGCCACCCAAAGCCTTAATATATCAGCGCCATATTGATCCATAATCTTTTGAGGCGAAATAACATTTCCTTTAGATTTACTCATTTTGTAACCCTGTCCATCGACAACAAAACCATGGGTTAAAAGTGCCTTGTATGGTGCCTTTCCATTGATTGCACAGCTTGTAAGTAAACTTGATTGAAACCAGCCTCGGTGCTGATCAGATCCCTCAAGATATAGGTCTGCGGGGCAATGTAAATTTTTATTTTTTGATAAAACAGATTCATGCGTTGTGCCAGAATCAAACCAGACATCCAATGTATCAGAAATTTTTATATATTCTTTTGCCTCTTTACCCAAAAATTCTTCAATTTTTAAATTAAACCAAGCGCCCATCCCCTCTATTTCTATTTTTTTTGCAATTGCTTCAAAAAAATGTGCTGTCTTTGGATGTGGTTCGGAGGTTTCTTTGTGAAGGAAAATCGGTATAGGTACCCCCCAATTTCTTTGGCGTGAAACGCACCAATCAGGTCGATTTTTTATCATGGATTCAAGACGACTTCTGCCCCAACTTGGATAAAATTTTGTAGCCTCCACCGCTTTATTTGAAAGCTCACGAAGGGTTTGTTTTTTACTGTTTGCATTGTTCATGCCAATAAACCATTGGGGCGTAGCTCTAAAAATTATCGGGGTCTTATGACGCCAGCAATGGGGGTAGCTATGTGAATAGGACTCTGCATGTATTAAACAATCATTTTCCTTTAATAACTTAATTACATTTGGATTAGATTCCCAAACAGTTTGTCCAGCAAAAAAAGGAACATTTTTTTTGAAGCATCCATGCTCATTTACTGGATTTTCTATGGGTAACTCATATTTTGATCCCACAATATAATCATCTAAGCCATGCGCTGGTGCTGTATGAACAAGACCAGTACCTGATTCGGTAGTGACATGATCACCACATACAATTGGAACTTTTTTCATGAGAAAAGGATGTTGGAAATTCATTCCTTCTAGATCCGCACCATGACAAGAGCCTAATAATTTTAAATTCTTTCCATATTTATTTAATCTTTCCTTCGCCAATGATTTCGCAATCAATAAAACCTTACTATCAAAATCATAAAATCCATATTCTAATTTTGGATGAACCGCAATTGCCTCATTTGCTGGTAAAGTCCATGGAGTCGTCGTCCAAATAACAGCAAATATCTCTTTTTCTTCATTAATGGAAAATTTTTTATTGATTTCTTCATTTATTGATTTAAATGCAACATCAACAGCTGGTGAAATTTTGTCTTCATATTCAACTTCAGCTTCAGCTAGGGCAGAGCCACAATCTGTGCACCAATGAACTGGTTTACTGCCTTGATAGAGAAAGCCGTTATCAAATATTTTTCCTAAAGATCTAACGATATCTGCCTCTGTTTGATTATCTAAAGTTAGATAGGGGTTATCCCAGTCACCCAACACACCTAATCGTTGAAAATCTTTCTTTTGTTTATCCACCTGCTCTAATGCATAAGCATGACAAAGGGATCTAAATTTTTCTGGCTCAATATTTTTACCATATTTTTTTTCAACAACTAGTTCAATTGGTAAGCCATGGCAATCCCAACCAGGGACATAAGGCGCATCAAATCCTGAGAGAGTTTTTGATTTTACGATAAAGTCTTTTAAAATTTTATTAACTGCATGGCCTATGTGAATATCGCCGTTGGCATAGGGTGGGCCATCATGCAAGATAAACTTTGGTTTACCCTCTCTTGATTTTGCAATTGACTGGTAGAGTTTGTTTTCCTGCCATTTTTTTAACCAAGTAGGCTCACGTTTTGCCAAATCCCCCCGCATAGGAAAATCAGTTTCTGGAAGATTTAATTTATATTTTTTCTCATTCATAATTTTTTAGATAAGTTTTTGCATCCTTGATATCAATTTCTATTTGTTTTTTTAATTCCTTAATGCTACTAAATTTTTTTTCGTCCCTTATTTTTTTTAAAAAAGTAACATGCACATGTTTACCATACAAATCCTCTGAAGAATTAAAAAGATGTACTTCTAAATTAAGCTGAGATGAACCACCAACAGTAGGTCGAATTCCTAAATTAGCCACACCGAGATTATGATCTAATTTTACAGCAAAGACGCCTCTTAATGGGGGACGTTCGTGCAGCATATGAATATTTGCCGTAGGAAAACCAATTTCCCTGCCACGTTTATCACCATGAATTACCTTGCCCGAAATTGCATAAGATCGCCCTAATAGGATGGAGACTTTTTCAAAATTACCTTGTGCCAAAGCCTCTCTAACAAGAGAACTTGATACCCGTTCATTATTCACTAGAAATTCATCGACCATATCAATCTCAAGTCCTGCCGCCTTCAGCGTATTGATATCGCCTGCCCTCCTTTGGCCAAATCGAAAGTCTTTTCCTAAAACCAGTGTTTTAACATATAAATTATTTTTTAGAATTTGAATAAAATTTGTAGCAGTAAATTTTGCAAATTCACTATCAAAACGAATTACATGCACACGCTCAACTCCAACGGCCTCAAACAACTCTAGTTTTTCTCTCAGGCTAATTATGCGGGCTGGAGCAGTATTGGAATTAAAGAACTCTTTTGGGTGAGGTTCAAAAGTCATTACCGCAGATTGTCGATCATCCTTTTTTGCAAGCTTGATAACCTGATTTAATAGGCATTGATGTCCCAAGTGAATACCATCATAGTTACCTACTGTCATAACACATGCTTGGGATTGCTTATCAAAATGCCGAAAGATATCCATGTTTAATTAGTTTGCTTGATAAATTGTTTTAACTTTATTCCCAAGAGCCACAAACTCAAAAAATAAACAAAACCACCAAAAATTATCGCTATCGATAAAAATTTAAGTTTCTCAAAAAAGGAATAGTAAACCCAAGCGTCATTACTTCCTCTTAAAAAGAGAAGTACAACAGCCAAAATCACCAAACTAATAAGTAATTTGAACAAAAATACTGGCCAATCTTGATCAAGAGTAAAAAAACTAGTCTTTCTTAAAAAGTAAAGAAGTAAAGAAGCGTTAACGCATGCGCCCAAACCAATTGCTAAAGCCAGACCTGCATGCTGAAAAAACCCAATAAATAACAAATTCATAAATTGTGTGCATAGCAACGTAAAAAGTGCGATTTTTACAGGGGTTTTAATATTTTGTTGCGCATAAAATGCAGGGGCAAGAATTTTTACAATAATCAATCCTACTAAACCAATGCTGTAAGCCATCACGGCATAATGCGTCATTTGAACGTCATGTGCTGTAAAGGCGCCGTAATAGAATAATGTTGTAATCAATGGGGTAGATAAGATAAATAATGCCACTGCTGCAGGAGCAGCAAAAACAAGGCCTAATTTTAGCCCCCAATTTAAGAGCTTTGAATACGATTTATTATTTTTACTCGCAAAACTCTTCGAGAGATTCGGTAACAAAATCGTACTAAGCGCGACACCTAAAATACCAACTGGGAATTCCATCAGTCGATCAGCATAATAAAGCCAAGAAACGCTGCCTATGGCAAGAAAAGATGCAAAAATAGTATTAATTAGTAAAGATATCTGAGTTATTGAGACACCAATAACGGCTGGTCCCATTAACTTTAAAATACGCCACACACCAGCATCACGTAAATCAAGATCAGGTTTTGGGATAAGTCCAATTTGTTTTAAGAATGGAATCTGAAAGAAAAGCTGCAATAATCCACCAAAAAAAACCGCCCATGCTAAAACATAAACTGGCTTTTCAAAATATTGAGAGAAAAAAAGGGCGCCAATAATAAAGGAAAGATTAAGCCACACTGGGGTAAATGCTGGAACAAGAAACTTACCATAAGTATTTAAAATCCCCCCAGCGAGAGAAACCAGCGAAATAAAAAAAATATATGGGAAAGTAATCTGCAGCAAATCAATGGTTAAGTTAAATTTTGTTGGATTTTGGGCAAATCCTGGTGCACTCATGTAGATTAACCAAGGGGCACCAAAAACCCCCAGCAATGTTATTAAAACTAAGAAAATAGCCAAAAGTGTTGTAACTTTATTGACGAGTATGGCGACATCTGCAGTTGATTTTTTTGTTTTATATTCACCTAAAATAGGAACAAATGCTTGCGTAAAAGCTCCTTCTGCTGAAATACGTCTTAATAAATTGGGTATTTTAAAAGCAACAAAAAAAGCGTCGGTTGCTAATCCGGCACCAAAAACGCGTGCAATAATACTGTCCCTCAAAAATCCTAAAATTCTTGATAAAAACGTCATACTTCCAACGCCAAATAAAGTTTTAAATAAATTCATAGCAGGGAGAATTTTACCATGTGGGTTTAGTGATAGTTTGAAGTTATTAATCTCTTCATAATTAGACTAAATGACTTGTATAAAAGTAAGGAACTAGATAGAATACGGGGTTATTTAATTCATGTACACAAGGATTTTACTCTATGGCTAATACTGCACAGGCAAGAAAACGTGCTAGACAAAATGATTCACAACGAGCTCACAATGCCAGCTTGAAGTCAGCCTTTAGAACTGCTATCAAAAAAATTGTTAAAGCTATTCAAGGTGGTGATAAAAAATTAGCAAAAGAAGCGTTTGATCAAAATATTTCAATTATTGACCGTATTGCGGATAAAAAAATTGTTCATAAGAACAAGGCTGCTAGACATAAATCAAGACTCAATTCAGCAATTAAATCCCTGTAAAGCCTCTGTAGTTATCACATAGAGAGCTTTGCCCTTATTAGCTTGACGGTACTGAGTATTTCTTTTAAATCATCCCCTGTCACAGTAAAATGCCCCATTTTTCTTCCTCTTCGGGGGTCCTTTTTTCCATAAAGGTGAATTGCAATATTTTCTGCCTTAATTTCTTCAAATGGGGGGCTAATTAATTGGTCTCCCTGAAACCAAACATCCCCAAGTAAATTAACCATGATAGCTTTCGAATGAATTGAGGTGTCTACCAGTGGCAGACCTACCAGCGCTCTTACTTGTTGATCGAATTGATTATTCAGACAAGCATCAAGAGAAAAGTGACCTGAGTTGTGTGGCCTTGGTGCGATTTCATTAACGAAAATTGAGCCATTTGCTATAAAAAATTCTACTGCCATTACACCAACATATTCTAGGGCAGTGGATAATCTATCTGCGATATCTCTAGCACACTCTGATAATTTTTTATCTATATTGGCTGGGATGGTTGAATTATCGAGAATACCGTTGACGTGTTTATTCTCTATTAAAGGATAAAAAACTTTTTTGTCATCATTAGAACGTGCCATCACGACGGATACTTCGGTATGAAGATTTAATTTTTTTTCCAAAACACAAGGTTGCAATTTAAATTGTGTGAAAGCTCTATTTAACTCTTCCATGTTATTAACGTGAATTTGACCTTTACCATCATATCCAAATTGAGCAATTTTTAAGATTGCTGGGAAAAGAGAAGAGTCAACAGATTTGATATCATTCACGGTTTCAATAACTTTAAAATCACCAACAGGAAAATTATTTTTCTTTAAAAAACTTTTCTCCAATATACGATTCTGAGCAATCGATACAGCATAAGCGCTCGGTCTAACAATTATTGCTTTCTGGAGGCATTCTAAGGTCTTAGCTGGGATATTTTCAAATTCGGTAGATGCAGCCTTACAAGTTTTAATGATGATATCTAGCGCATCTTGATCATCGTACTTTTGACATAAGTGTACATCCGCTAATTTACCTGCTGGACTATTAGGGTCTGGGTCGAGCACGGTAACTTGATAGCCAAGTTTTTGCGCAGACACAACAAAAAAACGGCCAAGTTGACCGCCACCTAGCATCGCAAGCATTGAAGGCTTTACTATTGCAGTCATAATTTTTATTTTTGATCTAACGTCATCTTCATAACACTTGCTTCTTGACTCTTCCTGAACTCTTTCAATTTAATTTTAATACTTTCATCATCTTTCGCCAGCAATGACGCCGCAAAAAGCGCAGCATTAACTGCTCCTGCCTCACCAATTGCAAAAGTAGCTACAGGAATCCCCTTAGGCATTTGGACTATTGAAAGAAGTGAGTCTTGCCCAGCAAGGTGTTTTGTTGGAATAGGCACGCCTAAGACAGGCAAGATAGTCTTAGAGGCAACCATCCCGGGGAGATGTGCTGACCCACCGGCCCCCGCAATAATTACCTTAAAACCATTTTTTTGCGCATTTTCTGCGAACTCAAACATCATATCTGGCGTTCTGTGTGCAGAAATAACTTTCGCCTCAAAAGAAATATTAAAATCTTCGAGAGTAGATGCAGCATTTTGCATAATTGGCCAGTCACTATTGGAACCCATGATAATTGCAACTTGTGGCTTTTGTTCACTCATTTATTTTCCTTTTTGTAAAATTACCAGGTTATTTCTGTGAATCAAACTATTTTCATTTACATAGCCCAATAAATCTTCAATTTTATCACTAGGATTACCCATGATTTTTAGCAATTCTTTAGATGAATAATTAACTAAACCTTTAGCGATAAGTCGGCCTTCCAGATTACAGCATTCAACCAGCGCGCCTCGTTCAAACTCTCCATTAGTTTTTTTGACACCAATAGCAAGCAAGCTTTTACCTGTTTTTACAATTGCATCTTCAGCGCCTTGATCTATATAAACCTTACCTTTCGCTTTCAATTGTCCTGCTAGCCAATTTTTTCTGGCTAACAGCTTACTCTCTCGGCTTTCTAAAAAGGTACAAGAAATTTTATTTGAAACTAACTTGTCAATAACATTTTTTTCTTTACCATTGGCAATAATAGTATGAGCGCCACTTAGCGCTGCCCTGCGTGCTGCTAAAATTTTAGTTCTCATGCCCCCACTACCCAAAGATGAAGAGGTATCATGTGCTAATGAATCAATCTTTTCATCATCTACAAAGGCATGATTGATCAAAATTGATTGACTATTGCTTCTTGGATCATCTGAAAAAAGACCTGCCTGATCAGTTAATAAAACCAAGAAATCTGCCTCAATCAAATTTGCCGTTAATGCAGCTAGATTATCATTATCACCAAACTTAATTTCTTCATTCGCAATAGAATCATTTTCATTAATTACAGGAATTATTTTTTTCTCTAGCAAATTATTGAGAGTTGATCGCGCATTAAGATACCTCTCTCGATCACTTAAATCATTGTGGGTCAAAAGAATTTGTGCTGACGCTACCTTTTTCCTTGAAAAAAGTTGCTGATAAATTTGAATAAGGTCCATTTGTCCAACAGCAGCTGCAGCCTGAAGCTCAAATAATTGTTTAGGTCTTTTACTTACCCCAAGTTTTTTTAATCCGGCTGCAATGGCGCCACTGGAGACAAGCACCACCTGCATAGTCTCGTTTAATTTACAAATTTGTGAAACTATATTTTCTAGGCAGCCTTCATCAATCCCCTTCCCATCATTTGTAATAATGCTTGAACCGAGTTTGATAATAACTTTTTTTGCTTCAGATAATTTATGTTTCATCATCTTCATCACTTTTTTCCATGTAATTCATAATCTCATAGGTAACTTCTTTGCAACCACGGCCACTTAAAGCTGAAATACAAAAGACTTTTTCATGCCAATTTAAACCTTGAACAATTTTATTTTTTAATTGCTCAAAGTTTTCATCTAAATCAATTTTATTAAGAATGATCCATCTTGGCTTGTCAAATAAAACATCACTGTATTTTTTTAACTCATTTATAATTTTTTTTGCTTCATCGATAGGGTCGGTGCCACCATCCATGGGTGCAATATCAATAATGTGAAGTAAAATTTTAGTTCGCTCAAGATGTCTTAAAAATTGGTGCCCCAAACCGTGGCCCTCCGCTGCACCCTCAATTAACCCAGGAATGTCAGCAACCACAAAACTTCGCTGATTATCTACTCTAACAACTCCTAAATTTGGTTGCAATGTTGTGAAGGGATAATCCGCAACTTTCGGTTTAGCTGCAGAAATTGCTCTGATAAAAGAAGATTTTCCTGCATTTGGCATACCCAATAAGCCTACATCAGCTAAAACTTTCAGCTCAAGGTACAACTCAAACTCCTCGCCAGGCTCACCATTGGTGCATTGACGCGGTGCTCGATTAATACTGGATTTAAAATGTACATTTCCAAGTCCGCCTTTACCGCCTTTGGCAACCAAACATCTTTTATTGTGTTGGTTAAGATCAGCAATAATTGCACCTGTTTGTTTTTCAGATATTACAGTTCCAACAGGAACTTTGAGCACCAAATCATCACCTTTTGCACCGTAACACTCTGCACTTCTGCCATTTTCGCCACGCTTTGCACGATAGTTCTTCACAAACCTAAAATCAATTAAGGTATTGATATTTTCATCTGATTCAAAATAAATAGAGCCCCCACGACCACCATCGCCTCCGTTCGGGCCTCCCATTGGTTCAAATTTTTCACGGCGAAATGAAGCAATTCCGTTACCCCCATCTCCGGCATAAACCCTAATCGTTGCCTCATCAATAAATTTCATAATTACCTGACCAAATAAAAAAGCCCTATCATCTGATAGGGCTTTAAAAACATATTAATAAAAATCAAGCAGATATTACGCTAACGATTTTTCTTTTTAATGCACCCTTTACTGAAAAACTTACTTTGCCATCAGATTTTGCAAATAAAGTATGATCTTTACCCATGCCAACATTCTCACCCGGATGCATTTTGGTACCGCGCTGTCGTAAAATAATCCCTCCAGCTCTTACGAACTGATCACCAAATACTTTAACCCCCAACCTTTTGGAGTGAGAGTCTCTTCCGTTTCTTGAGCTTCCGCCCGCTTTTTTATGTGCCATGATTAGTTCCTAATATTTATTTAACTGCAATTTTATTAATTTTAAGTTCTGTAAAACTTTGACGGTGCCCTTGGGTTTTACGGTAGTGCTTTCTTCTATTCATTTTAAAGATAATAACCTTATCTCCACGGCCATGAGAGACCACTGTTGCATCGACACTTGCACCTTTAACAATAGGGGTACCAATTGTAACCTTGTCGCCATCAATCACAGATAACACAGAGTCAATGTTTACTGATTTACCAATTTCTGAGGTTAACTTTTCAACTTTTAAAGTGTCTCCCTCAGCAACCTTATATTGTTTACCACCTGTTTTAATAACTGCGTACATCATGTGCCCTTAAGTATTCTTAGAAAGTGGTGGATTATACTGAAATTTTCCTAAATGATCAATAAATTACATATGTGATATTGCCAGTTTAGCAGTCATACAAACAGAGTTTATGCTAAAATCCCGTTCTTAATTAATCCATATAATCCTTTTACTTTGTCACTCGAAAAAATACTCAAACCTCTCACTGAGGACATAGAATGCGTTAATCAAGTTATTCGGCAATCGTTACATTCCGATGTTGCTTTAATCAATCAAATTTCCTCGCATATCATTAATAGTGGCGGCAAACGAATGCGGCCAATTTTACACCTTCTTAGTGCTGGAATGATAGGAGAAATTAACGAAAAAAATCACCATCTTGCAGCTATTATTGAGTTTATCCACACCGCAACATTGCTGCATGATGACGTTGTTGATCAATCAACAAAAAGAAGGAACATTAAGACTGCAAATACAGTATTTGGGAATTCAGCAAGTGTCCTAGTAGGAGACTTCATCTATTCACGCTCATTTCAAATGATGGTGCAAATCAACAATATGAAAATCATGAATATTCTTGCTGATACAACCAACGCAATTTCTGAGGGTGAGATTATGCAGCTATTGAATATTAACAATGCCGACATGGATGAAAAAAATTATCTTCGAGTAATTAAACAAAAAACAGCGAAGTTATTTGAAGCGAGCAGTTTATTGTCAGGAGTTATTAACAGCGAAAAAGGTGCGAGATTAAGAAATTTATCAAAGCTTGGTGAATGCTTTGGTATGATTTTTCAAATTACTGACGATATTTTAGATTATTCAGGGAATGAAACCGAAATTGGCAAAAATATTGGCGATGATCTAGCCGAAGGTAAAATAACCTTGCCATTAATTTATGCCATCAAGAAGGGTTCAAAAACTCAATCTAATCTTATTAAAAATTCGATAAAAATGAATAAAATCAATGAGCTACCAAATATTATTGCCATTCTTGAAGAAACCAAAGCTATTGAGCTTGTCAGGGCACGCGCTAAAGATTATTTACTCACCATTGAAGAGACAATTTCAGAAGAGAAGCCAAGTATCTATAAAAAAATGCTTTTGCAGATTGCAGAGTTCGCCATCAACCGTAAAAGTTAGTTGACCAATATTCGCTCTCCATTATCCAAGCGGTAGTAGTGAAGTTTAGCTTTTTCGCCTTTTTTTTCTAGAATATCTCCATGAAATACTGATTCACCATCAATATCAATTGAGGCATAACCGCTATTATAAAGGGTGACTTCAGCTTCTTGATCTGCATGTTTCAAGAAAAAAGACACGTAGGACTCACTTTCATGTTCAGATTCAATAACCCAACGTTTTCCCCCGGATAAATCAAATAACCAGTTTGCCAAATCAACTTCTACCTTGCATACAACGGGGTCAATGAGATTTAAAAATTCTGCATCAAGGTTTAAAGATTGTTTTTGTTTTTTTTCTGTCATATCTAAACTCTAAGTTATCATATTATTTCAATTATTAATATGGTGACATTAATCACTATTTCAAGATTAAGATGCATATAGTTGGATTAACAGGTGGAATTGGATCAGGCAAGAGCATGGCTGCTTTGTTTTTCAAAGAGCTTAATGTGCCTGTGATTGATCTAGATGACATTGCCAAGGAAATTACGACTAAGAATAATGAAGGCTATAACGAAATAGTAAAAAAATTCGGTGTTCGCTATCTTAACGATAAAAAAGAGATCAACCGTTACTTAATTAAGGCAGAGATATTTAATGACCCAAAACTAAAAAAAGAATTTGAGCAATTAATACACCCATTGATTTATACTGCTTGTCTTAATCAAATTGATAACTTTCACACTCAAACTTATCTTATTTTGATCGTACCTTTGTTGTTTGAAACCAAAACCTACCTGGGGTTAATTCAAGAAAGTCTTTTAATTGATTGCAAAATAAGTACTCAAAAAGAAAGGGTGTGCTCTCGAGATAAATTAGATAGTAACCTTATTGATAAAATTATTGCCTCACAATTAGAAAGATCAGAAAGGCAAGAAAAAGCTGATAATATTATTACTAATGATGGATCGGTAGATGAACTAAAGCAAAAAATTAAGATCTTTCATGACAATATAATTAAAAGACTCCAAAATGATTAATTACGAATTTCCATTAAACGAAAAAATTAGAAAATTCCTTCGCATAGAGGAATTATTTCAAAAAATGGATATGCAGATAAAAACAAATCATAAATTTCATGACTATACAATGTTTGAAATTATCTTTAATTTAATGGCTACAGCGTCAAGATCAGATTTAAAGGTTGAACTTATCCAGGAGCTTGAAAAACAATCTATAAAAATCTCAAAAAAAAGAAATACTGAGGCTAATAAAAAAATTATTAATGAAATAAAAAAAATAAAAGTCTCGCTCGAAAAAAATCAGTTACAGCCAGGTTATTTTTTTGGTGACGATCGTTTAATACAAGAAATTAAATCCCGCAGCGATAGTCCTTTTGGAATTTTATCAACCGATTTTCCTGCTTTCAAATACTGGCTTGAAAATGAAAAAAAATTATTTCGTCAAAACTATTTTAAAAAACGACTGGAGCCTTTTTTGGTTGTAAAAGATGCTATCAATATGATACTCATGCTGCTTAGGAAAGATTTGGTTTTGCAGTCAGTTAAAACTAATAAAGGTTTTTTTCAAATTAAATTAAACCCCCTAACAAAAAGTGATCTGGTTACCGTATCGCTCTCTTTTGGCTCAAAAATTATTCCTGATGTATCCTCTAATAAATATGCAATCAATATTCAATTCTCAGATACAAAAAACAAAAAAATAGACAAAGAAATTAAATTTAAATTTGGTATAACAGCTTTTTAAATCTATGAAAGTAACATGCCCTACATGCAAAAAAAGAATCGAGTATGAATTTAATAACGAATTTCGCCCCTTTTGTTCGAATAAATGTAAGCTCATAGACTTAGGTGCCTGGGCAGCAGAAGAGTTTTCAATACCAGGATCAGATATACAAGGAGAAGATGATGAGAAATAAAATTTTTATGTTAATAACGCTACTGAGTGTTTCATTTTATGCCTCAGCAATTGAATTAACCATAGATTCTGCGCTAATCAAAGCAACTAAGCCTGGGCAAACAGTAACTGCAGGGTTTATGAAAATAAAATCACCGACCACTCTAAATATTAAAAATATCTCAACACCAGTGGCGGAAAAAATTGAAGTGCATACCATGAAAATGGAAAAAGGGCCTTACGGTGACTCCATCATGAAAATGCGAAAAATTGATGATCCAATTATTGAAGCCAATAAAGAGTTTATCCTTATGCCTGGCGCAGATCACTTAATGATTTTTGAAGTAAAAAAAGAATTAAAAATTGGTGATACGGTATTGCTCAAATTTACTTTAATTGATACCAATAAAAAAGAATACACAAAAGATATTCCCTTTAATGTTTATTAAGTCCAAATAGCCCTTTGTGCTGCAATGCCCACTGCACCAGACTCAAAAGCATTTGGAATGTCACTACAAGCCATTCCGCCTAAAGCGTAAACTGGTATCTGCACCTGATTAATAATTTCCTGAAAAGATTTCCAACCCATTGGATCTATGCTGGGATGTGTTAATGTTTTTTTAACAGGGGACAAAAGTGCAAAATTATATTTTCTTGCTTCTGCCTGTTTTAAATCTTCAATAGAGTGGCATGAGGCGCCAATTATCATTTCTTCTGGAATGGTTATGTTCTCGTATATCTGCTTTGAATTTAAATGCACGCCGTCAGCTTTGATTTTCTTTGCCAATTCTAGATTGGCGTTGATCAATACTTTGATTTTATGTTGCTTTGCGAGATGTAAAACTTTTTTTGAAAATATCTCTAATTCATTTTGATCTAATAATCTTTCACGAATTTGAATTAAATTGATTTCTGATTTAATTTTTCTTTCAAGAAGAGAAAAAAAATTACCATGAAATTCTGTCATATTAGTAATGGCATAGATTGAGGGCAATTGAAGAGATTGAAATATCATTTGATTAGCTGGCAACAGAGGTTCCACCTTGGGGGATTCTATTTCCACCCATTTTAATTCGTCATGCTCAAGAGCAATCGGGCTTTTTTGCCATGAATTAATTTTAAAAAAATGCAATCGAATGGGTTGATTATTAAAATGATGTGTTCTTATCATCCATGGCTCAGAGGAGGTCACAGTAATACCAAGCTCCTCTTTCAATTCTCTAATTAAGGCGTCATTCGCTGTTTCACCGGAATTTATTTTGCCCCCAGGAAATTCCCACCAACCTGCCCAAGGTTTTGTCTTAGGCCTTTTCCCTAACAATACTTTTGTATCATTAAGTAAAATACCTACAGAAACGTCAATAAAATTCACAATTAAGTTCGATATTCTGCATTAATTTTTACATAATCATAAGATAAATCTGTTGTATAAAAATTTTGCGACGCGTTTCCATTTTGCAGGTCAATTTTGAGCGAGATTTCCTCTTTTTTCATCTCCTTATTAGCAATAGCTTCATCATAACTTGTTGCTAGTGCGCCATTTTCAGCAAAAAGATAATCATTAAGATAAATATTAATCTTAGAAATATCTATATTACTTACTTCAGCATTACCAATGGCAGCCATTATTCGACCTAAATTTGGATCAGAAGCAAAAAATGCAGTTTTTATTAACGGAGAATGAGCTATTTTTTTTGCTATTTCTTTACAGTCTAATTTTGATTGTCCATTACAAACCTGAATTTTAATAAACTTCGTCGCCCCTTCACCATCTCTAACGATGGCATGCGCTAAATATCTTGCAACTTCCAAAATAATGTTGTGTAATTTTTTAAAATCAGCATCTTGTTCGTCAACAATTATTTTCTTTGTTTTATTCGTGGAGATCACCACAAAAGAATCATTGGTTGAAGTATCGCCATCCACGCTAATGAGATTAAATGTCTCTTCAGTAACTTCAGAAACTATTTGAGTAAGTAAATTATGTTCAATAGATGCATTGGTTGTAATGAAGGCAAGCATGGTTGCCATATTCGGATGTATCATGCCAGAACCCTTTGCTATTCCAGTTATGACCACCTCTTCATCATCAAGCATTATTTTTTTTGAGCAAACCTTAGGAACAGTATCTGTTGTCATAATTGCTTCAGCGACTTCAATCCAGGTAGCTTTATTCAACTTCAATGCTAATGCTGAAATACCTTGGTTGATTTTTTCCATCGGCAGATGTTTCATAATTACCCCCGTTGAAAAGGGAAGCACTTCATCTGATTTAATATGAAACTGTGATGCCACCCTATCACAAGTATTTTGTGCATTGATTAATCCATTTTTACCGGTGCCTGCATTTGCAGATCCAGTGTTAATGATGCATGCTCTTATTCTTGAACTTTGCTTTAAATTTTTCTTAGCTATAATTACTGGCGCTGCAATAAATTTATTTTTTGTAAAAACAGCAGCCGCATGGGAACCTTCATCGGCGAGAATAAGAGCTAGGTCTTTTTTATCTTTGTATTTAATTCCTGCTTCAGTCACAGCAAGCTGAATTCCGGGAACTGAAAAAATATCATTTAAATTTGGTTTTTTAAGATTAATCGCCATTTATTTTTTTCTCCAAATGGTACCTTTTTCGGTATCCTCAAGAATAATTCCTTGGCTTAACAAATGCTCTCTTATAGCGTCTGCTTCATTATAGTTTCTATTCTGCTTTGCAACATTTCTTTTTTTTATCATTGTATTAATATCAGAGTCACTAATTAGCCCATCTTTACCCTGTAAAAAATTTTCAGGATTTTGATAGAGTAGACCAAGAATATTTGCTAAATTGATAAGTAATACTTTTAAAGTATCTGAATTTTTTTTATTAATCTCATTAGATAAATCAAATAAAACTGACAAAGCCTCTGCAGAATTAAAGTCATCATCTAATGCAGCTTTAAATTTTTTTGCATAGCTATTATTCCAATCAATAACGCTATTAGCAGATTTAGTAATATCTCTGATAGTTAAATACAGACGTGTTAAACCTTGTCGCGCATCGTCTAGATGTTGATCAGAGTAATTTAAAGGGCTGCGGTAATGTGCTTTTAGAATAAAAAATCGAACCACTTCACCATCATAAAGCTCTAAAATAGAACGAATAGTAAAAAAATTACCTAGTGACTTTGACATTTTTTCATTGTCGACTTTGACAAAACCATTATGGATCCAATAATTTGCCATCTGACAATCATTGGTCGCCTCAGATTGTGCAATTTCATTCTCATGATGAGGGAATTGTAAATCCTGCCCACCGCCATGAATATCGAAATGATGTCCAAGAATTTTATTGCTCATGGCTGAACATTCAATATGCCATCCTGGCCTACCCTTGCCCCACGGTGATTGCCATGCAGGTTCATTTTTTTTAGCAGATTTCCACAGTACAAAATCAAAAACATTTCTTTTATTTTTATCAATATCAACTCGGTTTCCTGCTTGCAAATCTTTCAGTGATTTTCCGGATAATTTGCCATAACCTGCAAATTTATCAACGGCATAATAAACATCTTTGTTCTCAGCCTGATAAGCAAAACCTTTATCAACAAGCGTCTGAATCATAGTGATCATACTGCTTATATGCTCCGTTGCTTTGGGCTCATGGCTGGGGCTAAGTACATTTAAAGCCTGAATATCTATATTCATCTCATCAATGTAATGCTCAGTTAATTCATTAAATGTAATTTTTTGCTCAACTGACTTGTTAATTATTTTGTCATCTATGTCTGTAATGTTTCTTACATAAGTGACGGCATAATTGTTTTCTTTAAACCAGCGATGGATAAGATCAAAAATAACAAGTACCCTGGCATGCCCCAAATGGCATAGGTCATAAACCGTCATTCCACAAACATACATCTTAACTTCACCTTGTTTAAGAGGCTTAAATTCTTCTTTTTGTTTTGAGAGGGTGTTGTATATCTTAATCATAGAGTTTGATTAACTTAATATGTTAGGTGGTAATCAAAAATCATTTGTGATAAATTCAAGTCTAGATTATATCATGTAGCATGTTCCATTATTTAAACCTACACTAAGATAAAGATGAATAAAAACTTAAAAAAATACCTATTAATTTTTCTTCTATTTTTTACCCACGTTACCTTCGGTCAAAGTGTTGTTATAGAAACAACACAAGGGGATATTGTAGTTGAATTAAATCCTGAAAAAGCTCCGGATACAGTAAAAAATTTTCTAACCTATGTGAATGAAGGATTTTATGCGGGAACAATTTTCCATCGTGTGATTCGAGACTTCATGATTCAAGGTGGTGGTTTTGACAAAAATCTTAATCAAAAAGAAACGCGTGAGCCCATTCAAAATGAATCAAAAAATGGTTTATTTAATGAGACCTATACTATTGCCATGGCTCGAACAAATGATCCACACTCAGCAACATCACAGTTCTTTATTAATCTAAAGGATAATTATTTTCTTGATGATGGTGACGGTTATTGTGTCTTTGGAAAAGTAACATCCGGACATCGTGTAGTGCAAAAAATTGGCTCCTTACCAACACATGTCAAAGAGGGCATGGGTGATGTTCCAATTAAGCGCGTTACAATTAAAGCAATTAAAATAATCAATTAGGAGAAAAAATGCCGTTATTTAAAACAAATTTGGGTTCATTCAAAATTGAATTGGATGAAAAAAATGCTCCAATTACAACAAAAAACTTTCTTGATTATGTAAATTCTGGTTTTTTTAATGGCACAATTTTTCATCGTGTAATTAATGGCTTTATGATCCAAGGCGGTGGCTTTACTCCCGATATGGAGCAAAAAGATACAAAACCCCCTATTGCAAATGAGTCAAACAATGGATTAAAAAATGATGCCTACACAGTAGCCATGGCAAGAACGTCCGTACCCGATTCAGCAACCTCGCAATTTTTTATTAATGTGGCAAATAATGATTTTTTAAATTATCCTGCTCAAGATGGTTTTGGTTATTGTGTATTTGGCAAGGTTACTGAAGGTATGGATACGATAGATAAAATTAAAAATATGGCAACCGGAAACCACCCAAATGGGCATCAAGATGTTCCTATTGAAGCAATAATTATTGAGGAAGTAAGCGTCTGATTGCAATTCACTCTGAATCAGCAATATTTGTCTCAGATATTCATCTATCCGAGACTGATCCTAAAACTATTCGAAGCTTTAATGATTTTTTACAAAAGAATTGTGCACCACACCCATATCTATTTATCTTAGGGGATCTCTTTGAATATTGGGTAGGTGATGATGCAAATCATTTTACTGAAACTCAAGAAATTCTCAGAAATTTAGCAAAGCAAACTAAAATTTTTTTTATGCCAGGAAATCGTGATTTCTTAATTGGTGAAAATTTTCTACATCATAACAACATAACCTTGCTTGAAGACCCAACTGAAATTTTGCTCGGTAAAAATCAAACTTTATTAATGCATGGTGACACGTTATGTACCACCGATTACCGCTATCAAATATTTCGTTTTTTTGTTAGAAAAAAAATCTGTATTAATTATTTTCTAAATAAGTCACTTGAATACCGTATAAATTTCTGTGAAAAATTGAGAGAGAGAAGTGCGCAGTCTCATATTCAAAATGATAATTCCATAATTGATGTGAGTGAAAAAGCTGTTGAGAAGGTATTTAAAAAAAATAATTATCCTGCTTTACTCATTCATGGTCACACGCATCGTTTAAAGACGCACAAATACAATTATGATGGAAAATTTTGTGAACGCTGGGTGCTTGGTGATTGGTATGGCTCTGGAAATTATTTATTGTGGGATAAACTTGAACTTAAAAATATATTCTTAAGCTGATCTAGTAAATTCCTCTATGCGATTTTGTTTTGCCGCTTTATTTAAAACGCCGTTAATAAATTTAAACCCATCACTTCCTCCAAAAGATTTTGCCACCTCGATTGCTTCATTAATTACAACCCTATATGGAATATCTGGATGAAATTTCAATTCATACAATGCAGAAAAAATAATGGCTAACTCAATAGGGCTTAATTCATTATAATCTCGGTCAAGGTAAGTACAAATTTCATCCTTTAAAGACGTAAAATTTTCAACAACCCCACTGAAAGTCTCGTTATAAAAGATCTCATCGGCGCGAATAAAATCTGGGTCTTCCTTAATATCTTTTTGAATTTGTAACACATCAAATTGATTTACCAGTCCACGGTAAATACTCTTCATGATTAATTCACGTGCCTTGCGACGATTATTTATTTTCTTTTTTGTACCATTATCCATTTTTTAAATTTTTAGCTAGGGTTGCCATTTCAATAGCGACTAAAGCTGCTTCCTCCCCTTTTACTTTAGTACGCGCATAGGCCTGCTCATCATTATTTGTTGTGATAATGCCATTAATAATAGGAATATGATGATTTAGTTGCACCTGTATCAATCCAAAGGCTGATTGATCTGACACAACCTCAAAATGATAGGTTTCTCCTCGAATAACTGCTCCAATCGCAATCAAGACATCGTATTTTTTAGAGAGAGCTAATAAATCTAAAGCTAGTGGTATTTCTAATGCACCTGGAACAGTCTGATGAAATATTTGATCAGATTCGAGGCCATGTTCTTTTAATTTATCCAAACATGCTTGCAAAAGCTCATCAACCACAGGTTGATTAAACCGAGAAGAGATAATTCCTACTTTAATGCTCATAAAAGATTTTCGTTTTTACTGGAAAATGATTATACCTTTTTGCAGAGCATTTGAAATACCGTATGCTAGAGGCACACCAACAACAATCCAAGCAATTGGTAATATTGTTTTTTGTAATGCTTGGTTTGAATTACCAGTGGCACTTATTAATTTATTGTCAGCATCTTTTTTTGCGGCAACTGCTTTCTCATTTGCCAATTCTGCCTCAGACATGAAATGTTTGCTATCAAGGGGTTTAACAAAATAATTTAAAATGAAACCCAATACTAATAACAAAGCGAGCATGGTGAAACTTGAGTTGTACGCTTCTGCTTGAGGGACTCCTGCTTGAAGCTGATACTCTCGAACATATGACATGATTGCCGGCCCTAATATCCCCGCTGTAGCCCATGCAGTAAGCAACCTTCCGTGTATAGCACCTACGTGCTGTGTGCCAAAAATATCGGCCAAATAAGCCGGAATTGTTGCAAAGCCACCGCCATACATAGTCATGATTACTAAGTTAATTAATACAAATAAAGCAATATATTGATTCAATCCTGCCCATGGTGCTGAAAAATACAGAATAGTGCCTAAACTAAAAAATACAGCATAAGTTAATCTTCGTCCCAGGTAATCCGAAGAGGATGCCCAAATAATTCGCCCAATAATGTTAGCAAGCGACAATAAGGCCACAAAACCACCAGCTATTGCCCCTATCTCACCTGCAGAAAAATTTTGCGCAGCAATCTCTTGAAACATTGGCTTCGCGACTGCCAAAACACCAATCCCGGCAGAAACATTAAGGCACAATACCCCCCACAATAACCAAAACTGATAAGTTTTATGGGCATGACTTACGTGAACATGGCCTTTTGCGATCATGGCTGTATCTTTTTTCACTATCTTTTTACCTTCAACCTTAAAATCAGCTGGTGGGACACGGTAACCAAAAGCACCAATGGTCATGGCAATAAAGTAAAAGCAACCCATATATAAAAGCGCATTCCCTACCCCAAAGGCATCAATCAAATAAGCTGCAACTGGTGTGCCTATCATTGCGCCACCACCAAAACCCATAATTGCCATACCGGTTGCCAAACCCCTTCTGTCTGGGAACCATTTAATTAGCGTTGATACCGGTGAAATATAACCTAAACCAAGCCCTATTCCTCCGACTACCCCCGCACCGAGCCAAATTAACCATAATTGGTGCGAAGCTACGCCGAAAGATGAAATTATGAGCCCGCCGCCCCACAAAACAGCGGCTGCAAAACCAGCTTTTCTTGGGCCAGCACGTTCTAACCAATGACCAAATACTGCCGCAGAGAGGCCTAAACAAACAATAGCTATTGAGAATGTCCAGACAACATCACTGAGTAACCAATCACAAGAAGTAATAAAGAGTCGATCAACAAGTGAGGTTTGTAATGCGTCACACTGCGAACCAATTAAATTTAATAAACCATTTCCCTTAGCTGGCCAAAAAACACTAAATCCATAAATCATACCAATAGATAAATGAATAAGAAGTGCCGCAGGTGGAACTAACCATCGATTGTAGGATGCGTCAGCAACAATATTTTCTCTGTCCAAAATACTCATAAAAAAATCTCTCTCAATTAATTAACTTTTAATTACCATAATTGATTCTGAGAGGTTAATCAACTCATTATTATGGGAAAATTTATGTCATATTTATGTCACATTAATGTCATAATATTTTTTATATTTAAGATGATAAAAATATGCCAACCAATATACTAATTGTTGAAGATGAAGAATCTATTCTTGAATTAATCGCAATCAATCTCAAGCAATCCGGTTTTAATCCTATACGCGCCATTAGTGCCGAATTTGCTGAAAAAATTGTTAATGAGGCATTACCCGATTTAATTATTTTAGATTGGATGCTACCAGGTATGAACGGTATCGAATTTGCCAAACGCCTTAAAACTAATTCAGAGACTAAAATAATTCCTATTATCATGCTAACCGCAAAAAGCGAAGAGGATAATAAATTATTAGGTCTGAATGTGGGTGCAGATGATTACATGACAAAACCATTTAGTCCAAAAGAACTCATAGCTCGAGTTAAAGCGGTTCTTCGACGCAAAGCGCCTGAGCAGACTCAAGAATCAATTACACAACATAATCTTTTTCTTGATCCAAATAAATTGATCCTTAAAAGCCATAATCAAAAAGTTAAAATAGGACCAACCGAATTTAAGCTGCTTTATTTCTTTATGAGAAATCCAGATATTATCTTTAATCGTAACCAGATTTTAGATAAAGTTTGGGGCAATCAATCTATAATTGATGATCGCACTGTTGACGTTCACATTAAGCGCCTACGAGATTGTTTAAAAGCTACTGGAGATGACAAGAAAATCCAAACTGTTCGTGGTCTAGGTTATCGATTTAATGAAGATTAATTTTTTTAAGTTGACAGGAATTTGTATTGAAAAAAATTATTAAATCTATTTTTTTATGGTTCATTTCATTTGTAATAATCTATGAAATTTTTGGGTTTACTAACGCCGTCAACCTCATCTGTATTGCCGCATTGAGTGCTTATTTTTTTTATAAGTACTGGGCAAATACTCTAAATGATTGGTTAGATAAAAAAAATATAGCCCAGATACCTGAAGGCAATGGGGTGTGGTCTGAAATTTTTTCCAAATTATACAAATCTTACCGTGCTGATGAAAGATCAAAAAAAGAACTTAATTTAACTTTAGAACAATTTATTGCTGCTGCTGAGGCAATGTTAGATGGTGTCATTGCTATTAATCAAAATAATGAAATTTTATGGTGCAATAAACCAGCACAAACAATGTTAAAGATAAATCTCAAGAAAAATTACAAACAACCCATCAACTATGTTTTTAGAAATACAGATTTTAGTAATTATTTAGATAAAGAAATATATGAAGAAACAATTAAAATTTTAAATCAAGAAAATCAACAAACAATCGAGATCAAAATTACACCCTTTCGCTCAAATATGCGGCTTATTACATGCCGCGACATAACCCAAATAATCTCCAATGAGAATATTAGAAAGGAATTTGTTTCAAACTTTTCCCACGAGCTAAAAACACCATTAACAGTGATTGTTGGTTTTTTGGAGACACTGGAAAATAGTAAAAGTAAGATTGATAAAGAAACGATGCAGATATTTGGCATGATGACTGATCAAGCAATAAGAATGAAGAAACTAATTGATGATCTTTTATTATTGTCAAACGTTGAAAGTAATCAGCTGCAAAACCGTTCTGAAAAAATTAATATGGAAAAACTTTTTTTAAAAATTAATAAAGAAATAGCTTTGATAGATCAAAAAGAGCATCTAATAGAATATAAGATAAATAAAGACATTAATTTAAAAGGATCCAGTAAAGAAATTGAAAGTGCATTTTTGAACATCATTACAAATGCCATACGTTACAGTGGTGCCAATAAAAAAATCTTGGTTAGTTGGAATATTGAATCAAAACAGCCCACATTTACAGTGATAGATAATGGTATAGGTGTTTCAAAAAAACATATATCAAGAATTACGGAGCGTTTTTATCGTGTTGATGCGGATAGAAGCCGTAATACCGGTGGTACTGGGCTTGGCTTGTCAATTGTAAAAAATGTAATTACTCAACATCAGGGTAAATTAGAGATAAAGAGTGACCTAGATAAAGGCAGTACTTTTAAACTCATTTTTCCAAAAGAAAGAATTTTGTGATTCGTACAATTTTTGTTTTTTTATTAATCGTAATAATCTCTGGCTGCGCAGGTAATACATTAGACAGGAAAGATGCGACTCAATATGATAAGGGCTCTTTCAATCAATTGGGTAAATTAGATTTTGATCGAATGGCAGACTATGAAATTCGAGAAAATTTTGAAAGTTTAAAAACGCTAATGATTAAACTTTACAAAAGAAATCCAAGCGAACTAAGAAAAACCTCTTCTGATAATGCGGAACAAACGGCAAACTATTTTTTTAGTAACCCGAAGCATAAGTGGAACATTGAGGGAATTAATTTTAAACAAGACTTTGATGCTGTTTACCAAGCCTTTGATGAAAACTTTGAAGGGGATCGTGTTTTGTCATTGATAGCAGGGCTTTACACTATGATTATTAAAGCTCATGGCGGTAAAACTGAATTTTATATTATTGATTCAATTGAGCCACAAAACCTCTATAACCTGGCCCGAAATATTGAAATTGTTGTGTGGATGCTCTCTAGCAAAAAGAATAGCGCAGGAAAATTATTCTTAGTTACAAATGAGATGAATGATGATTTGTCGAATTTGTCTTTCGAGCGCGAGTTTGGAAAAATGATTGGTAGAACTGATTACTTTGCCTACACACTCTCAGAAAAGACAGAGCGGGTGATCACACGATTTATTCAAGGTGCAGTAGGGACAGTTTTAATACCGTTCATTTAATTAGAGAAGTATTTTCTCAATACCGCCATTTTTTGCTTTCTCAACATATTGTTCTAACCATTGTTCACCCAATGTGTGCTTTGCAATCTCAACAACAATATAATCAGCTTCAGTATTGGTATCATCACCATACCTAGCAAGACCTTGCAAACAGGAAGGGCAGGACGTCAAGATTTTTGTTGGAAGTTTATGATTGGCAGAATCTAGAGTCTGTAAATTTTTCTCAATCTCTTCTTGTTTCCGCATTTTAACTTGAGAGGCAATATCCGGTCTGCCAGCCGCGAATGTACCTGATTCTCCACAGCAGCGATCAGATAATAATGCTTCTTGACCAAGCAAGCTATTCGTCACCTTCATTGGGTCATAAGTCTTCATTGGAGAATGGCAAGGGTCATGGTACATGTAGGTTTGTCCTTCGACACCTTGCATCTTAATATTTTTTTCCATCAAGTATTCATGGATATCAAGTAATCTGCAGCCTGGAAAAATTTTATCAAACTCATACTTCATTAATTGATCCATGCATGTACCACACGATACAATAACCGTTTTTATGTCTAAATAATTTAATGTATTTGCCACACGGTGGAATTGAACACGATTATCTGAGCTAATTTGCTGGCCTTTTTCTTCATCACCTGAGGATGTTTGGGGGTAACCACAACACAAGTATCCAGGAGGTAACACAGTAATTGCACCAACTTCATAAAGCATGGCTTGTGTAGCCAAACCAACTTGAGAAAATAATCTCTCAGACCCACAACCAGGAAAATAGAATACAGCATCTGAATCATCATTGATTTTTAGTGGGTCACGAATCACCGGGACAATGCGATCATCCTCAATACCTAAAAGCCCTCTTGATGTTTTTGTTGGCATACTCTTTGGCATTGGGCGATTCATAAAGTGAATTACCTGAGTTATTACTGATCCTTTGCCAACCGATGAGGGTGGATTTTTTTTGTATACATCTCCTAATTTTATTTTCTTTAAAAAATTATGCCCTGCCCTTTGAATACGATAACCAAAATCAATCATAATTTTTTTCATTATTTTTATAGTTAAAGGATCTTTGAGGTTTAAATAATTAATTGCCAATGAGGTACCAAAACTAAAATGTTTTTTTCCTTGCTCTCGCAGAAAATTCCGCATCGCAATTGATACTTCACCATAGTCAATATTGACCGGACAGGGATTCAAACATTTGTGACAAACGGTACAATGATCCGCAACATCATTAAATTCGTCAAAATGTTTAATTGATATGCCTCGTCGAGTTTGCTCTTCATACAAAAAGGCTTCAATTAATAATGATGTAGCTAAAATTTTATTTCGTGGACTATAAAGTAAATTTGCACGAGGAACATGGGTTGTACATACGGGCTTACATTTTCCACATCGCATACAATCACTAATGGAATCAGCAATGCCCTTCATGGCAGATTCTTCCATAATGATCGATTCTTGATCTAACAAACCAAAACTCGGTGTATAAGCATTTTCAAGACCCGATCCAGGCAATAATTTTCCCTTATTAAATCTTCCTTCTGGATCAACTTTTGCTTTGTATTCGGCAAAAGTATTAATCGTGTATTCATCTAAGAATTCCATTTTAGTAATGCCAATGCCATGTTCGCCAGAAATGACGCCATTTAATTGTTTTGCCAGAGCCATAACGCGCACAACCGCCCTGTGAGCATCTTGCAACATTTCATAATCATCAGAGTTAACGGGAATATTGGTGTGCACATTACCGTCTCCTGCATGCATATGGAGCGCAATAAATACTCTCGATTTTAGAATTTGCTTGTGAACATTATCTATCTTTTGTAAAACTACTTGAAATTCTCGCCCTGAGAAAATTTCTTTTAATGGCTCTTTAAGCTCTTGTTTCCATGAAATTCGTAGATCATACGACTGAATTAATTCAAAAAGATTTCTATACTGAGAACCATGTTGACTCAGCTGATCAAAATTCTCTAAAGGCTCGTCAAGATTTCTTAAATAATTTAGCCATCTCTCTTGTGTTATTTTCAATAATGAAATTGCTTGTTGTTTTTTTGAGTTTACTAACTCTTGATCTACAGTCTCATTCTTGGGGTAATCAATTTCCGTATTAAAATATTGAAGTAATTCTTGAATGAGTTTTAATTTATTCTGAATTGATAATTCAATATTTATTCTATCAATACCGTTGGAATACTCGCCCAACTTATCTAATGGAATTACCACATCTTCATTAATCTTAAACGCATTGGTATGTTTCGCTATTGCTGCCGTTCGCGCCCTATCTAACCAAAAACGCTTTCTGGCTTCAGCTGATACTGCAATAAATCCTTCACCATTACGTTTATTTGCAAGCTGTACAACCTTTGACGCAGCCTCACCCACATGAGACTCAATATCACTGGCAATATCTGCAATCAAAATCATTTTTGGTCGCTCAGTACGGGCCGCCTTCGTGCTGTATCCCACGGCTTTTATGTAACGCTCATCTAAATGTTCAAGTCCTGCCAATAAAACATCACTTGATTGATCTAAATAATTTTTAATTTCTACGATGGCTGGTACGGCATGGGAAACATTGCCATAAAATTCGAGGCAAATGGTACGCATGTGCTGAGGCATCTTATGCAAAATAAACGTTGCCGAGGTAATTAAGCCATCGCATCCTTCCTTTTGAATACCCGGTAATCCACTTAAAAATTTATCGGTGACATCTTTACCCAAGCCAATTTTTCTAAAATTATTTCCTGGTATTTCCAAAATTTCTGCATCTGCAAGTGGGGTAAGGCCATCTTCTTTAAATTTTGTAATACGAAATCGTGCTAAATCAACATCATGAATTTTGCCAAGATTATGATCCAAGCGTTCAATTTCAATCCAATTACCATTTGGGTCAACCATTTTCCATGCGGCTAAATTATCAAGTGCCGTTCCCCATAACACCGCTTTCTTCCCTCCTGCATTCATAGCAACATTGCCACCAATACATGAAGCATCTGCCGAGGTTGGGTCGGTAGCGAATTCTAACCCAGCATCTGAAGCTAAATCCATAGCACGTCGAGTTACAACACCAGCCTCACAATAAATTGTTGGGACCGCCCCTACTACCCCGGGTAAATTTTTATATTCCACAACTCCTATGACGTCTAATTTTTCTGTATTGATAACTGCTGAAAAAGGAGTTAATGGAATAACACCTCCTGTATAGCCGGTGCCACCTCCTCGCGGAATAATTGTTAGCTCTAACTCAATACATGCCTTCACAAGGTGAGCTATTTCTTTTTCTTTGTCAGGATGAATCACAACGAAAGGATATTCAACTCTCCAATCCGTTGCATCAGTCACATGCGATACTCGTGCTAATCCATCAAATTGAATATTGTGTTTATGTGTATATTTTTTTAGCTTTGCAAATACTTTCTTACGTAATTTTTTAGTAGTTTTAAAGTCAAGTTCAAACTTTTCGATTGCTGCAATTGCTGCTTTACTTAATTGCGCAACCTTCATATTGCCAAAACTTCTATCCTCAATCGATTGCACACGATGATGCATCGCTTCAATTAATAATTTCAAACGTTTAGGATTTTCTAAAAGATCATCTTGCAAATATGGATTTCTAGATACCACCCAAAGATCACCAAGAACTTCAAATAACATTCGCGCTGAGCGCCCTGTTTTTCTCTCGCCACGTAATTCTGATATGATTTGCCAGAGCTCTTCTCCAAGAAATCGGATGACAATTTCTTTATCAGAAAAAGAGGTGTAGTTATATGGTATTTCTCTTAAACGAGTAGCGTTAAAAGATGATGCTTTGAGAAGTTCAGTTGATAATGGAGCGTTCATTAGGTCTGTAAATTAGGTTATGTAAAAGGATAGCATGCTGCATACCTCCTTACAATATTATAAAGCCATCCAAGCGGATTATACTTTGCTAGACAATGTATAATAATGGATCAAATTTTTGAAAGATAGTTCATGCTTTGGATTAAATCACTTCATATAATTTTTATGGTCACATGGTTTGCTGGACTTTTTTACCTTCCTCGTCTTTTTGTTTACCATGCTATGTCGAACGATAAGATCAGTCATGAACGTTTTCTTGTCATGGAGAGAAAACTCTTTTATGGCATCATGACACCTGGAGCTTTGTTAACCCTCTTTTTTGGGCTATGGCTTTGGCTTGAATATGGTTTTAACGGGTTGTGGATGAATATTAAAATTGCACTGGTTATTACTTTAATTATCTACCATGCACTATGTCTAAAATATCTTAATGCCTTTAAACAAAAACAAAATAAACACTCGCATGTCTTCTATCGTTGGTTTAACGAATTCCCTGTTGTCATGTTAATTTTAATTATTTTTTTAGTGGTTCTTAAGCCTCTATGAAAAATATTCTTATATGTGGTTCGATTGCCTATGACTCAATCATGGTATTTCAAGACCAGTTTAAAAATCATATTCTGCCCGATCAAATTCATAATCTAAATATATGTTTTTATGTCCCTGAGATGAAAAAAAATTTTGGTGGTACCGCAGGAAATATTGCCTATAACCTTAAATTATTAAGATCCAATCCATTAATCATGGCTACCCATGGTGATGACTTCGAGCTATATAGTAATTGGCTGGATAGTTTAGGTATATCAAAAAAATACATGAAAAAAATTACTGGTATGTTTACTGCGCAGGCATTTATTACAACCGACCAAGATGATAATCAGATCACCGCATTTCATCCTGGGGCAATGATACAGGCACATACAAATTCAATTGCCAATGTTGAAGATTCCATTGATTTGGCAATTATTGCTCCAGATGGTCGAGATGCCATGATTCAACATGCGCAACAATGTTATAAAGCAAACATTCCATTTATTTTTGATCCAGGTCAGGGATTACCAATGTTTACAGCAGAAGAATTAATTACATTCATTGAACAAGCATCATATATTGCAGTAAATGATTATGAAGCTAAACTTTTACAAGATAAAACAGGTTTAACTGTTGAGAAAATTACCTCAAAAGTAAAAGCGTTTATTGTTACCAAGGGCGCACATGGGTCTGAAATTTATACCGACGATGAGATGATTAAGATAGACGCTATTAAAGCTTCGAACCTTGTTGATCCGACAGGTTGTGGAGATGCATTCCGCTCTGGTCTCATTTATGGAATTTCTGCAGGTTGGGATTGGCATAAAACAGGCAAGTTAGCTTCAGTTATGGGTGCTATAAAAATAGGTTTCGAGGGCGGTCAAAATCATCAACCGACAATTCATGACATAGAAGCGCTGTTTGGTCAGGTTTTAGGGTAAATCGCGCTGATCTGCATTAACGGAAATTAACCTTGACTCTGATAAATTATATGCTGTTAATCGCCGCCCCCATACACATCCACTATCGAGTGAGACCCCATGTGGGTGCTCATGGATATCAATTGCTGACCAATGGCCTGTAAATATTCCATTCGTATCTAATTTGGGTAAAGGCATTTCAAACCAAGGTACCAGTTCTTTCGGTATGTTTTGTAAATTACCTTTATATTCATAATTTAGTGATCCATTGTTTTTGTTGAGGCAGCGCATTCTTGTCATCGCATTAATAACAAAACGGTTCTTCTCCTCCACGGAAAATTCTTGGCTCCACTGATTAGGATAATTGCCATACATAGTTTGAAAAAATTTTTCGGGTTGACTCGTCAAGGAATTGCAAACCTGTTTAGACAAAGATTGTATTTCCTCAATTGTCCAATCGCTAATGACTCCCGCATGAACCACCAAGTAATTTTTTTCAAAATACACCAGCGGCCAATTTAAAACCCAATTAATTAAATCTTTATTTTTGTTTGAGCCTAAAATATCGTTAAAGGTATCTGATGACTTTAATTTTGCTTGATTAAGTGCAACCGCGAGAAAATGAAGCTCATGATTGCCCAAGACAGGGCGAATACTGCTTTGATTTTGATAGCACCAATCCAAAACCGCAAGCGATTCTCGGCCACGATTAATTAAATCGCCAACTAACCAAAGTTGATCTCTCTTTGGATTAAAAGAGACCTTATCGAGTAAGCTTTGAAAGGAATAAAAACAGCCTTGGATATCTCCGAGGACAAATACAGCCATTGATTTGGTTAGAAACTACCGCCAGCGCTATTTACCATATGAATTACTGCTGCAGCAACTTCTTCATCAGATAATGCAGCGTTGCCACCTTTCGCAGGCATTGTACGTATACCATTAATGGCATTATGAATTAGTGTATCTTTGCCTTGTGCAATCCTCGGCGCCCACTGCCCAGCATCACCAATTTTAGGGGCATTCATAAGGCCAGAAGCATGGCACATGGCACAATTTGCCTGCACAATTTTATCTGCTGCGATAGCATTTGATCCCGCTGGGCTTGCATCAGCAACTTCGACCGCTGCTACAGGCTGTGTGTTTTCTTCTGCTGCAGAGTTTTCAACCACCTTCGGTGCAACAGGTGCAGTTGGGCTTTCTGACTTTCCAGATACCAATAAAGTAATAATAACTACAGCACCTACAAATGAACCAATAACAATTGCTGTTGCTTCAATTACACCCCTTAAATTGCTTTGCTTACTCATAAAATTTCCTTACGTTACTATATAAATTTATATTTAAAATAATGATCGATTAGCAGGGCCAAGAATATTAACCCAAGGTACCAAATTGAATATCTAAAGATTTTCATTGATAGTTTATCAGAATATTTACGATAGAGCATTACTACGTAATAAAGAAAAAAAACATTTAAAATCGTCGCGATGACTAGGTATATCAGGCCTGTCATGCCTATACTAAATGGCATCATGGTGACGATGGCAAGAATGATTGTATATAAAACTATCTGTAATAAGGTAAATTTTTCACCGTGGGTTACAGGCAACATCGGCATTCCAACCTTAGCGTATTCTTCTCTCCGATACAAAGCTAACGCCCAAAAATGAGGTGGGGTCCAACAAAAAATAATCAAAAATAAAATTAATGCTTCAGGTGCCACTGAATTATTCACTGCGGCCCAACCCAGCACTGGTGGCATAGCTCCAGATGCACCACCAATAACTATATTCATCGGCGTTGCTGGTTTTAGAAAAACAGTATAAATAACTGCATAAGCAAAAAAAGTCGCGAGTGTTAGCCACATGGTCAGTGGATTAACTAGTTGGTGCAGAATAACTAGACCCGTACCTCCCAAAGCAGAAGAAAAAATGAGCGTTTCCTTGTGTGTTAACTGTCCCGTAGGTAGGGGTCGGCCTCTTGTCCTTGCCATAACAGCATCGATCTTTTCTTCGATTAAACAATTAAAAGCTGCTGCAGCACCACAGACAAAAGCAATACCAAGGCTTGTGAAAAATAATATTTCAATTGGTACCATCACTGGTGTTGCCAAAAACATACCTATAATTGCCGTAAAAACGATAAGGTAAGTGACGCGTGGTTTACACAGTGCGTAAAAATTTTTTAAATTTTTAAAAAAAATACTGTAATCGTTTAACGCAGTCTTAATCATATTGTGGAGTTAATCTTGAATTAATGACAACCAGTATTATAACCAAAAGTGCAGCGCCTAGGTTATGAATTGTTGCTAATGCAATAGGTAAATGCAACAATAAATTTGCAATGCCAACAACAAACTGAACAGAAATTAAAATCAAAAGAAGGTTTCGATAAAAGCCTAAGCCAGGAAAATTTCGTAATAGATAAAATAAATATAAAACTAATGCTGTTAAAACAATCGCCCCCATACGGTGAACCCATTGAATCGCATGAAGCGCCTGTAAGGATAGTTCCTCTCCACCCGATGTCATACCTAACTCTCTAAAAATGGAAAATCCATCTTTAAAATTCATATCAGGTATTAAAGAACCATGACAAGTAGGGTAATCAGTGCAGGCAAGTGCTGCATAATTTGTGCTTGTCCAGCCTCCTAATAAAATTTGAATAAAGAGAACAAATAATGACAGCCGTGCAATGGTCATTGTGTGTCTATTGATACTGTCATTATTGATTTGTGTACCGAGTTGGCGATGCGTCATGAAGGTCATCAAACCTAAAATGGTCATACCTCCAATCAGATGCGTAGTGACAATTGCTGGCTGTAATAATTTTGTAACGGTCCACATTCCCAAAATAGCTTGGAAACAGACTAAGGCTAATATAAAAAAAGGAAGCTTCAGGGTTATTTTAATTTCATCTCTTAATTTATAAGATTTTACTGCTATAAATAATATAAGGAGTCCTAATATTCCTGCTATATAACGATGTATCATCTCTATCCAGGCCTTATCAGTCTCCACCATACTGTCAGGAAACTGTTGTAAGGCTTGACTTATAGCTTCCTCACTTTGAGGAACTGTCAGTGTGCCATAACATCCAGGCCAGTCTGGGCAGCCTAAACCTGCATCGGTCAAGCGGACATATGAGCCAAAAACGACAACACATAAGGTTAAAATAGTTGTGATTACTAATATTCTTTGGAACCAAATCATTATTTTGTCTTTCTATACAGGGTTACTATAAAATGGGTGAAATTATACCTTCTTTAAAAAAAAAATATGAAGATTAAAGTTTTTTTTGCCACAGTTATTATTCTTATTAGTGTGTTTTTTCTATTAAGCGTTCAAAAAGAAAAAGTCGCTGAAATTCAAATGACCACGATTGAGGGTAACAATATTTCAACGAATAATCTGCTAGGTAAAGTTTATCTCATTAACTTTTGGGCAACAGATTGTCCCGGATGCATCAAAGAAATGCCCGACCTAATAAAAACTTATAATAAATACAAAGACAATAATTTCGAAATTTTAGCGATATCTATGCACTACGATCCACCCAGTCGAGTAATGTCCTATGCACAAAAAAATTCCCTTCCTTTTCCAGTAATTATGGATATCAAAAAAGATATTATTAAACATTTTAAAAAAGTGAAATTAACACCTACATCTATTTTGGTTAATCATGAGGGTAAAATTGTTAATACCATCATAGGAGAGATTGAGTTTAAAGAATTCAATCAAACGGTTGAAGCATTGTTAAAAAAAGCTAACCAGCATTCTTTATAAGACGCTCAATGTCCTTTATGACCCCTTTGGGTTCAACGCTATCTGAGTAACGCATCATAATAAAACCATATGGATCAATGAGATAAAAAGAGTTTTCGTTAAATCCTTGTATGCTACTAAAACTATCATAAATACGAGTAAAATCATTCATCGTAGAATCTAATACTTTTTGACCAGAATAACGCTCTGCAAACTCTCCCCAGTCAATGGGGTTTTTTGCGATTAATAAACGATCAATCTTGTCAACGTTTTTGCCGAGTGCCAAACGTATCTGCCTAACTTGGTAAAGTTTTTTTTGGCAAACAGCGTCGCACTCATCGTTCACAAAAAAGACAAGGGTCCATCGCTCTGCAACAATAAAAGGTTGATTATTTTCTAAAGGCCTCGCCTCAATAGCGCCTAAACTAATAACTGGCTCAATTAAATCACCATTCTCAATACTATTTATTTCATTTTTATAATCAGAAAAGAAAACAAGATACCAGGAGGCGAAAATAGGTAAGAAGAAAATTAATATTAATCCCACAAGAGTCATGCGGCTTTTTGTTAATTGATTCATGCTTTCCTTTTAATACCTAATTTTAAAAAAATAACTAATAAAGTTACAGCAAAAGCAAACCACTGGAATGCGTAGCCATAATTCTTCTCTGACTCTGGGACTGGTAATGAAAAGTTACTCACAAGATCTTTATCAATCATAGGGTCTAAAAAAATCATGTATGGAAGAAACTGTGCTGAGTAAAATGTATTGATTTCATCAAGGTCAATTCTTTGTAAACGAATAATAGATGAATTAATCACCTCAATATTATCTTCGCCTAATTTAATACCAGAGACAGGAAACTTAACTAGGTGTCCTCTTAATAATTGTTCATCATTCACCTGCGAAATTACTGGATATATATTTCTTGTCACCAAGTTTGGTTGCCAACCACGGTTAACAAGAATTGACCATGGGGTCCCTGCTAATCGAAAGGGAGTGATAATATTAAAACCAGCAGTTTGGTTGTATATTTGATTGTCCAATAAAATATTTTTTTCTATATAAAATGAACCATTGATTTCGGCTTTTCTCCATAGAAGGGAATCGTTATTTTTATTAACTTCTTGGTTAAGATCTACGATGGTTGTTTCTTGACGAGATTTATATTGATCATTAATAATTCTTTTTTGTTCAGCGCGATCCAATTGCCAGAAACCCAAACGAATAAATAGAACAAAGAAAGTTAAAAAAACTAGCGTTGGTACTAATTTAAACTTAAACTGAATGTTATTAAAATATTTCATAGTTAATTTTTATTGGATTTAAATGTTTAAAACAATCATTATTATTATTCTTATTGTTATTTTATTATCATTAACTAAAGGTCTGCATTTCTTAATGAAGGATGATGATCAATCAAGAAAAATGGTTCGATCGCTAACAATAAGAATTGTTCTCTCTATCTTTCTATTCTTATTAATTTTGTTTGGCTACTGGATGGGTTGGATCGCACCGAATCATATGTAAAAAAGCCACCTATCGGTGGCTTTTTTTATACCCAATAAACAAATATAAACAATCCGAGCCAGACAACATCGACAAAATGCCAATACCAGGCTACAGCTTCGAATGCAAAGTGATCCTTCTTAGAAAAATGCCCTTTGAGGCAACGTAAAAGAATGATCAGAAGCATAACCGCACCCATGGTTACATGGAAGCCATGGAAACCAGTCAGCATATAAAAAGTTGATCCATAGATACCTGAGTTAAGAGTTAAATCTAAATCATTCATTGCATGAGCATATTCTTCGACTTGGAAATAAACAAAAATAAAGCCAAGTGCTACAGTTAAAAATAACCATAAAGCCAATTTTTGTCTATTAGCAGCTTTAAGCGCCCAATGTGCAAGAGTTACCGTAACACCACTCGCGAGCAATATGGCTGTATTAAGTGCTGGTACGCCCCAAGCAGGGACAACGTCTTTATATTGTGTAAATTTAGATGGGTCAGGCATAACGCTCATCGGCCATGATGCTTGAAAAGATTCCCATAAAAATTGATGTGTGCCGTTATGGCCGCCATGGCCCTCGCCTCCCAACCAGGGAATTGAAAACATTCTGGCATAAAACAAGGCACCAAAAAATGCAGCAAAAAACATCACTTCGGAGAAAATGAACCAGCCCATACCCATTCTAAAACTTGTATCAACTTGTTTGCTATATTTTCCTGCAATAGATTCCTGTATCACCTCTGCAAACCAACCTGCAAACATGTAGACAACAGCAGCGGCCCCAATCAATAAAACATAATTAGCATTGGGATTATCATTGAGTAACATCGCCCCACCAATAAATGTTGTAAATAAAGCTAATGATCCAACAAGTGGCCACTTACTGCCATGAGGGACATAGTAAATATCTTTACCAGCCATAATTTCTCCCTTTTAAAATTTAACTATGAGTTATCTGGTTTTGCCCTAAAAAAAGTATAGGACAACGTTAGTAAATCAACATCTTCCGGTAGATCTTTGTCTACCTCAAATCGAACCACCATCTCTTTTGTTTCACCGGCAGCTAATAACTGATTAACAAAACAAAAGCACTCTGATTTTTTAAAATACAATGAAGCTTCGCCAGGCATCACACTCGGTATTGCTTGGCCAACCACATCACCGTTATACATGTTTTCAACCGTGTAAGTGGCCTCATAAAATTTACCCGGTTGCACATTCATAATGACTTGTTTTGCCTTCATGCGCCATGGTAAATCGCCATTTACATTTGAGTCAAATTGCACCCTAACGATTCTATCTGAAACAATTCTTTTCTCATTAGTTTCAGTAACTACATTGACTGTTTTACCATTTAATCCAGTTATCTGACAAAATACATCATAAAGTGGAACCATGGCATAGCCAAAGCCAAACATCAACAACGTTATAAAAAACAACATAATTGTTGTTTTTTTAATTTTTGTTTTATCACCCATTAAAAACTATGCATCAGAACAAACCCGAGGTAAAACGAGCAAGCAACAACTCCTAAAACAACAGCCAGGCGCTTGTTCTTTCTGCCAAGGTTATTCTTCGTATCTTTCGCCACCAAATTAATGCTCAAGCATCTCTTTCGTAAGTTTCGGCGGAGTTTCAAACGTATGATGAGGTGCTGGTGATGGTACATACCATTCCAAGCCTTTCGCACCTTCCCAAACTCTGTCTTTTGCTTTTTTACCGCCAAGAGCACACTTGATCACAATATAGACAAAGAGCAGTTGGCTTAAGCCGTAGGCAAAACCGCCAATACTTGACACCATATTGAAATCAGCAAATTGAATGTTGTAATCAGGAATTCTTCTTGGCATTCCTGCTAAACCAAGGAAATGTTGCGGGAAGAAAAGCACATTGGCTGAAATTGTCGATAACCAGAAATGAATCTTGCCTAATTTTTCATCATACATATAACCAGTCCATTTTGGTAACCAATAATAAGCAGCTGACATTAGGGCAAAAATCGCGCCCGTTAATAATACGTAATGGAAATGTGCGACAACAAAATAGGTATCATGATATTGGAAATCTACTGGGGTCATCCCTAACATCAATCCTGAAAAACCACCAATGGTGAAAAGAATCACAAAGGCAATGGCAAAGAGCATTGGCGTTTCAAAAGTCATCGAACCGCGCCACATGGTAGCCATCCAATTAAACACCTTGACCCCCGTCGGAACTGCAATAAGCATCGTTGCATACATGAAGAACAGCTCACCCTTTAAAGGCATACCGACTGTAAACATATGATGCGCCCAAACTACGAAAGATAAGATCGCAATTGAGGCAGTTGCATAAACCATCGAAGCATAACCAAAGAGAGGTTTTCTTGCAAATGCAGGAATAACTTGCGAAATAATACCAAACGCTGGTAGCGCTAAGATATAAACCTCAGGATGCCCAAAGAACCAGAAAATATGCTGGAACATAACAGGGTCACCGCCACCGGCAGCATCAAAGAAACTTGTTCCAAAATACTTATCAGTTAAAAGCATTGTTACTGCACCTGCTAGAACAGGCAATGAAGCTATTAATAAGAATGAAGTAATAACCCATGTCCAAACAAACAATGGCATTTGCATCAATGACATACCCGGTGCACGCATATTAAATACGGTAGCAATGATATTAATAGCGCCCATAATCGACGAAATACCTAAGAAGTGAATTGCAAAAATTAAGAATGGAAAAGCTTGCCCGGTTTGCAGAACAAGTGGAGGATACATTGTCCAACCCCCCGCAGGGCCGCCACCTTCCATGAAGAGTGTACTAATTAATAGCGCAAAGCCAAAAGGTAAAATCCAAAAACTCATGTTGTTCATTCTTGGTAACGCCATATCGGGCGCACCAATCATTAGGGGAATCATCCAGTTAGCAAGACCTACACCTGCTGGCATGACAGCACCAAATATCATAATTAGTGCATGCACAGTCACCATAGAATTATAAAATTGCGGATCAACAAATTGTAGGCCTGGCTGAAATAACTCAGCACGGATAATCATAGCCATCGCGCCACCTACAAAAAACATTGTAAGCGCAAAAATTAAATAAAGTGTACCAATATCTTTATGATTGGTTGAAAAGATCCATCGCTTTATTCCTGATGGAGCGTGATCATGATCGTGTGCGAGTGTACTCATAAATTAAATCCCAAATTTTAATTAAAGTTATTTATTTCTTATCTCTAGCTTCAGAGACTTCTTTGGCTTGAACAATATCGCCAGTGTCATTCCCCCAGGCATTTCTCTCATATGTTGTAACAGCAGCAATATCTACATCAGATAACTGTTCACCAAACGCAGGCATTAAATTCTTACCATAAATAATTCTATGTATGTGCCCAAGTCTATTAGCCGGTTCGATTGCAATAGCACTGCCGGCAAGGGCAGGAAATACACCTGGAACACCTTGACCGTTGGCTTGATGGCATGCCAAGCATTGTGCTTTATAAACTGCTTCGCCCTTGGTCATTAACTCTTCCATGGTCAAAACCATGTCTGCAGTATTTTTCATATCCTCAGCGGCTTGTTTCTTTTCAGCTACCCACATTTTATATTCATCCATAGGAACAGCCTTAACAACAATAGGCATGTAACCATGACCTTTACCACAAATTTCTGCACATTGGCCACGGTATGTTCCGGGTTTGTCAATGACAGCCCAATTGTCATTAATAAAACCAGGGATAGCATCACGTTTCCAGCCTAAGTCAGGAACCCACCATGCATGGATCACATCTTGCGCTGTAGTTAAAATTCGAATTTTTGTGTTGGTTGGAAGCACAATCGGCTCGTCTACATCCAAAAGATAGTTTTCGCTTTCCATGGGATTCAAACCAGATTTTAATTGTGATACCTCAGTACTTTTAGAATCAAGCACACTGTAAATAGTAAGGTCCTCATCAAGGTAATCATACTTCCACTTCCACTGATATCCGGTTGCCTTCACAGTGATTTGAGATCCTGAGGTGTCCTCCATATCAATTAATAATTTTGTCGCCGGTACCGCAAGAGCAATAATGATCGCCAATGGAATAGCTGTCCAAATAATTTCAACTGTTGTGCTGTGAGAAAATTTTGCCGCCTTAACACCCTTGGATTTTCTATGGTGGATAATTGACCAAAACATGATACCGAATACAACAACACCAATTACAGTTACGACCCAAAGTGTAACCATATGCAAGTCATAGACCCTTTGGCTAATTTGTGTGACACCCTGAGTCATATTAAGTCCCCACTCTGCAAATACTGTTAGCGGGAAAAGAATAAACGCAGCTATTAACTTAGAAAAAAGAGTTTTCAATTTTTTGTTACCTTTCGTAATTTTACTCGTGTGACCAGAGGCTTGCGTGATGGTATCAAGAGTTGTCGAAAAATTCAATAATTATCAAAATCATAATGTAACAATTTTGTTACATTCAAACAACCCTTATTTGTAAACTTTTTAACACATGCAACAATTTTTTTCGATCCATCTCATTAACCCATTGACCTAAAATAATTTTTTTTCCCCTATCATGAATTGACAATTCTGATGGTTGTGTTCGGGTTTGTTTTTTATAGCCAAAATAAGTCCATTCCCGAATAAATTTTTTTTGCTTTATTTTTTTTCTCTTTACCTCTGAAAAAACAATTTCATGATCAGAAATAATTAATTCTTCGTAATAAGAACTTTTTAAAGCAGTAATGTACAGAGCATAACCTAAGACAAAAAGTTCGATTCCATAAAAAGGAATGGCTAAATACAAATTAATATAAGTTAATATAATGGCAATAAGAAAAATAAATGTTGCAAAAAAATAAAAAATTTTTTTTAGTTGATGCCATGGCATTGCAGGATTAGGTCGAATAATAATTCGATGCAAATTTTTATTAAGTTGTTTTTGTTCAATCATTTATAATAGTTGGTGCCGAGAGAGAGAATCGAACTCTCACGCTGTTACCAGCGCGGGATTTTGAATCCCGTGCGTCTACCAATTCCGCCATCCCGGCATAATCAATGGTGGCTAATTTTATCAGTTAATAAAATCAATGGATATTGAAGACTTTAATTATACGTTACCTGAAAATTTAATTGCTCAAATTCCTCTCAAAAAGAGAGGTGCGAGTAAGCTTTTGTCTATTAATCCTTCAACTAATTCAATAAAAGATTTGTTTTTTAGAGATTTTTTTAATTTGATTAATGAAAAAGATTTATTAATTTTTAATAATACTAAGGTAATTAAAGCGAGATTGTATGGTGAAAAAATCACTGGAGGAAAAGTTGAAATTTTAATTGAGCGCATCATTAATGATAAAAATGCACTTGCCCTCATTAAGACATCTAAAAAGATTGCAGTTGGTTTATTAATTAAAAGTGCACGAGGAAAAATTATTAAAGTTATTGGAAGAGATGGTGGTCTGTTTTCTATAGAAATTGAAGGAGAAAGTTTTTATGCTTTGCTTGAAGAGGAAGGTCATGTTCCATTGCCACCTTATATCAAAAGGCAAGATAAGAAAATTGATGAAGAGCGCTATCAAACTATTTTTGCAAGAGAAAGTGGTGCTGTAGCTGCGCCGACAGCAGGATTACATTTTTCCAAAAGTGACTTTGACATCTTACGGCAAAAAAAAATTAGTTTTTCTTTTATTACCCTTCATGTAGGCTCAGGCACCTTTCAACCTGTAAAATCGAATGATATAAATAATCACAAAATGCACAAAGAAATTTATCATCTTTCACAAGATGCAATTGATCAAATAAAATCAACAAAGGCAAATGGTGGCAGAATTATAGCAATCGGAACAACAGTATTGCGTGCACTTGAAAGTGCTTATCAACACAAAGACATTTCAACAGATGCCCATGAAACCGATATATTCATTAAGCCAGGATATAAATTTAAAATTGTAGATGCATTATTTACTAATTTCCATCTTCCAAAGAGTACGTTATTAATGCTAGTATCTGCCATCGCAGGTATAGATTTCATAAAAAAATCTTATAGTTATGCAATACAAAACAAATATCGTTTTTTTAGCTATGGCGATGCCATGTTTATTGAACAAAAAGCTAAAATTATTGACCTATAATTAAATTATCTATTGGACCCACTCATGATAAAAAAAATATTTTTACTTCTAATCTTATTGCAACCTTTAGCTGGCTTTACTGAAGTATTAACTAACGCTGAACTTGTTTTTAAAATTGAATTAAAAAAAGAACCTACTTCACGTCCACAAACAGTTGCTTATATTCCGGTAGAGAAAAAGTATTACATTGCCGATGGTGGCTTAGCACCAATGGGTTCAGCCTACGAGGCACCGATATCAAAATCATTAATTCATACCTACGATGAAAAGGGAAATTATCTCAAATCTACCCGCGCGGGTTTTGATAATAGATCAATTTACTTTAATTCTAATACAGCAAAATTAGAAACTATTACTTACAACATATCAAGTGAGGCTGGATTTGGACCAATGACTGGGATTTTTTCATTACAACTTGATGACAAAGGTTTGCCAACGGGAAAATCAGACGATATAGCAAACTTTGTTCCCGCCTTTGGTAGTGCTTCAACCATGCCAGTTTATGATGCAAAAAAAAATGTTTACTATGCCAAGCAAGAGAAAACCAATAAGGTTTTTGTCGTGAGCTTGGATGATAGGCAATTAAAAAAAGAAATAGAATTAGATTTTGCTACTCCTGGAGTTGAACATCATGACGTTGCCGCAAGTTTTATTGCTTTCACCGATATAAAAGGTGAGGAGTTTATCCTTTTGGATATCGATCACAAACGATTTCTTGTTTATAACCTCGATGGGAAATATGTAGGTGCAAGCGCATTACCCAAAGATTTAAAATTAAGATCAAAGAACCATTTTAACGGACTGGGTTACACAATTAATGGTTATTACTTTGTCTACTTAGATTCAGAAGGTGAATTTGGAACTTATCATGCATACAAAGTGATTAACTGAGAATAATTTTAAGTAATGCATCTTTGTCTAGTAATTGATTGGCGCTACTCGCTCTAGCTTTAAATTCGAATTTACCATCTTTTAATAATTTTTCACTAATTGTGATACGAAAAGGAATTCCCAACAGTTCTGCCTCGCTAAACATAACACCTGGGCGTAAACCCCGATCATCTAGTATCACGTCCACACCCTTATCAATTAAATCCTCATAAAGATCCAGAGAAACCTTGAGCACCTCATCATTTTTTTCTAGCCCAATGGGTGTGATAATTACCTCAAAAGGTGCAATTGATTTAGGTAATATCATGCCATCAGCATCATAATTTTGCTCAATCGCCGCAGCAATGATCCTTGACACACCAATGCCATAACAACCCATTATCATTGGTTTCGACTCACCATCTTGATCAATGAATTCTGCTTGCATGGCTTCGGAATATTTGGTTCCTAATTGGAAAATATGGCCAACTTCAATGCCGCGACAAGTTTTAAATTTATCTTTGTCTGGATGATTTTTTGCAACTTCAATATTGGCTGCAAAATCACTCGATTCATCATAAACAATTTCATCTTCACCGGAATCTGCCAGGACATGAAATTCATGCGATCCATCACCGCCAATGGCACCATTATCGGCTTGAACTGCACGATAATTTAAACCAATGCGATCAAAAATTTTTTTGTAGGTCTCATACATTACTTGATACGTTTCTTTTAATGAATCCAAACTGCTATGAAAAGAATAAGAGTCTTTCATCATAAATTCGCGTGCCCTCATAACACCAAAACGGGGTCGAATTTCATCTCTAAACTTAGTTTGGATTTGGTAAAAATTTATTGGTAATTGTTTATAGCTCTTAATTTCTTTTCTTACGATATCTGTGATCACTTCTTCATGAGTAGGGCCAAAACAAAAGAGCCTTTCATGCCTATCCGATATTTTTAACATTTGTGGGCCAAAAACCTCCCATCGATTTGTCTCGTCCCAAAGCTCTTTTGGTTGAATAGCAGGCATCAATAATTCAAGTGCGCCGGCTCTATTCATCTCGTCACGAATGATGTTCTCAATTTTTTTAAGAATACGGAGGCCAATAGGCATCCAAGAATACAATCCCGATCCAAGTCTTCTAATCAAACCTGCTCGGATCATCAACTGATGACTGACAAGTTCCGCCTCTTGTGGCGCCTCTTTCAATGTTGAAATATAAAATTGACTAGCTTTCATAAAATTTAATTGTTTTCTTTTATTTGCATAAGAAATGAGCGAACATCATGCCAAAAAATTTTCTTTGTTTCACCATCTTTAATCATATCATTTAAACTAATTGCCGAATTGTGGCTGCCTACATTTGCCATTTCACCAAACTCAAATCTGCCGCCAAAACTAAATATATATTGTGGAGTTTCTTGCTGAATAAAACTTTTAATCTGTTCCAGCGAAAATGATTCACACTTACCTGCATCATCAATTAATGAATTAAGGTACTCCGCAATGTTTCTAAATAATTTTTTTTCTTGTGCGTTGTCCTCATTGTACTCTGCAAAGATAATAATCTTTGCTTTTAAAAAGTTTAGCTTAAGAAGAAGAAAAGCTTTCTCATTTTTTTCTATAGCATTTTTCTGGAGCCAGACCGGGGTAATGCCTAACTCAGCAAGAATGAAATCATCGTCCAATTTCTCAATCATAAACTTAACCCCATTAAGATGGCATCTTCCATCCCAGTTACTGTCTTGTAATAATTTTTTCTGATGCCAGTTTCATTAAAGCCATTTTGTTCATATAATTTAATTGCAGTCGCATTTGAGCGTCTAACCTCAAGAAAAATATATTTAATGTTGAGCGCCATGCATAGTTCTTTTAGTTGAAGCAAAATAAGTGTTCCAATTCCTTTTGACTGCATACTCTTTTTAACGGTCAAGTTTAACAGCTCACATTGATCCAGCACTATTTTGGCAACAAAATAACCTACAACTTCATTGTCTAAAATAAATTTTTTGACGGTATCGTTTGCTTGCAACGCCTCAATAAAAGAAATTTTTGCCCATGGACTAAAATGCGCTTCTTTTTCTATTGCAGTGAGCTCTTCAACACAATCAAGATTAGCATTTTTCTGTTGTAAAACTAATTTACTTCGAGGGCTCATTAACCTTTCGCTCTTGTATTGTTTGTGCCACTTTGTTTCTTATGTAAATTGGCAGTGCTTGCGTCGTATCAAATCGCTTAGCAAATCGATTCTTTGCTTGTAACGCAATAATCGCTGCTAACGGATAATTCATTTCATCAAAGTCTGGATTTAATGACTGGTATTTTTTGACAAGAAATTTTTTAAAAGGGGTCACCGCAGAGCCAATAATTAGGGGCTCATGCAAATCATAGTTTGGTAAAGTATCAGGGTCGCATACTTTAATCTCATCGACCAGTAAAAATTCTTTTGCTGCCTTTTTAAATGCCCCTACATAGATTTGATTCATTCTTGCATCAATACAACTAATCGTATGAGCCCTTGAAAACTTTGCCGCAATTGCCTCTAAAGAGCTGATACCAACTATAGGAATATTATGCGGATAAGCAATACCATAAGCAATGCCACATGCCACTCTCAACCCAGTAAATGAACCTGGTCCAGCACCAAAAGTAATGCCATTAAGATCATTAAAACGTACGTCAGATTCACTCATAAAACCTTTAATTTCAAACAATAATTTTTCTGAATTTTCTTTTGAGGACGGAAATGATATTTCGTTAACCTTATTGCCGTTTACTAATGCAAGCGAAAGAATAGGTCCAGAGCTGTCAATCGATAAAATTTTCATGGCAGTATTATAATCTTTTTAAAAATTCGATCACTTCATTTTCATCTCTGGTTCGTTTGTATGGAGGTAAACTTTGCCAAAACTTTTTTCCATAAGACCGAGTAATTAATCTTGGGTCAGTAATGACAAGCACGCCAAGATCATTTTCATCTCGTATCAATCTTCCTGACCCCTGTTTTAATTGAATCACTGCTTGAGGCACTTGGTATTTAATAAAGGCATTCAGGCCTTGATTTTTATAGTAATTAATTTTTGATTCAAATATGGGATCACCGGGAGAATGAAATGGTAGTTTATCTATTATTACCATTGATAAGCTAGACCCTCTTACATCAACCCCTTCCCAAAAACTTAATGAGCCAATAAGGATAGAAAAACCATCTGCAACAAACCGTTGAATTAGTGTTTGTCTAGACTCATCTCCTTGCGTCAATACAGGAATATGTAAAGAATCTTTTTCTAGCTCATCTTTTAAAAAAGAACTTATTTCTGCTACCCCCTTTAAGCTGGTAGATAATATAAACGTTCTGCCTTTTAATGTTTTTATCAACGGTAATACTTTTTTTACAAGCGATAAATTAAAGCTAGTTTCATTGGGTTCAGGCATGCCTTCAGGAACATAAAGAAGACTATTTTTTTTATAATCAAAAGGACTATTAAATTTCTCAAGTGTGGCGTCCTCAAGCCCCATAGTAGTTTGAAAGTGATCAAATTTTTCATCGACCGTCAATGTGGCTGATGTAAAAATCCATGACATATCATTAGCATCACGAAACTCTTTAAATTTTTCTGCAATACTTAAAGGTGTGATATTGAATTGCATTGATCGCGAAAAGATTTCTAGCCAAAAAATATTCTCCTCGCCCCTTGCACTCAACCACATTGAGATTTCATATTGAAGGTTTTTTAATCGCTCTAAATTTTTTTTAAACTCCGCTCCTGTTTCATCAATGGCCTCAAAGAAAATATACAATTGATTAAGATGCTCTAGCAGAGCGGTCAAAATCTCAAGGGTATTGTCTTTTTGCTCGATTTTATTGAATAGTAATCGTTCGTTATTTTTTGGAAAGATAGACTGCAAGGTTTCTATTTTTTCTATTATTTCCTTATTGACCTGAATCAAAAGACCAGAATCAATCGATAACTTTATTGACATCTGCTGCAAATCTTGCAGTAATTGTAAAACTTGATTTGTGGAAAAACTGTTACCTAAAAAGAAAGATGCAATATCTGGAACTTGGTGTGCTTCATCAAATATAACTGTATTTGCTGTGGGCAATATTTCAGATATTTCCTCATCTTTTAAAATAAAATCTGCAAAAAATAAATGGTGGTTAACAATAATTACTTCCGCTGTTAAGGCTTTTTTTCTCGCTTTCAAAAAAAAACAGTTTTTTGCATAATCGCAGCTTGTACCGAGGCAATTTTCATTAGTTGATGTAACCATAGGCCAAAGCAAACTATTCTCTGCAACATCCTGAACCTCAGATACTTCGCCAGATTTTGAATGGTCGGCAAAAATTTTAATTGTTTGGACAGACTTTGCATCTTCCCTATTTAAAAACTGGCCCTCTTGTAATGCATTTTCTAATCTCAATTGACAAATATAATTTGCCCGACCTTTTAAAACTGAAACTTCAACTGGAATTTTTAGTGCATTCCTTATGATAGGTAAATCCTTTAAAAAAAGTTGATCTTGGAGATTTTTTGTTGCGGTAGATATAACAACTTTTTTTCCATTGGAAAGTGCAGGTACAAGGTATGCAAAAGTTTTTCCAATGCCAGTTCCGGCCTCGACAATTAATGAAGAGTTTGTTTGTATGGCTTCATTTACGGCAAGAGCCATATTAACTTGGTCGTCTCTAATTTGATATTGGTCTAAAACTTCTGATAAAGGTCCCGTTGAACCAAAAAAATTTTGGAGAAAATTATTTTTGGTCATTGATTTATTTATCGCTGTGGCCAAGAGAACGTTCGGGTTCTATGTCGTCTCTGAGTCTCTGTTTTATGAATTTAATATCAATAAAGCCTGCTTCATCATGACGAGAAAAAATCAACTTATCATTAAGCCATACCTCAAATCTCCCTCCATCAGCAGGAACCAAACATAGCTCGCTTAGGTCATTAGTAAAAGTATGTAAGATTTCTTGTGCCATCCAAGTCGCTCTTGGCAGCCAGTTGCATTGTGTACAGAACAAAATTTTTACGGTATTTTTAGGCATACTTTTATTAGAATTGTAATTTAATTAACATAAGAATTAAGGTATATTCTTTATAACTTAAAGTTTAAGGTGATGAAAGTAAAAAATGAAAAATAAAATGCAAAAAATCAGCTGGGTTCTCTCTGGAATAGTCTTGGGTATATTTTTTAGTTTCAACATACCACTTTTTGCTGACAAAACCCAATCCAACAACTTACCAATTGAAGACTTAAGAACTTTCGCTGAGGTATTTGGAAAAATTAAAACAGATTATGTTGATGAAATTGAAGATAAGAAATTAATTAGTGAAGCACTTTCTGGAATGCTCGCTGGTCTTGATCCGCATTCAACTTTCCTCGATCTTGATAGTTTTAAAGAGATGCAACAAGGAACCTCAGGAGAATTTGGGGGTTTAGGAATCGAAGTTGGTATGGAAGATGGATTTGTTAAAGTTATTTCTCCCATTGAAGATACCCCCGCCTACAATGCAGGCCTGAAAACAGGTGATTTAATTATGCGTTTAGATGAAACACAGGTCAAAGGACTAACTTTAAATGAAGCAGTTAAAATTATGCGTGGTAAACCCGGCACGCCGATTAAGCTTCAAATATTAAGAAAAGGTTTAGACTCGCCGCTCGAGGTCACCATTGTTAGGTCACAGATTAAAACAAAAAGTGTAAAAGCAAAAATTGTCGAGCCAAATTATGGTTACGTAAGGGTGACGCAATTTCAAGAAAGAACAAGTCAAGATCTAGCACAAGCATTATCAAAACTTAGAAAAGATAATAAGCACGCATTAAATGGAATGATACTTGATCTTCGTAATAACCCGGGCGGACTCTTAAATTCTGCCGTTGGTGTTTCGTCTGCTTTCTTAAAGGATGGTGATTTGGTAGTATATACCGAAGGTCGTGCGCTTGATTCGAAAATGCATCTAACCGCGATACCTGAAAATTTTATTCGAGATTACCCTCGAAATAAAAACTTTTTTGATAAAGTACCTCAAGACATTAAAGATGTGCCTCTCGTTGTTCTCGTCAATAATGGCTCAGCTTCTGCAGCCGAAATTGTTGCCGGTGCATTACAAGACCATAAAAGAGCTACTATTATAGGTACCCGAAGCTTTGGAAAGGGATCAGTGCAAAGTATTTTACCGATGAACAATGGAACAGCTATTAAGCTCACAACTGCCTTGTATTTCACTCCAAATGGGCGATCAATTCAGTCAAAAGGTATTGAACCGGATATTTTTGTTGATGATGGATTTGAACAATTTGCAGTCAGAGAAGAAGATGTAACAAATCATATAGTCAACCCACAAGGTGAAGAAGATACCAATAAAAAAACTGATAAAAGTCTCACTCCTCCAGCCGATGGCAGTGAGGCGCTTCGAAATTTTAAACCTATTGAGTTAGGGGGCAAAGATGATAAACAATTTCAACAGGCCCTTAATATACTTAAAGCTATTGATATCCACCAAAAAAATTAATTGCTTGAGATGATCGATAAATTAATTACGGAGATCGACAAAAGCCTTAAATTATTATCAACACCACAAAGTGGCTATAGAATTAGGCCCGATCAAGCGATTCCTGACTCAAAAAAATTAGCTCCGTCTGAAAAATTGCGTCACGCAAAATTGATGAGAGTTAATCATGCCGGCGAGGTCTGTGCTCAAGGCTTATATCGCGGGCAACTTTTGTTCAACAAGAATCCACAAATTAAATCTGAGCTAGAAAAAGCAGCCCATGAGGAAATTGATCATTTAGTTTGGTGTGAAAAGCGGATTGATGAATTGGGTGGTAGAAAAAGTTTATTAAATCCAATCCTCTATTTTGGGTCATTTGCCTTGGGTGGTCTCGCAAGCATCGTTGATGAAAAGTACAATTTAGGTTTTCTATCCGAAACTGAAAAACAAGTCTCTTCGCATTTGGAAAGTCATTTAGCGCAAATCAATCCCGAGGACAAAAAAACACTCGAAATTCTAAAAAAAATGAAAGATGAGGAAGAGGCGCATCAAATTTCGGCAATTAATTTAGGGGCTAAAAAATTACCAAAAATAATTCAAACAATGATGAAAAAAGCTGCTAAATTAATGACAATATCAACCTACCACATTTAATCATGCAAAAATTTAAAGACATACTCGAAACATTAGAGGATGCAAGTCATATAAAAAAAATTGAATTTTATGACAAAGATAAAACGTTAGTTGGTCAAATTGAAAATAAACCAGGCAGTCTGGGATCAATAAAAGTTTATCATCACTTATGGCGGGTTTTTGGTCAGCTTAATCTAGATGCTGCTGTTGAAGGTCTGGACCTTTATTCAGAACACACTGAAGATGCTCAAAATCATCCTGGAAAACATCCCAATATTGATCGTTTGCTAGATATTATTGAAACAGAAGAAGTCTTTTCAATTAAATTGAAAAAGTAATCTAAGTAAGTATCTCAAAGTCATGGCTTATATGAACAGATTTTCCCAGCATAATGGATGCTGAGCAGTACTTTTCTGCAGACAATCTAATAGCTCTTGCTACACTTTCTGGATCAAGGTTTTGCCCTTTAAGAATAAAATGAATATGAATTGTTTTAAATACTTTAGGAATCGTTTCAGCTCGCTCAGCTTTAATAACTGCTTCACATTGATCAATTATCTGTCTTGATTTTTTTAGGATGGTTACCACATCAAATGAGGTGCACCCTCCCATAGCAATTAGAAGTGCTTCCATCGGTCGCATTCCTTTATTTTTACCGCCAATTTCGCTGGGACCATCCATAATAAAGGAATGTTTGGCTTCAGTTTCGCCAACAAAACTTACATCTTCTAACCAACGGACATTAACTTTCATTACTTAATACCCAATAACTCAACATCAAATATAAGGTCGGCATTTGGCGGTATAACATTTCCCGCGCCGCGGCTACCGTAGCCCAATTCACTTGGAATGATGATAGTACGTTCACCACCTATTTTCATGCCCGCAAAGCCCTCATCCCAGCCTTTGATAACTTGACCAACACCTAGCATGAAATTAAATGGCTCCCCTCTGTCGCGTGAGCTATCAAACTTTTTTCCTTTTCCATCTTTAGCTTTAGCATCATAGAGCCAGCCTGTGTAATGAACTGTAATGGAAAGTCCTTTTTCTGCTTCTCTACCCTCCCCCTGATTTAAATCTTTAATGATTAATTCCTGAATACTTCCATCCATTTTTTCCTCCTGTATCGATAGTTCAATTGCCTCGACAAGAAAAACTTGAAGAAACAGAAAAAGCGTTATATAAAAAAATTTTGGCATAGCTTCCTCTAATTAATTTAAATAAAAAATCTCATTAATTAATTTTTCTTGCAAATTAATTGAAAGATCCGATTTTGTATCATTCATAATAAAAATAAATAAAATCATCTCTTTCTTTTCATTATGAAAAAAACCTGCCATTGCATTGACATCTCTCAGGGATCCCGTTTTAAGATGTCCTTTTGCTTTAATGGGCGAATATAACATTCTTTTTTCTAGCGTGCCATCTATTGCTGAAATAGGAAAAGAGGCAACCATTTCGGGCATCAATGGATGTTGATAAATTTCTTTTAGAATTTTTTTCAATTGATTACCTGAGATATTTATATTTCTAGATAATCCTGCGCCGTTATCAATAAAAAGGTTTTTATGTTCATACCCTTGATTCTCAAACCAATCATTCACAAAAGAATTAACCATACCTTCATCTGCTGCTACGAATAAATTTTCACTTATCATGGTCAGCATCAAATTTCTTGACATGAGATTCAAACTATATTTATTCACATCCCTAATCATTTCACTGAGGACTTTTGAGTGGTGTATTGCAATCAGGTTGAGATTTTGCTCATCTGGATTTGCATACATATAAGAGCCATCGAAATAACCGCCATTTTGCAGCCATAATTTTTTAAAAGCTTCAAAAAAATATTGACCATTTTGCATAACTGAGAGATCGATTTCCTTATTTTTGCATTTTTTACTGAATTCACCCTCAAATAAAATGGTGGATTCATTTAATTCATCTTGGCGCGAATAATCAATCTTACTTTTCCAACTATGGCAATTTTTCTCGTTTAATGAAATTTTGTTTATTACTTTTAAAGCGTCTAACTTTGGATCAGCCTCTATCAGAAGATCATTATTATTTTCAACAAACTTAAAATTTATTGTATTACTTTGCAAAGATATTGCATTGGGCAGAACGTTATATGCTCGCATTGGATTATCGTCAAATACAATTTCTGTTGGCAGCTTGCCGAAATAACTATTATCTAAAATTAAGTTACCTTGAATTCTTTTAACCCCTTGACTGCGCAGCTGCCTTAACATTTTTTCAAGATCAACAAGTGAAAAAGAAGCGTCTCCTCTACCCTTAAAAACTACATCCCCATTTAAAGTTTCACCATTAATTTCACCCTGGGTATATAAATCTGATTGCCATTGAAAATTAGGGCCAAGTTCATTCAAGGCCATAAAAGTTGTAAGGATTTTTACCAATGATGCCGCATTGAAAGGTTTGTCCTGATTATGGAGAAAAGAAAGTTTTTTTGGATTAGATAAATTTTCAATAATGAGGGTGTAATTTTTCTGATTAAAAGAATAAGAGTTTAATATTTTTTTTATTTTAAGATGATCGTTTGCAAATACCAAAATAGGTGCATATAAAAAAAATAATAGGGACAGTAATTTAAAATTAACTGGCATTTCGAATTCCACGAGTCAAAACGTCAAGCATAAATTTTGCCTCACTTTCCTTAATGCAATAAGGAGGCATTAAATAAAATGTCAGTCCAATTGGGCGAATTAGTAAACCATGTTGATGACAATATTTTAATATTTTTTCTGGATTAATTTTTTTATCTATCTCAAAAGCCCATATCATGCCTAGATTTCTTAAATTATGAATCGGAAGTGTTTTTAAATCTGTCAGCAGCGCGTTAATCATTTTTGTTTTTTGACGATTTGATTGAATTATTTTTTTATTTTTAAAAATTGATAAAGTTGCCAGGGCTGCTGCGCAAGCAAGAGGATTACCGGTATAGCTGTGAGAATGTAAAAAACCTTGCCTAGTATCATTATGATAAAAGGCTTGGTAAATTGTTTTAGTGGTCAAAACTACGGATAAAGGCAAATATCCTCCCGTTAAACCCTTAGAGAGACATAAAAAATCTGGAATTATTTTTGCTTGTTGAAAAGCAAACATTGACCCCGTTCTCCCAAAACCAACCGCAATTTCATCAGCAATTAAATGCACATCAAATTCCTGACACATTTTTGCCAAACCAATGAGATAATTTTTCGAATGCATCGCCATTCCTCCAGCACACTGAACCAGTGGCTCAACAATGATGGCACTGATTGAGTTATGTCTTTTTTTTAAGAGGCTTCTTAACTCATCTAATTTCTTTTCGGCAAACTCCTCTTTCGTTTCTTCCGCAGATCGGTCGCGCCAATCAGGTGAGTTAATTTGTATATGATTTTTCAACAAATCTTTATATGACTCTTTAAAAATAGGTATGGAAGTAACCGCTAAAGCACCCAGGGTTTCACCGTGATAACTCTTACGTAAATAGACAAGCTTATTTTTGCGCTGTTGTTTGTTTTGTCGCCAGAAATGTGTACTCATCTTGATGGCTATCTCTATCGCATTCGCACCGTCACTTCCATAAAAACAATGGCCCAACTTTGTTAATTTAGCCAGCTGCTCAGAGAGTTCAATTACTGGCTCATGAGTCAAGCCGGCAATCATTGAATGCTCAAGCAAATCAATTTGTTTCTTTATTTTAGCTTTAATAAGGGGTTGATTATGGCCAAATAAATTGACCCACCAAGAACTAGTTGCATCAAGATATTTATTTCCATCAAAATCATATAACCAAACCCCTTTAGCTCTTTTTATTGGTATTAGATTATTTTGCTCATAATGCTTCATTTGTGAGCAAGGATGCCATACAGACTTTAAACTTCGTTGAATAAAATTTTTATTTTGCATACATTAGGGCGCAGGATTCATATGACATAAATGAATATATTCGATTTCTTCCAGTATTTGTTCTGATAACTTTAAACGGTAAGCATTTAAATTTTCTTTTAATTGTTGCATATTGGTAGCACCAACCACTGTGCTAGTCATAAACCATTGATGATAAACAAAACTCAATGCCATCTCCGTCATACTTAGTTTATTTTTTTTTGCTAATTTGTTATAAGCCGTCAAAGTATTGGCTACACCGGGTTTGTCAAAACGTTTTGCATATCCTTTGAATAATGTCACACGGCCTTTTGCTTGAGGATTTGTAATATATTTCCCTGTTAAATGACCAAAAGCCAGTGGTGAGTAGGCAAAAAAGCCAATTTTTTCTCTAAAAAGAATTTCAGTTACTCCGAATTCGGCAACCCGATTTATGAGGCTGTAACTATTTTGAATTGCATTGATGATAGGCAGGTTATTTTGCTTAGCTAACCTAATGAATTCCATAACGCCCCATGGCCATTCATTTGAAACTGCGATGTATCTGGCTTTTCCTTCTTTAATAATTTGCTCTAACACTCTTAATTGAGTCTCAATTGATACCCACTTTATTTGTTCATTATTTTTAAAATCATCTTTTGGATCAAATTTATATTGTCCAAACATGGGTACATTTCTCTCAGGCCAGTGTAAATAAAGTAAATCAACATAGTCGGTTTGTAAACGTTTAAGGGATTGGTCAACTGCATTGATAATATTTTTTTTATCAAGTGATGTTGGTCCCCCTCTAATCCATGATAGATCTCGTCGTGGGCCTGCAATTTTTGTTGATAGTATGAATGATTGCCTATTTTTTCTTTCTTTAATCCATTGCCCTAAAATATTTTCTGTTTTCGTATATGTCTCCGCCTTAGGGGGTACAGGATAAAGTTCAGCACAATCAATACTGTTGATACCTTGATCCAAAACAAAATCAAGTTGTTCAAATGCTTCCAGTTTTGTATTTTGATCGCCAAAGGTCATTGTCCCAAGAGAGATTGGAGAAACCAATAAATCCGACTGACCGACTCTCGAATAATCTTTTTTTTCGAACATTTTTTATCAAAACCCGTTTATTTAGAAAAATTTTTTAGTTTTCCCCTTGAATTTTACTATAATCGCCCCTATTATTAGCACTCTATTGATTAGAGTGCTAATTCATTTGGCATTTATTGATAAATTTAAGAATACACTATTAGGAGAACTAACAAATGAAAATTCGTCCTTTACATGACCGAGTTATTGTAAAGCGTCTTGAAGAAGAACGCACCACTGCATCAGGTATTGTTATTCCTGACAGCGCCTCAGGTGAAAAACCTGATCAAGGAACTGTACAGGCTGTAGGCAACGGTAAGCTACTTGATGATGGATCTACTCGTGCACTAGATGTCAAAGTTGGCGATAAAGTCCTCTTTGGTAAATACGCTGGGCAGGAAGTTAAAGTCGATGGTGAAGACCTTCTCGTTATGAGAGAAGAGGACATCATGGGAATCGTAGAATAATTTATGAATTATTATTGGAGAAATTAAATGGCAGCAAAAGATGTTAAATTTGGTGATGATGTTCGCCAAAAAATGGTTAAGGGTGTAAATATCCTTGCAAACGCAGTAAAAGTAACGTTGGGTCCAAAAGGAAAAAATGTCGTTTTAGAAAGATCTTTTGGTGCACCAACAATAACCAAAGATGGTGTTTCTGTCGCTAAGGAAATCGAGCTTAAAGATAAATTTGAGAACATGGGCGCACAGATGGTAAAAGAAGTTGCATCTAAAACTTCAGATAATGCTGGCGACGGAACAACGACAGCTACTGTTCTTGCTCAAGCTATTATTCGTGAAGGTATGAAATCTGTTGCGGCAGGTATGAATCCAATGGATTTAAAACGTGGTGTTGATAAAGCTGTTGAAGCTGCGGTAATAGAATTGCAAAAACTGAGTAAGCCATGCAATACAAGTAAAGAAATTGCTCAGGTTGGATCTATTTCTGCAAACTCAGATAGCTCAGTAGGTCAAATTATTGCCGACGCAATGGACAAAGTAGGAAAAGAAGGAGTGATTACCGTTGAGGACGGCTCTGGTTTATCAAACGAGCTTGATGTTGTTGAAGGTATGCAATTTGATCGTGGTTATCTATCACCTTATTTCGTGAACAATCAAGATCGTCAAATTGCCTTGCTTGAAGATCCTTATATTCTTTTACACGATAAAAAAATATCAAGCATCAAAGATTTGTTACCTGCATTAGAGATGGTAGCAAAAGCAAGCAAACCATTACTCATTATTGCTGAGGAACTTGAAGGAGAGGCACTTGCAACATTGGTTGTGAACAATATACGCGGTACGATTAAAGTGGTTGCTGTTAAAGCGCCGGGTTTTGGTGATAGACGAAAAGCAATGCTTGAAGATATTGCAATCTTGACCGGTGGTACCGTCATTTCAGATGAGGTTGGTCTCACCTTAGAAAATATCAAACAAGAAGATCTTGGCCAGGCGAAAAAAATTGAGGTAGGTAAAGAAAACACTATTATCATTGATGGTGCTGGTAATCAGGACAATATTAAATCACGAATTGGGCAAATTAAAACCCAGATTGAAGAATCAACCAGTGATTATGATAAAGAGAAGCTCCAAGAGCGTGTTGCAAAACTCGCTGGTGGTGTGGCAGTAATTAAAGTTGGTGCAACTACCGAAATAGAAATGAAAGAGAAAAAAGCACGAGTTGAAGATGCGCTTCATGCGACTAGAGCTGCTGTCGAAGAGGGTATTGTTCCTGGAGGTGGGGTTGCGCTTATCAGGGCAATTGACGCCATTAAAAAAGTTAAAGGAGACAATGCCGAACAAGATGCTGGTGTGAGAATTGTCTTAAGAGCAATTGAAGAGCCTTTAAGGCAGATTGTTTCTAATGCAGGTATCGAACCATCGGTGGTAGTCAATAATGTTTTAGAAGGTAAAGGCAACTATGGCTTTAATGCTGCCAATGAAACTTATGGTGACATGGTTGAAATGGGTGTTCTTGATCCAACAAAAGTAACACGCTCAGCTTTACAAAATGCTGCTTCTGTTGCAGGTCTCATGCTTACTACAGAATGTATGATTGCCGATCAGCCTAAAGATGATGCCCCAGCTGCTATGCCAGATATGGGCGGTATGGGTGGTATGGGCGGTATGGGTGGTATGGGCGGTATGATGTAATTAACACCCTTACTTCACAAGCTACAATAAAAAAGGCCTCAATCGAGGCCTTTTTTTTGCTGATATCAAAGGGAGGAATATATATCAGCAACCGTACACTAATAATGACTTGTTTATAGTTAAAAAGTTCTTTTTTAAAAAAATTAATTTCCAGAAAAATTCATGTAGGATTACAGCCATGCAAACAGAGTTATCATCATTACACTTTCTCAATGATTTGAATAAAGAACAATCTGAGGCGGTTACATTAAATGACCAATCTGCACTCATACTTGCTGGAGCAGGAAGTGGGAAAACAAGAGTATTAACTTCTCGAATTTCATGGCTCATCCATAACCAAATAACCAGTCCTGGAAGTATTTTAGCGGTTACTTTTACTAATAAAGCTGCCAAAGAAATGATGTTGCGTATTACCAGTCAATTACCAATTAATACTAGAGGGATGTGGGTTGGTACATTTCATGGTTTATGTAATCGTTTTTTAAGAACACACCATCAAGACGCCCATCTTCCTGAAACATTTCAAATTTTAGACAGTCAAGACCAGCTTTCTGCAATCAAGAGATTAATGCGCTCCAGTAATATTGATGAAGAGAATTTTCCACCCAGAGAAGTGCAATATTTTATCAATGCAAATAAAGAGATAGGCTTACGTTCACAAAATGTAAAAACCTATGATGCCCACACTAGCAAAATAAATGAAATTTATTTGAATTATGAAAAACAATGTCAAAAAGAAGGGGTGGTGGATTTTGCTGAACTTCTTTTGCGATGTTATGAGCTTTTTAAAAAAAACCAACCTATTCTTGAACACTATCAAGATCGCTTTAAACATATCCTTATTGATGAATTTCAGGATACCAGCGAATTACAGTATAAATGGATAAAATTACTTGTTGGCCAAAATAATTCCGTCTTTGCTGTTGGTGATGATGACCAGTCAATTTATAGTTTTCGTGGGGCCAGGGTTTCCAATATGAAAGATTTACAAAAAGACTTTCATATTAAAAAAGTTATTAAACTCGAGCAAAATTATCGCTCTAAAAACAATATTTTAAATGCTGCAAATGCCATTATTAATAATAATGATAATCGACTGGGAAAAAAGCTTTGGACTGCCGCAGGTGATGGTGATTTAATCAGGAAGTATGTTGGATTAAGTGACTATGATGAATCTAATTTTATTATTGATGAAATAAAGCAGCTTCATCGATCAGGGCTAAACTACAATCAAATTGCTATTCTCTATCGCAGCAATGCGCAATCAAGAGTAATCGAACATGCTATCGTTTCAAACAATATTCCTTACAGAGTTTTTGGCGGTCTTCGTTTCTTTGAGCGTGCAGAAATTAAAAATGCATTAGCCTACTTAAGATTAATTACTAACAAATCAGATGACAACGCTTTTTTAAGAATTATCAATTTTCCAACAAGAGGTATTGGTGCAAAATCAATTGAACAAATTCAAGATATATCAAAAAAAAATAATGCATCACTTTGGCATGGCGCTATTGAATTTAAAAGTCCGACATCAAATACCCAAAAAAAAGGCATACCCTATTTTGTTGATTTAATAAAAACTATTGAAGATGAAATTCATGGTTTGACTATTTCCGAGTCAATAGAAATTATCATAGAAAGGTCTGGTCTCAAAAATCATTACCTTAAAGAAAAAGATAATATTGATCGCTTGGCCAATTTAAGTGAATTAATTTCGGCAGCAGTAACTTTTACTGAGACTTCTGATGTCGAGGAGCCGACAATAAATTTAATAGAATTTTTAAACTACACATCATTGGAAAGCGGAGAATTGCAAGCATCGTCCAATGAGGATGCATTGCAATTAATGACAATTCACTCGGCAAAAGGTCTCGAATTTGATGCTGTATTTATCACTGGGCTTGAAGATGGCTTATGTCCACATGAACAAAGTCTTGCTGAGCAAAATGGACTTGAAGAAGAAAGACGGCTTATGTATGTTGCTGTAACTCGTGCAAAAATGAAACTTTATTTAACATTGGCGCAATCAAGGATGCTTCATGGTCAAACTCGTTATAATTTACCATCTCGATTTCTTGATGAAATTCCTGATGAGTTAATAAAGGCAATCAATACAACAAAAAAAATAGACTTAATACCCAGTCCTCGAAAAACTCAAACAAATTATTTAAGCGATAAATATACATGGAAAATTGGATCAAGCATTCAACACCCTAAATTTGGTCAAGGCATTGTGACAGGTTATGAAGGCCATGAGGACGATTTAAGGATTCAAATTAAATTTGCAAATCATGGAACCAAGTGGCTCGCAATGGAGTATGCAAAATTATCTGAAGCCTAAGGTAAAGATTTAAAAATCTCTTTATAAGTAATACTTTGAAATGTAAATGAAATAGCAATGAAAATCGTTGCTAAAATTAACACAAAAAAACTTGATAGCAATGAGATGAGGTTGTTACTCAAAAAGCTCATTGATGATATTAAAAAAGTCACCATAAAAATTGATCCTAAAAATATACTTAGAATAACTACCCATGCCATCAAAATTTGAATAAAGTAAAGCAGGCAACCTGCAAAACTCGACTTTATGGATTTGAAAAAATTAAAGTTATTAAATGCAATTAACAAAGGTGCAAACCATGTCAGCATTAAAAAGGGGGTCGTCAGAATCAAAGCTTTCATTAGAATTGGCGAAAAATCACTCAGCTGTACACGATTTAGATCTGGGGTTTGTGATAACGCAAAAATCTCAGCGATGTCACTACTTACCCAAGCACTTAATATTATTGTGTAAAAGATAGATAACAAGCCAATGGCAATAAATCTTGGAAATTTTCCCTTTAGAGTACCACTCGCTTTTTTAAAGTCATAAGGTTGTTTTTCTAAAATAGATAAATAATAAGCAACAATAAAAACAGTTATAAAAGGCCACAGGATTATTAAAATTGGGCTAAGCATATTTAGTCCTGGTGTCGCAGGAATAAACATATAAAACATTAAATAAAACATTCCAGCAATCAAGGAAAAACGAGCTGATAGTTTAAATAAACTAAAGCTTTGGTAAACCCACTGATAACTCTGATTAAAATATTTTTTCATTAGCCATGCTGATAATTTTGTAATATTTTTTTAAAATGTTCGGGTGCTTTAATACTTGTTAACTCACCCACTTTTCTAAAATGAAAATCATATAATCTTGAAAGCCAAAAACGCATCGCAGCCAATCTTAATGCGGTAGGTAAAAATTGTTTTTCATTTTCATCTAATTTACGTATAGAGTCATATCCATCGAGAAAAAAATCTTTTTTTTCTTCATCCAAAGATAAAGACGCGTTTACACACCAATCATTCATAGTGATGGCAATATCATAAATATGTAAATCATAACAAGCATAATAAAAGTCAATAATGCCTGAGACACGATTGTTGTGAAAGAGAACATTATCCTTGAATAAATCAGCATGGATGATTCCTGATGACAAATTATTAACGAAATTCTGATCTAAATTAATGAGCTCTTTACTTATTACATTTTTTTCATCCTCTGCTAAAAGATGGTGCATCTTTTGAAATACTTCATTCATCCAATTTAAACCACGTGGATTAGTTAAAGAAACTTTGTAGTCTTTTGCTGTTAGGTGTAAATGTGCAAGAGATTCTCCGACATGAAAACAGTTTTCTTTAGTAATTTCTTTTAATTCTTTACCGTTTAAGAAGGAAACAAGCAAAGTAGGTTTATGCTGAATTTTTCCTAAATAATGTCCAGCGTGATTTGCTATGGGTGTTGGGCAATTAAATTTTTGTTGCGATAAAAAAGACATTAAATCAACATAAAACTGAATATCTTTTGGTTGTGCTTGCTCAAAAATAGTTAATATATATTTACTATTATCAGTTTCAATGAAGTAATTTGTATTGGTAACTCCAGAAGAGATGCCCTTAAAACTTTTTAACTGTGACAAATCATATGAATTTAAAAAAGAGGTCAACTCATCAAAGTTGATTGAGGTATAAACAGCCATAAATTATTTTGATAAAGTTTAAAAAGTAAAGAGTACCCACTGCGGTACGATCATGGGTGCAGTAGGATCATCAAATCTTGTCCAATCGGCCTCTACCGCATCCTTATAAAGATAATAGGATGGCATATTTTTAGGTGATATTTTAATCATGTAAAGTTGACCATTAACACGATATTCCTCAATAAGCTGGGTTTCTTCTTTTCTGATAGTAACTTCAGGTTCTAAAGCATAATCTGAATCATAGACTGAAGGTGGGGGTGGGATTTCCTCAAAGACTTCCCTGTCCTCAGCAAAAACAAATTGTCCAAAAACTAGTGGAAGCGCTAATAAAACTTTAAATAGTATTTTTTTCATAATTTTTTATGTCTTTATTCTTGAATTCTATCAAAATCATGCAGCTTCAGTAAGAATTTAATAAAAAAACTCTTATAATGATTCAATGAAGAAAATCCTGCTAATTGATGGATCATCCTACCTTTATCGCGCCTTTCATGCAATGCCAGATTTTAGAAATCAAGCAAATGAGCCAACGGGTGTAATTTACGGTGTTTTAAATATGCTAAGGCATATCCAACAAGCATATCCTTCAGATTACAGCGTATGTGTTTTTGATGCTAAGGGCAAAACTTTTAGAAATGACATATTTAGTGAATACAAAGCTAATCGTCCCAAAATGCCCGATGAGCTTGCATGTCAAATAGAGCCCCTTAAAAATGCTATCAAAGCTATGGGTTGGTTCATGATTACTGAAGAAGGCGTTGAAGCGGATGACGTCATAGGCTCATTAAGCAAAAAAGCTAACGAAGAAAATATTTTTGTCACCATATCAACCGGCGATAAAGACCTCGCTCAACTTGTGAATAAACAAACTCATTTAGTAAACACTATGTCAAATGAGGTGTTAGATGAAGAGGGAGTGAAAAAAAAGTTTGGCGTCACTCCTGATCAAATCATCGATTATTTAACGATTATTGGTGACAAAGTTGATAATATTCCTGGTGTTGAAAAGGTTGGGCCAAAAACTGCGGTGAAATGGCTGGATGAATATGGAAATTTAGACAAGATCATTGCAAATGCAGAGAAATTTAAAGGCGTAGTCGGTGATAATCTTAGACTGGCTCTTAAATGGCTCCCAACAGGAAAGCAATTAATTACAATCAAAACTGATGTGAATTTATCTTTTAATTGGAGTGAGTTTGAAAAAAAACCAGCTGACAAAGAACTTTTATATAAATTATATAAAAAATTTAATTTCACAAGCTGGTTAAAAGAATTTGATTCTATAGATTTACCAAAAAAAAATGAGACTCAAATTGAAACTAAGGCAACATCATCAGATTCAAGCAAATTCATAGATAAAAAAAATTATTTATTAGTTAATTCTTTTGACGAACTCAGCAATTGGATAAAAAAAATAAGAGAGAGAAAATTTCTTTGTATTGATACCGAAACAGATTCTTTAAATTTTATGCGTGCAAATTTAGTTGGTATATCCATATCGATTGAAGCTGGCGTTGCTATTTACATTCCCCTGCTACATAAAGATCAATCTATTAATCAATTACCTATAAACGAAACATTAGCTCTATTAAAGCCAATTTTGGAAGATCCATCAATAAAAAAAATTGGTCAAAATATCAAATTTGATGCACATATATTTAAGAATTATAAAATAAATGTAGATGGTATTTCTGACGACACTATGCTGATGAGTTATGTTATTGAAAGTCACCAAAGCCATGGGATGGATAAATTAAGTCAAAAATACCTTGGCCATAATTGTGTCAGTTATGAGTCAATGGTAGGCAAAGGCGTCAATCAAATTAGCTTTGACCAAGTTGATATTGAGAATGCTAAAAATTATTCTGCTGAAGACGCTGACGTGACTTTACAGTTATTTAATCATTTAAAAAATAGTCTAAAATCAGCACAAAAACTTCCATTTATTTATAACGAAATTGAAATACCGGCAATGAAGGCACTGATGAGTATAGAGAGAAATGGGGTTTTAATTGATGAAAATATTTTACAAAAACAAAGCCATGTTATTGGGAAAAAACTTATTGCACTCGAAGAAAAAGCTTTTGCTTTAGCTGGTCAACCTTTTAACCTCTCTTCACCAAAACAATTACAAGAAATATTATTTGAAAAATTAGGTATTAAATCAATAAAAAAAACTCCTAAAGGTGCCCCCTCCACTGGCGAAGAAGTCCTGCAGGAGTTAGCTGCAGACTACCCTCTTCCAAAATTAATTCTCGAACATAGGGGTTTAGCAAAGTTAAAATCAACCTATACAGATAAATTACCTCGAATGATTAATTCCACGACCGGAAGAGTTCATACTAGTTATAATCAAGCGGTAGCAATTACTGGGCGCCTGGCTAGTGCCGATCCGAACCTACAAAATATTCCTATTCGAACAGAAGACGGAAGAAGGGTTAGGGAGGCTTTTGTGGCAACTAAAGAAAATAAAATCTTATCAGCAGATTACTCTCAAATTGAATTAAGGATAATGGCACATCTCTCTGGTGACTCAGGTTTAATCAAAGCTTTTAGAAATAATGAAGATATACACAAAACAACTGCCTCTGAAATTTTTAATTGTAAATTAACCGATGTGACCCATGAACAGAGACGTTATGCCAAGGTTATCAATTTTGGATTAATCTATGGCATGGGTATCTATGGCCTAGCAAAGAATCTTAATATTGAACGAGTTGCTGCCCAAAGTTATATTGAGAAATATTTCACAAAATATTCTAAAGTCAGAAATTATATGGAAGATGCAAAAAGTTTTGCAAAATCTCACGGATATGTTGAAACTGTTTTTGGTAGACGATTGTGGACACCAGAAATAAATGGTTCAAATGGTATGCGCCGAGCTGCTGCAGAAAGGGCGGCAATTAATGGGCCAATGCAAGGTACGGCTGCTGATTTAATTAAATTAGCAATGATAAAAGTACATGAATGGCTTATACAAAACAAACAACTTCATGGCCTAATGATTATGCAAGTTCATGATGAGCTTGTATTTGAAGTTCCTGAAAATGAGGTAGATATCTTTAAAAATTCAATTAAAACTATTATGGAAAATGTTACTAAATTAGATGTGCCCTTAATTGTCGATATTGGTGAGGGAGATAATTGGGAACAAGCCCATTAGATGAATAAAAATATTCATACATTAATCATTGGAGATGAAATATTATCTGGAAAAAGAAAAGATAAACATTTATCTATTTTAATTAGCAAATTAAATGATAAAAATCTTTCTCTTAATGGTGCAAGTTATATTGGTGACAATGAAGTTGATATCATCAAAATAATAAAAGAAAATAAAAATAATATTCTTTTTTCTTTTGGTGGTATCGGTGCAACTCCAGATGATAAAACAAGACATGCGGCCGCAAAAGCACATGATCTTGAATTACATAGGCATGAGGAAGCAAAAGCATTAATAGAAAAACAATTTGGTGAGGAAGCCTATCCAAACAGAATTTTAATGGCTGATTTGCCCAAACATGTAAAATTAATTCCTAATGAAATAAACAACATACCCGGCTTTTCAATTGATCATCATCATTTTATGCCAGGTTTTCCTGAAATGGCTTGGCCTATGATTGACTGGATATTAAAAAATTACTACGGCCTTTTAATGGCACAAAAAAAAATATTTGATCAATCAATATGGATAGACGATAGAAGTGAGAGCACACTTATTGGTCTAATGAATAAAATTGAACAAAAATTTCAGCATATCAATATCTACAGTTTGCCAAAAATGACTCCTAAAAAAACTATTGAGTTTGGCATTAAAGGTGATGAGAATGAAGTTACTAAAGCAATGATTTTTCTTAAAAATTTCTTAGATGAAAATAAAATAAAATGGCGAAATAATTAAAAATTATTTAAGTCTATGCCTAGGTGAAAATTGATTATAAAATAGGCACTTTTCTAAATTATATAAACATGAAAATTGGCAGCTTAAGTATTAAGAATAATCTTTTTCTTGCGCCCATGGCGGGCGTAACAGATAGACCATTTCGAATGTTATGCAAAAAATTAGGCGCGGGCGTTGCTGTCAGTGAGATGGTGACCTCAAACTCGCTTCTATATGGAAGTGAAAAAACAATACAACGCGCTAATCATGAGGGTGAAGTTGATCCAATTTCAGTTCAAATTGCTGGTGCTGATCCAATAATGATGGGAGATGCTGCGCGTTACAATGAGGACAAAGGGGCACAAATTATTGATATTAATATGGGTTGTCCTGCAAAGAAAATATGTAATGTGATGGCTGGTTCTGCATTGCTTAAACATGAAAAACTTGTTGAGAAAATTTTAACCTCTGTGGTATCTGCTGTCACAATTCCTGTAACGTTAAAAATAAGAACAGGATGGGATAAAGAAAATAAGAATGCAATAAACATAGCAAAAATTGCAGAGAATTCTGGTATTCAGGCTCTTGCAATTCATGGGCGAACACGTGCTTGCTTATATCATGGAGAGGCCGAATATGACACCATTGCAAATGTGAAACAAAATATTAAAATACCGGTAATTGCCAATGGAGATATCACGTCTCCTCAAAAAGCAGAATTTGTTCTTAACTATACAAAAGCTGATGGTGTAATGATTGGTAGAGCTGCTCAAGGACGTCCTTGGATTTTCCGTGAAATAGATTATTACTTAAAAAATAAGAAAGAACTTGAATTGCCTACTATTGAAGAAATACAAGAAACCACAATTGAACATGTAAATGATTTATATAATTTTTATGGGGAATTAAAAGGCTTAAGAATAGCGCGGAAACATATCTCTTGGTATACCAAGGGTTTGAAAAGCTCAGCACAATTTCGTTTTAATATGAATCAAATTGAGGATGCTACTAATCAACAAAAAGCAATTAATGATTATTTTGAAAATCTCAAAATAAATGGCAAATTTATACCATATGAAAATGAAAATATGGAAACACTTGTAGCTTAATGATAAATAACAAACTATCAGATGATATTGATTCAATACTAGACCAGTATTTCAAAGACCTCGCCGGACAAAATCCAGGTAATCTCTATGATCTAATTTTAACTACCGTTGAGAAACCACTTTTACTTTACATAATGAATTATGCAGAGGGGAATCAAAGCAAAGCAGCAGAAATCCTTGGGCTTAATAGAAATACTCTTAGAAAAAAATTAAAACAACATAAGATTGATACATAGAATGAAAAAAATAAAACGCGCATTAATAAGTGTTTCTGATAAAGAAAATATTCTTGATTTAGCCAAAGTTCTCATAGATTACAACGTTGAAATAATTTCTACTGGTGGTTCAGCTAAACTCCTAAAAGATAACAGTATCAAAGTAATTGAAGTATCCGAATATACAAATTTTCCAGAAATGCTTGATGGCCGTGTAAAAACACTTCATCCAAAGATACATGGAGGCATTCTTGCTAATCGCAATATTAAAAATCACCTAGAAACCTTAAAACAAAATGATATTAATGAAATAGATTTGGTTGTAGTAAATTTATACCCCTTCCAACAAGCAATAAAAAAAGAGAGTTGTACTTTAGATGAGGCTATCGAGAATATAGATATTGGTGGGCCAACAATGATTCGAGCTGCTGCAAAGAATTTTCAATCTGTAGCTGTTTTAACTGACCCAAATGACTATAGCGAATTTATAAAAAAAATGAATGTAAATCAAGGTTCATTAGATGTTGAGTCGCGTTTCATGCTAGCTAAAAAAGCTTTTTTGCATACAGCGCAATATGATGGGGCGATTAGTTCATATTTATCTAAAGGTAATCAGCTTTTACCTAATGTATTAACAAAAGTTTTAGAGAAAACTATGGATATGCGCTATGGGGAAAATCCTCACCAAGTCGCTGCTTTTTATAAAGAAAATGAATATCTTCCTGGTGCACTTTCAAATTTTAGCCAGCTTCAAGGAAAAGAGCTTTCATTCAATAATTTGAATGATTCTGATAATGCATGGGAATGTGTGAAAAGTTTTGATGAGCCAAGTTGTGTCATCGTTAAACATGCAAATCCTTGTGGTGTTTGTTCGGCTGCAAATGTGATTGATGCCTACAAAGGCGCTTTTTTAACAGATCCGACCTCTGCATTTGGAGGTATTATTGCTTTCAATAAAGAGCTTGATAGTAAAACTGCATCACTCATCATTAACCAATTTGCGGAAGTAATCATTGCGCCAAACTTCACAGACGAAGCATTAAGTATTTTTAAAACTAAACCAAATATCAGATTATTAAGAATTCCAACAGAGAAAGTTGCGGGACAACTAGATTTCAAAAAAATTGGTGGTGGTTGGTTAGTCCAAACAGCAGATGATCATGAGTTAGATATAAATCAGTGTGAGGTGGTCACCAAGTTAAAGCCAGATATGGAGAATTTATTAGATTTAAAATTTGCTTGGCAGGTCGCACAATATGTTAAATCAAATGCCATAGTTTTTTGTAAAAATAAAAAAACAATTGGTGTTGGTGCGGGCCAAATGAGTCGCGTTGACAGTACAAAAATTGCAGCCATTAAAGCAGAGAATGCTGGATTAAATTTAAAAAATAGTGTCGTTGCATCTGATGCATTTTTTCCTTTTCGTGATGGAATTGATGTTTTAGCGAGTTATGGTGCTAAATATGTCATTCAACCTGGTGGTAGCCTAAAAGATAATGAAGTAATTCAGGCAGCTAATGAGCATGGACTAGTAATGCTTTTTACAAAAATTAGACACTTTAAACATTAACCTATGAATATTCTAATCATTGGCGGTGGTGGGCGTGAGCACGCTTTAGCCTGGAAGCTCGCAAAGAGTGACCGTGTGAGAAAAATCTATGTAGCCCCGGGTAACGGAGGAACAGCATCAGGTAGTTTGATAATCGAAAATATTGATTTAAATAAAACCGACGAGCTAATTAGTTTTGCAAAAAAAAATCATATCGGTCTTACTGTTGTTGGTCCCGAAGTCCCTTTATCAGAAGGTATTGTTGATGATTTTCAGAAAAATAACCTAAAAATATTTGGGCCATCAAAAGCTGCCGCTCAATTAGAGAGTTCAAAAGAATTTGCCAAAGATTTTATGCGCCGGCACAATATTCCTACAGCCTCCTACCAAACATTTACCGATTTAAATAAAGCTAAGGAGTATGTAAAAAAAAATAGGGTGCCCATTGTTATTAAAGCAGATGGTTTAGCAGCTGGAAAAGGAGTGATTATTGCTGAAAATGAACCTGAGGCTTTTAAAGCTCTAGAGTTAATGTTGATCGATAATGCGTTTGGTGATTCAGGTGCCAGAGTAGTAATTGAGGAATACTTAGAGGGAGAGGAAGCTAGCTTTATCGTCATTAGTGATGGGGATTCCATACTTCCTCTAGCATCTAGTCAGGATCATAAAAGATTGCTTGATAATGATGTGGGACCAAATACAGGTGGGATGGGAGCTTATTCACCCGCTCCAATTGTGACAGAGGATGTTCATAATAAAATAATGGCGCAAGTTATCGAACCAACTATCAAAGGAATGAAATCGGATGGAATTAATTTTTGTGGTTTTTTATATGCAGGATTGATGATCGATAAAAATAATAATATAAAAACACTTGAATTTAATTGTCGTATGGGAGATCCGGAAACACAACCTATACTCTTTCGTCTAAAAAGTGATCTTCTACCAGTCCTCTTAGATGCAACAAATAATCAACTTCATAAATCTCAAATCGAATGGGAGGATAATTCCTCAATTACAGTAGTCATGGCATCCAAGAATTATCCTGATCAACCTGAATTGGGCGATATTATCTATGGATTAGATTCAGAAAAATTATCAACAAACACATTTATTTTTCATGCTGGTACAACCTTAGAGAATGGCAAAATAAAAACATCGGGAGGTAGAGTTCTTGGAGTTACTGCAAAAGAAAAAAGTTTAAAAGAAGCAAAAGAAAAAGTTTATCAACTAGTTAAAAAAATAAAATTTAATGGGGCACAATATCGAAAGGATATTGCAAACAAAGCTCTAAAGTAATTTATGAAAAACCATAGATTAAAAAGATTTGTTCTCAATGGGGGAATTGTTCTTTATCCTACAGAATCATGTTTCGGTATTGGCTGTGATCCATCAAATTTTCTTTCCATTCAAAAAATTAAGCTGCTTAAAAAAAGAAATATAAAAAAAAATTTTCTTATTATTGGATCCGATGTGATTCAATTTAAGAAATATTTACAGTCACTTAATAATGCGCAACTTAAGGAGCTTTACTCTAAGTGGCCTGGTCCTCATACATGGGTTGTGGATGCAAAAGAAAACTGTGTTCCTTGGTTATTAAGTAAAAATAAAAAAATAGCAGTCAGAATTCCAAACTTTAATATTTGTCAGGCATTAAACCAGAGTATAAATATGCCCATCATATCAACAAGCGCAAATGTAAGTGGCAAACGTCCAATAAAAAATTATAGGCAAGCTTGTCGTTTTGCAAATAGTCACGTTAAACTTATCAAAGGCAGGATTGGTAACCAAAAAAAACCTTCTACAATTCAAGACTTTGCTACCAAGAAAATTTTGAGAAAATAATGTCAGAAAATAAAAAAATAGAATTAGTAAAATCGTTCTTGCTTAATCTTCAAAACGAAATTGTTCAAGCATTAGAAGTTGTTGATAAAAATAATTTTTTAAACGATTCATGGCAAAGACAGGAGGGTGGTGGTGGAACAACTTGTATTTTAGAAAATGGAAATGTATTTGAGAGGGCGGGCGTTGGCTTTTCTCATGTTAAAGGATCTAAACTTCCTATTTCAGCAACTCAGTCTAGGCCGGAACTTGAAAATCGTAAATGGGAGGCCTTAGGTGTTTCACTTGTTTTTCATCCATCTAATCCTTTTGTGCCAACTGTGCACATGAATGTTCGTTTCTTTATTGCTTCAAAAGCTGATGAAGAGGATGTTTGGTGGTTTGGTGGAGGCATTGATTTGACACCATATTACCCTTTTCTAGAGGACGTTATTCATTTTCATCAAACTTTAAAAACTTCTCTCACTCCGTTTGGTGAAAAATTCTATCCACAATTTAAAGACCAATGTGATGATTACTTTTTCTTAAAACATCGTAATGAGCCTAGAGGTGTTGGGGGTATTTTTTTTGATGATTTTTGTGAAAATAATTTTGATTTTTCATTCAAGTTAACACAAGCAGTCGGTAAAAATTTATTAAGTGCATACCTGCCAATTGTGCAAAAAAGAAAAGATACTTTATTTTCAAAAAAACAAAGAGATTTTCAATTATATCGTCGCAGTCGCTATGTTGAATTTAACTTACTCCAAGACCGAGGAACTTTATTTGGCATTCAATCTAAAGGCCGGGTTGAATCAATACTGATGTCAATGCCACCTTTAGTAAAATGGTCTTATGATTGGGCACCAGAAAAAAATAGTCTTGAATCCAAACTCTATGATAGTTTTTTAATTAAAAAAGATTGGGTCTAGCAATATATGATAAAAAATCTTCTTAGAAAAAAAATTGTTACTGATGAATCGAGCAAAGATCTTCACCGCTGTTTAACGGCATTTGACTTAGTTATGTTAGGCATTGGCTGCATCATAGGAACCGGTATTTTTGTTTTAACAGGCATAGTCGCTGCCAATCAGGCAGGTCCTGGGGTAATTTTTTCTTTTTTAATTGCTGGTTTCGCGTGTGCATTTGCAGCACTTTCCTATGCTGAGCTTTCCTCTTCTATTGGAGGATGCGGAAGTGCCTATGGATACAGCTATGTTGCCTTTGGTGAATTCATTGCCTGGATTGTTGGTTGGATCTTGCTACTAGAATATGGAATTGCTATAGCTGCTGTAGCAAATGGTTGGTCAGGATATTTTAATAATGCCCTCATCGCTGTAGGATTAGGTTTACCTGAATTTTTAACTAAACCACCGGCAAAAAATGGAATAATTAATCTCCCCGCATCAATAATTATTTTAATGATCATGGGGCTACTCATTCTAGGTGTAAAACAAAGCGCAAAATTTAATGCGGCCATGGTTTTTTTAAAAGTTTCTGCTATTGGTATTTTTATATTTGTAGCTTTATTTCATGTAAATCCAGAAAATTGGAGTCCGTTGTTACCTTACGGCTGGTTTGAGACCCTCCCTTCTGGAAAAACAGTAGGTGTTCTTGCTGGAGCATCCATTGTTTTCTTTGCCTATATTGGGTTTGATGCTGTATCAACTGCTGCGGAAGAGGCGATTAATCCACAAAAAGATTTGCCTATTGGAATTATTGGATCACTTATTTTTTGTACATTAATTTATATTATCGTTGCGGCACTTCTCACTGGAATTGTGCCTTACACAAATTTAAATGTTTCTTCTCCTGTTGCGTTTGCTCTTCAAAAAATTGGGTTAAATAGTGCGTCAGCAATTGTTGCAACCGGAGTAATTGCTGGATTAACCACAGTAATGTTAGTTCTCTATTATGCTCTAACTCGAATTATTTTAGCCATGAGTCGTGACGGTTTACTTCCAAAACAATTAAATAAAATAAACAAAAGTACTAAAACGCCTATTAGAGTAATATTAGTTTGTGGTTTTATTATGGCATTAATTGCAGGATTTGTTTCTTTAGGCACGCTGGCTGAAATAGTTAATATTGGTACGCTTTCGGCATTCATTGTCGTTTGTTGTGGGGTTATTGCGCTTCGCCATCACGGTAATAAAAGTAAATATGTCTACAAAAATAAATGGCACCCACTTGTTCCGGTCATGGGTATCGTAACCTGCACTTTACTTATGACTTTTTTACCCCTCGACACCTGGATAAGGTTCTTATCATGGATGTCAATCGGAATAATCTTTTATTTTATTTACTCATATAAACACAGTAAATTAAATTAAAGTTTTAAAATCCAATCGATAATAACGCCAATTTCTTGATCAGAAATTTTAGGATGAGCAATCATGGGGACATTCCCCCAATTACCACTGCCACCTTTTTTTACTTTTTCAATAAGAAATTGTCTTGCTTCAGATTGTGACTCATATTTCTTCGCGATTTCAACAAATGAAGGACCTAGTACTTTAACTTTTACACTGTGACATGCAAAACAACCATTTTTTTGAGCCATACTTTTTGGCTCGTTAGCAAAAACAAGGTTTGTTGAAAATAAAAAAATAATTGAAAAAAATAATATACGCATCAAATAATTCCTTAATTTTTTTTGAATGAAATTATCTTTAAAAGTTCATTTAACACTAGAATTCTTGAACCGAATATTCCGTGGCAATGCTATGGGATAAATCAGGGTAAATAACCACTGAATTTTCTAATAAATTGGCTGTTTCCAAACAAACCATTCTTCTCCATTCATCTTTCTCACCCATATCTGCCATTTGATGGGCATTTTTTTCCCATGGGGTCCAAACAACTGTTGAATCACTATTAGATTTCTTAATTGTAATAACGCGATTGAATTTTTCATCTTCGATATAACAATCATTACTGGTATTAATATAAACTCTATCGAATGGGCCAGAGAACTTAATTGCTTCACGTTGGATATCTCGATTAAAGTTATTAAACTTATCGGAGAAAACCATATTCTCCAAACCAGAAATTTTAATAGCCTCAATATCTGAAACATAAAAATATGTATGAAAGCCTTCGCTAATTGAGAAAGGGTGGCTTGATAAATTTGTGGTTTTAAGATTCAAATATAAGCTCTCACCAACGATGATTGTTAACTCAAGTTCATAATTATAGGTAAGTTGCTTTTTTGCTTCTGGCGTTGGCAAAAGTTTAAGGATCGCTTTGGTTGATCCATTCTTTAGCTCTAAGACACTTATCACTTGCCACGGAATAACTCTAGCAAATCCATGAACGCAAAAATTACCATCAGTAGGATGATCACCAAACCAAGGCCAACAAATCGGCACTCCACCTCGAATGGAGCGCCCTTTTTCGTACCTTGCGTTAGAAGATAACCAAAGTACATCTTGGGCAGCTGATTTAGGTCTCCACCATGCAACATGGCCGCCTTGTAAACCAATTTTTGCTTCAGCAAGTTTATTTGATATTTCAAGAAATTCTAAACCATTAACATCTTTGTTAATTTTCCAGGAAGCACTCATGATTAATCTTTTTTTTCTAATTGTGTAATATCTCGAACCGCCCCGTGAGCTGCGCTTGTTGTCATTAAAGCATAAGCCTTCAGAGCCTGAGAAACCCTTCTTTGTCTAGGTTTTGGCTGCCACGGCTTGTCTTTCTTTAACATTTCCTTTCTACGTGAATCGAGTTCTAGATTTGTGATCTTTATATTTATTGCGCGATTAGGAATATCAATCTCAATAATATCTCCTTCTTGAACCAGCGCTATCGCTCCACCTTCGGCGGCCTCTGGAGAAACATGGCCTATACTTAGGCCGGAGGTTCCTCCCGAAAAGCGGCCATCAGTTAATAGTGCGCATGTTTTTCCAAGACCTTTTGATTTTAGATAAGCGGTGGGGTAGAGCATTTCTTGCATACCAGGTCCACCCTTTGGCCCCTCATATATGATTAACACAATATCACCTGAAATTATTTGATCATTCAAAATTGCTTTGACTGCATCATCTTGTGATTCAAATAGACGAACTTTACCAGTAAACTTTAAAATGCTTTCGTCTACCCCAGCAGTTTTAACAATACAGCCATCCTCAGCTATATTTCCGTATAAAACTGCTAAGCCACCATCTTTGCTGTAAGCATTTTCCTTACTACGAATACAGCCCCCTACACGATCACTATCTAAAGATGGCCACATTTTATTTTGACTGAAGGCTTCTGTTGTTCTAATGCCACCTGGCGCAGCTAGATAAAATTCCTTAACTTTTTCATTGTCAGTTACTTTGATATCCCATGTGTTAATTGCCTCCTCAATTGAAGCTGCATGAACACAAGGCACATCCTTATTGATCAAATTAGCTCGCATCAATTCACCAAGGATTGCAAAAACACCTCCTGCACGATGCACATCTTCCATGTGATATTTTTGGGTCGCTGGAGCTACTTTTGCTAGACAGGGTACTTTCCTTGAAATACGATCAATATCACTCATCTTGAAATCTACTTCAGCTTCTTTTGCGGCTGCCAACAAATGCAATACAGTATTCGTTGAACCACCCATTGCAACATCAAGGGCCATCGCATTTTCAAAAGCTTGTTTCGATGCAATTTTTCTTGGAAGCATTGTTTCGTCATCTTGTTCATAATATTTTTTAGTGATTTCAACTATTCTTTTACCTGCATTTAGAAATAATTGTTTTCTTGCATGATGAGTCGCTAGGGTGCTGCCATTACCTGGTAAACTCAATCCTAGCGCCTCTGTTAAACAATTCATTGAATTTGCTGTAAACATTCCAGAGCACGACCCACAAGTTGGGCAGGATGATCTTTCAAGATGTTCTAACTCGGAATCATTAATACTTAAGTCGCCAGCTGCAATCATGGGTGATACCAAATCAATTTTTTCAATTTTTTCACCCCAAGTGACCTTCCCTGCCTCCATTGGTCCTCCTGAGACAAAAATAACTGGAATATTAATTCGCATTGCAGCCATTAGCATTCCCGGCGTTATTTTGTCACAATTTGAAATACAAACCATAGCATCGGCCCAATGAGCATTGACCATATATTCCACACTGTCAGCAATTAAATCTCTACTTGGAAGACTATAAAGCATGCCATCATGCCCCATAGCAATTCCATCATCCACTGCAATGGTATTAAACTCCTTCGCAACCCCACCGTTCTTCTCAATTTCTCGAGCAACAAGTTGGCCCATATCTTTTAAATGTACATGGCCAGGCACAAATTGCGTAAAAGAATTAACCACTGCAATAATGGGTTTTGAAAAATCATCATCAGTCATCCCTGTTGCTCGCCACAATGCACGGGCACCTGCCTGATTTCTTCCATGGGTTGTAATCCTAGATCTGTAGGCTGGCATTAATGATCCTTAAATATGTAGAAAAATATTCTATAATTATACAATGTTAATTCACCCTCAATTCAATCCCGTTGCAATAACTTTAGGTCCACTTCAAATTCATTGGTATGGATTAATGTATTTTATTGCATTTTTGCTTTTTATTTATCTTGGAAAAAAACAAATTGCATTACGACCTTGGTTAAAAATTAATACTACAATCTTAGATGATGCTTTTTTTTATGGCGCGCTTGGTGTGGTTATTGGTGGAAGATTGGGTTATGTGGTTTTCTACCAGCCATCATATTTTATAGCGAATCCTTCAGAAATATTTGCCATTTGGCATGGTGGAATGTCCTTCCATGGTGGTTTTATTGGAGTACTTCTAAGTTTATTCTGGGTGTCAAAAAAATATAAAATTTCTTGGTGGGCATTAACAGATTTTGTTGCACCACTTGTGCCTTTAGGATTACTTTTTGGTCGTGTCGGGAATTTTATTAATCAAGAATTATGGGGTCGAGCCTCTGATCTTCCGTGGGCAATGATTTTCCCACTCGCTGATTCAATACCAAGACATCCCTCACAAATATATGAAGCGCTGTTAGAGGGGTTAGTGCTTTTTCTCGTTTTATGGTTTTTTTCAAAAAAACCTAGACCAGAAGGTCAATTGTCTGCCCTTTTTCTTTTAGCCTATGGACTTTTTCGGTACCTAATTGAATATACTAGGGAACCAGATACATTTTTAGGTTTTATTTTTCTAAATTTATCCATGGGACAATTGCTCAGTCTACCCATGTTTTTCATTGGCTTATATTTGTTTACAAAATTTAAAAATTAACAACATCGATTTATTCCATTCCATTTTTCCGTAATTTTTTTTGCATAAAACTCTTTTTTAGTGAGTAATTTATGACTCTTTTTTTTACATGAGTTATGTTTAGCGCTTGCAAGATAATTCTCATAATCCTTTTCACCAGCAATCTGTTTAATTAAATTCCAAAATGATTTTATTTTATTCACTAACGACCTCTTTGACTTTTTTAGCCTTATTATTCTTTAATGCAATGCTTAAAATATCAATCAAAACAATCCATAAAATACTTACTAAAAAAATGGTAATGCCAGTATCTATTTTTAAATTAAGAATTAATTTTTCTAGTATCGCGATGCGATCCTGATCTAACAAACCTTCATTAATTTGCTGTTGCATATTATTAGCAGAAGCAATAAATCCTACCCTGACATCCTCACTAAATATTTTTTGATAAGAAGCTGTTGTTGTAATAATTACTAGCCAAATTAGGGGCGCTCCTGTTACCCATGCAAACCTTAATTTTCCCGATTTAATTAAAATTCCAGTGGCAACACATAAAGCAATTGCCGCGAGCATTTGATTGGCTATACCGAATAAAGGCCATAAAATATTCACTCCACCATTTGGATCAATCACGCCAATGTATAAAAAATATCCCCAACAACTCACTACAATTGCACTACTAAAAATAGTTGAAAATATTGAAGATGTTTTACCTAAACTGGGATGAACGTTTCCTAACATATCTTGCAACATGAAGCGCCCTACTCGTGTTCCAGCATCTAATGTTGTTAAGATAAATACTGCCTCAAACATGATAGCAAAGTGATACCACATTGAAAGCAAATGCTTACCAAATGCATTAGCAAAGATAGAAGCCATTCCAACAGCTAATGAAGGAGCACCACCTGTTCTTGCAAATAGTGTTGATTCACCAACATCAGCTGCAAGTCTATTCATCTCATCCAATGAAACTGAATATCCCCATGAATTAATTGTTTCAATAGCTTGCGAAGCCTCTTGTCCAACAACACCGACAGGGCTATTGATCGCAAAAAATACTCCAGGTTCCAAAACACAAGCGGCAACCATTGCCATTATTGCTACAAAGGACTCCAATAACATGCCTCCGTAACCAATCATTGGTATATATTTCTCGTTATCTATAAGCTTTGGGGTGGTTCCTGACGAAATTAAAGCATGAAAACCAGAAATCGCTCCACACGCAATAGTAATAAAAACAAAAGGAAATAATTTACCGCCGAAGATTGGGCCGCTACCATCAATAAAATTCGTTACTGCAGGCATTTTTATTTCTGGTTGTAAGATAGCAATTGCAATAGCAAGGAATATTACTGTGCCAAGTTTTATAAAAGTGGATAAATAATCTCTCGGGGCTAACAACATCCAAACAGGGAGTACAGCAGCAGTAAAGCCATAAATTATTATTGCCCATGCTAAAAATAATCCATCATGATCAAAATAAGGTCTCAGTAATTCAGATTTATCAATCTCCCCACCAAAATATACCGCCATAAGAAGGAGGCTGACTCCCAATAAACTTGCTTCCAGAATTCTTCCTGGACGTAAAAAACGCATGTAAAAACCTATAAAAAAAGCAATAGGTATGGTTGCTGCAACAGTTGATGTGGCCCAAGGGCTATGCTTCATTGCATTGACAACGACAAGGCCTAAAACTGCAATCAAAACAATCATGATGACAAAAGTTCCAATTAGAGAAGCCAATCCTGCTAATTTGCCTAGTTCTTCCTTTGCCATTTGACCTAAACTTTTTCCATCCCGTCTGACGGAAAAAAATAAAATAGTCATATCTTGCACAGCACCACCAACAACTCCACCAATGAGTATCCATATAGTGCCTGGTAAATACCCAAATTGCGCCGCTAGAGTTGGCCCAATAAGTGGGCCTGGTCCTGCAATAGCGGCAAAGTGTGTCCCAAAGACAACCCATTTGTTAGTTGGGATAAAGTCTCGATTGTTATTTATTCGAACAGCGGGGGTCTTATTATTTTCATCAAGCACTAACACTCGAGTAGCAACCCAAGCAGCATAAAAACGATAGGCAATAAGATAAATGCAAACTGCAGCAGTAATAAACCAAATGGAGTTTACTGACTCCTCACGATGTAATGCAATTAAAGAAAATGCAAAAGCTCCAAGAAGTGCAATAAGAAACCAAATAACTTTTGTAATCATGTTTTAGCTATTAATTAAAAAAAAATTCGACGGTAAGGATCCTCAGAATTACTCGGGATAGACTCTGCAATATTATCAACTATTCTGTGAGTTGACCATAACACAGCAATCGCATCAAGAATATCATCATCAGCAACATCTTTTTTGAGAAATTGCTTTCTTACCTTCTTAAAATTAAAAGAAGGATAAATTGATTTAATTAAATTTAATCTCATCTCTTTTCCCTGCGCTAATTTTTTTGAAATCTCTAAAATTTCCATTTTATTCATTGCCATAAAACTTAACTCTGGATGAATTTCATAAAATATTCGAACTCCTTGAAACTTATTTTTGACCTGTTGGACATCTTTAATTTTAGGAAATAAATTCCAAGATTGTTTGGAGATTTTTTTACCCGTTAATTTAAAACTTAATTGACATGCATCTTTATATGAAATCGCATGTAAAATTTTTGTTATTGGTGCAGAAAATACAGTTGCAGCCCTTCTTTTTAAAAGTCGCCTGGCTTCTTGATCTGCCTCTCTAAATTCATGATCCGAGAGATAAACTGGCATATCAATACCTATGTATTGTTTTTCATTTGTACTAATTAACTTTTGAAGACTATGCAGAAGTTGAAAGGTAATTTGGTTTTTCTGAAAAGAAGCAGCAATCCATCCTGCACGACATCCATCAATTCCAATTATTTGACTCATATTTGATATACTTTACATTCTTTTTTTTAAATTTATTAAATGATACCAATTAACAAAAAAATAATATTAGGCGTGACTGGAAGTATATCTGCATATAAAACAGCAGAGCTTATAAGATTACTTAGAAAAGAACAGTTTTTTGTTCAAGTTGTCATGACAAAAGCAGCTAAAGAATTTATAAGCCCTTTAACACTTCAGGCGCTATCTGGAAATCCAGTACTAGAGAATATTTGGGACACAAAAGAAGGCAATGGTATGGAGCATATAAATTTATCAAGAACTGCCCATTTAATATTAATTGCCCCTGCCTCTGCAAATTTTATTGCAAAACTAACGCATGGAATAGCAGATGACTTACTAAGTAACTTATGTCTTGCGCGAAAATGTCCACTTCTTATTGCACCAGCAATGAATATTGAAATGTGGGAAAATCCAGCTACCCAAAGAAATATAGTAACTTTAAAACAAGATGGGGTCGTTTTTATTGGGCCCGAACATGGAGAACAAGCCTGTGGCGAGATAGGTTTTGGGCGTTTAGTCAATTTAGACACGATAACTTTAGAAGCGCTTAAATTTTCTACAAACCAATCATTTAAAGGTATAAAGATATTAATATCTCTTGGCGCAACTGTTGAAAATATTGATCCAGCAAGAGCAATTACCAATATGAGTTCGGGGAAAATGGGGGTAAGCCTTGCAAAAGCTGCATATATTTTGGGTGCTGATGTGACAATTGTTGCTGGCAAAACAACAGAGCCCATTCCTGATGGAATTCACACAGTTCATGCGCAAAATCATATAGAAATGTTTGCTGCTATAAATAAAAATATTGATAATCAAGATATCTATATAAGTGCTGCAGCTATTTCGGATTATCTGCCTTTTGTAAATAATAAAAAAATCAAAAAAACAGAAACGACAATTTCAGTTACCCTTAAAAAATCGGAAGATATATTAAAGGCTGTTGCGAGCAAAGGTAATATTTTTACAGTTGGTTTTGCCGCTGAAAGTGAGGATTTGATCGAAAATGCAAAGGAAAAAATTCTATCTAAAAATATTGATTTAATTATTGCAAACTTAATTCATGAGTCAATGAACCAATCAATGGCAAAAGTAACAATGATTAATAAAAATTTTGAAATACTCGATTTGCCTAAAAGTGAAAAAAAAGAAGTTGCCTTCAAAATCATGGAACAAATCCATAAAACGTATTCAAAGGAGGTATTAAATGAGCATAATAGTTGATTATAAAATTCTAAATCCAATTATTAAAGAGCATCTACCCAAATATGCGTCAGAGGGTTCTGCTGGGCTGGATCTCAGGGCTTGTATAGAGCATGTTCAAACATTAAATCCTAGTGAAACTTTTTTAATACCTACAGGTATATCAATTTTTATTAAAGATCCTAGTTATGCCGGTTTAATCCTGCCTCGCTCAGGATTAGGTCACAAACATGGTATTGTGCTTGGAAATCTTGTTGGCCTAATTGATTCAGACTATCAGGGTGAATTATTAATATCTTGTTGGAATCGAAGTAATAAAGCATTCTTGATTAATCCTTTAGAAAGAATTGCTCAATTAGTCCTTGTTCCAATTATGCAAGCTAAATTTAATTTGGTGGATGATTACGATGCTACAAATCGAGGTTCTGGTGGCTTTGGAAGTACAGGAAAGACTTAAAAAAACACTTGAAAAGACAGGCATTTTTGTGGTTTAATAACGGTCTTTTTGGAAATTTAGAGGTACTTTAAAAATGACTCGCGAATGTGATGTTACTGGAAAAAAACCAGTCACCGGTAATAACGTTTCTCATGCAAATAATCGCACAAGAAGACGTTTCTTGCCTAACCTACAAAATCGTAAATTTTGGGTGGAAAGTGAAAATAGATGGGTCTCAATGAGAATTTCAAGTGCCGCTTTAAGAACTATTGATAAATTAGGTATTGATGCAGTTATTGCAAAAATGCGCGCTGATGGGAAGAAAGTTTAAGGAAAAATTATGAGAGAAAAAATTAGATTAAATTCTTCAGCGGGTACAGGTCATTTTTATACCACAACGAAAAATAAAAAAACAATGACGGATAAAATGGAAATTAAAAAATTTGATCCTAAAGCTAGAAAGCACGTCATTTACAAAGAAGCAAAAATTAAATAATTTTATTTACCTGATATTTCACCAGATTTAATATGTAAATCTCTTTGTGGGAAAGGAATTTGTATTCCTTGCTTCTGAAATTCATTCCAAAAAATCTTACTGATATCTGACTTAAGTTTCAAAGTACCTTCCTCCGCATCTTTGACGTAAAATACTAAAGTTAAATTTATACTGCTGTCACCAAAATTTTGTAAGTAAACAGTAGGTTCAGGATCATCTATAACCCGATCTTGAGATTTGGCTGCTGCAAGCATTATATTTGAAGCGAGATCAATAGAAGAAGAGTAACCGATACCCACATCTATTCCCACCCTTATTTTTCTATCACTGTACGTATGATTAATTATATTTTCTGCGATAAGATTTTCATTTGGTATGATGACCTCAACTCCATCTAATTTACGTAATACTGTGTAACGAGTTTTTATCCCAGTAACAATCCCATAATGCTCTCCAATAGTTAAGATATCTCCAATATGCAAAGATTTATCTAGCAATATCGTAAAACCAGAAATATAGTTACTGGTTATCTTTTGCATACCAAAACCCAGTCCGATACCTAATGCTCCACCAAATACGGAAAGAAAGGTTAAATCTAAACCAATTGAGTCTAAGGCAATAATAACGGCAAGAATATAAATGATTAATTTAATTACTTTGTTTATCATTGCTCTTAAATTGCGATCAAGAGATTTCACATTCATTAATCTTCTTTCAACAAATGCTACTAAACTCATGGCCAGCACAATAGCGAAGATGATGGCAAATATTAATTGAATAACCAATAAAAAATTATATTCAGTACCTGCAATTTTGAAATGTATACTTTCTAGATTGCTTGAAATGAATCCGCTAAATCCAAACAAATAAATGACTGTGTAAGCCCATACTAATAATGAAATTAGATTCTCGAACGATTTTAAAAATGGATTACCTGCAAAGATATATCTTAAAGCGTGCACTCCAAGGCGGCTAAAAATAAGAGCTATCAAAAGTATTTCTATAAAATCAAGTAATTCTGTTGGATAAAAATAGGAAATAATTACACTCGAAATGCTAATAAAAATTAGAATAATTAGTGGCGTTAATATCCTGTGAAGGGTATTAGTTGCTGTTTGCCATTTTTTATTAGTCGAGGAGGAAACCGCTAATCTTATTTTATTTTTTGTAAAATTAAATAAAGCAAGTGATATAGCAATTACAATGTATTGAGTAATAGCTTGCTCAGACGTCATGTAAATATAATTAAAATCTTTTATTAATAATTCAAATTCACTCATATGCTAACTATATCAAAACTAGGGTTGCTAAACCTAAAAAAATTAAAAAACCACCACTATCTGTCATTGCTGTAATTAGAACGCTGGACCCTACAGCTGGATCTTTTCCATATTTACTCATTAACATGGGAATAATAACCCCCATAATTGCTGAAAGTACTAAATTTAACAACATAGCAGTTGTCATCACAATGCCTAACAAAATATTTCCATAGAGTAAGTAGGCCACGCCGCCTAACACACCCCCCCATAGAACACCGTTTAACACAGCAACGCCTAATTCTTTATAAAGCAATCTCTTAATATTTGTATTATTGATTTGACCTAAAGCAAGCCCTCTAACAATCATTGTAATAGTCTGATTACCTGAATTTCCACCAATACCAGCCACAATTGGCATTAATGCTGCTAATGCAACAACTTTTTCAATTGACCCTTCAAAGACACCAATGACTCGAGAAGCAATTAAGGCAGTTATAAGATTAATAGCTAACCAAGCCCACCTATTTCTTACAGATTTCCATATTGAGGAGAATAAATCCTCCTCTTCTCTTAAGCCGGCCATCGATAATTTATCACTTTCTGCTGCTTCACGAATATAATCAACAACTGCATCCACAGAGAGTCTTCCTACTAATTTTTTATTAGTATCAATAACAGGGGCAGTAATCAAGTCATACCGCTCAAATGCATCTGATGCTTCATCAGCAGTATCATCCGGATTAAAGGTGACAATATCGCTCGACATGACATCTTTAATATAGAGATCAGGGTCGTTGACAAGAATTTTCTTAAGAGATAAAACCCCCAAAATAGATCCATGACGATCAACTACAAATAATTTATCAGTATGGACAGGAAGCTTTCCAAGCTTTCTTAAATATCTTAAAGCAACCTCAAGACTGACATCTTCACGGACAGTAATAATATCGTAATCCATCAAAGCGCCTACTGTATCCTCGGGATAGGATAAAGTTGATTCAAGTCTTTCTCTATTCTGCTGATCAAGATTTTCTAATAGATTTTGAAGAACATTCTCTGGCAAGTCTGGAGCAATATCCGCAATTTCATCAGTATCCAGCTGCTCTGCTGCTGCCAGCAACTCCGAACTGTCCATTTCAGCAATCAGTGTTTGTCGGACAGAATCTGATACTTCAACAAGAATATCACCATCATTTTCAGTTTTAACAAGGTCCCAAACAATGGAGCGCTGTTCAATTGGAAGTGATTCCAGAATGTCAGCTATATCGGCAGGGTGAAGATCATTTAATAAATTTTCTAGTTTTGCTAAATTTTGCCTGCTGACAAGATTTTTAATTAAGTTTTGTTTTGGTTGTTCTTGCTTATTAACCAAATCCTCAACTAATTTATGTTTATCAAGTAATTGATTAATTTGCGAGATAATATCAGCTAGGCTTTCTTTTCTTTCGGATTCTTTTCTCATGCCAGATAATATATAAGATTGGAAAGGTCTATTATAGGTTAAAAATTTTCATTTTTTCTAAATAAAAAAGCCAGCTTCAAGCTGGCTTTTAATAATTATTGCAGAGTATTAATTACTTCTTAGCTTCTTTCTTTGCTGCTGCAGGTTTAGCTTCTTTCTTTGCTGCTGCAGGTT
>ENA-UOXV01000115-UOXV01000115.1-marine-metagenome-genome-assembly--contig:-NODE-115-length-100897-cov-7.474525_pt1 | contig 100897 bp, 82 predicted proteins | sample MGYA00238165_ERZ766961 | MGnify/ENA primary metagenome ERZ766961 (study PRJEB28924, sample SAMN03173240) | marine metagenome | biome: Marine; feature: Water; material: Subsurface seawater | place: North...
ATAATCTGCCCATTTTCATCTCGAATAATATCTCCATTATTCATGTCGAAATTCTTGCTTAAAGGAGTATCGACATAGGTAGAGAAAAACAGAATTGTATCCCCAGTGCACAGTTCTTGCTTGTTAGGGTCGAGTGGAAACCATTGAAATGAAGCTCCCCCAGAGGGTATCTCAACAGAGATTGTATCTGAATCAAAACAGATTTTATTGGTTACACTCACACTGTAGGTTCCCGAACGAAGCACTTCAATTTGCCGTGTGGTATCCCCTGTTGACCAAACGTGGAACATACCAGGGTTTAGTGCATCAAGGGTCAATGCATTTGAACTACACAAAACAGTATCTGAACCTAAATCCACAAATGGAGAACTGGTAACTTCTAGGGTATCAAACAAGGTATCCGTAAAACACTGGTATTCAATAATTACACGATAGATAAAGGTTCCAGAGGTGTCAAATTTCTTGCGAGGTCTAGCTATAGTATCAGTTGTTCCATCATCAAAATCCCAATTAAAAGAAACTGGGTTTCCCAAAGTTGCCAGGGCAAACTGTAAGGTATCATTGATGCAAACAGTATCACTACCTGAAGTCAAATTCGAAAAAGTGACTTGATTATTCAAGTCTACCAGAAGAACCCCGGCCGCATAAGCGTAAGAAACTGCATTACCGTATCCCATAGAATAAGCCAAAAACCCACACCCGCCAGTGGTTAATGTGTGTGAGCCAGGATTGACCTGCACCGAGAGATAGGAGTAATTTGTATCGGCAGTGAATACAGTCCAACCGCTTTGGTTTATTCCATCAAGCACGATGCTATTGGTATCATTTGTTCTTGTTAGGATATTCACATAGTGCCTGTTAAGTTGATTTGTATCTACAGCAAAAAATGTGATAGAATCCAGGAACATTTGCTCGTTGCTATTGAGGATAATCATCGATGGATCTGTAGACGTATTTTGAGAGCAACCAAACTGCCCTGTGATTAGGAACTGAGCCACGGCAATTGGTTTGTTCGAGCTGTATTTGGCAGCAAAAGTGATCGTGTCATCATAATAATCTCCAGCTGACAGAATGGTTCGCAGGGTGTCATTCCGATAAATTTCGGTGCTATCAAAATCAGCAACTATTCTGTAATAGTCTTTAAAAACAGTTGTTGTAGGCACCACCATGTACTCACGCCCCCAAGTTGAAACAGGAAACATTTGCTCATACAAAGGGTCTGAATTAGGCCTGCAGACTACGGTGCTCCATTCATTTCCTGCGAAGACAGCTACATTCTGGCTGGGATCAACCGTTTGAATTAGTGAGCCAGTCAGGTCGTCTTGTACACTATCTGCTTGCGCTTGATAAACTGAATTCGGTGGGATGCTAATGGTGTAGGTTAAGCCTGAATCTCTTCCACCAGCTACATCGCCCTTAGGAGTAATCTGCACATCAACTGAATCTGGACCTGTCACAATATTAAACTCTGATTGCCAAAGCCTATTTCCTTTAATCTCCGAAAAATGGGTTAGCACCCTATAGCGATTTCCGATGGCAGTGGAAGGCAATACTAAACTGGCTTCGTGCCTTACCCGCCGGTAATTAATCGCATAAACTACTATGTCTTCATTGGCAGTGATATGAATTGCTCTCGGAACAATAACATCTGAGCCCTTAATAAAGGCCAAGGTATCAGGGATGTTCACTCGAGTAATAGAACCTGGCGTGATACTAAAGTTCTGACTAAAGCCTGAGCCTGGAACGCTTACTGTACCATTCGCATTTCGAGAACCTGAAATATTTACCCAATAGATTGCATCGGTACTATCAATGACCTCCGTGAAGGCTAACCAAAAATCCTTTCCAGCGTTGGTTATACTCTGAGCCTTTAAATCAGAGAGTCCTGCAGTTAAAAAAATTACGAGAAGAAGTATTGCTCTCAAATGGATGTACTTAGCTAATCAAAAGTAGTTGCTTAAGAGTATAAAGTTACTCCATTAATTAGGAATGTTTAACGTGTAATTGTTAATGAAAGCCCTTCTGCTTTATCCTATATTTGGCCAAAGTACTTTTATCGATGAAGCTCGCAGGAATTAAAGATCACTTAATAGTTTTAGCAATCTTTCTAGGAATCACTTTAGCCTATTTCAGCCCAGTACTGAAAGGCAAAGTGCTGGCTCAACATGATGTTGTCCAGTCGAAAGCAATGGCAAAAGAAGTTACTGATTATTATTTTAATGAAGGTAAGGTGACCCGTTGGACTGGGAAAATGTTTAGCGGGATGCCAGCTGATCAAATTTGGTCTGTTACCCCAAGTAATATTGGAGCTCACATCCTCATCGCCTTTAAAAGCATTTTCCCTCGCCCCATTAATGTGATGCTCTTATACATGATTGGCATTTATATTCTACTCATTTCTGTAGGTTGTTCTTCGTGGTTAAGCGCTATTGGAGCCATTGCCTTCGCCTTTTCAACTTATAATATTACCATCATCGAAGCAGGTCACTTGAGTAAAGTGAAAGCATTAGCTTTTATTGGGCCTATCCTAGCTGGAGTTTGGTTTGTTCTCAAAAAACAGTATTGGAAAGGTTTGGCTTTAATCGCAATATTTTTAGCTCTTCAAATTCGCTCTAACCACGTTCAAATTACCTATTACATGGTGTTAATGATTTCCATTTGGGGAATCTTCGAGCTGGTGATGGCGATAAAAAACAAAGAGATCAATCATATCTTGAAATCAGGTGCTGTGATTCTTGCAGCCTTCATTTTTGGAATCTTACCAAATCTTTCAATGCTTTGGCCTACTTATGAATATTCCAAAGAAACGATTAGAGGCAAGCAGGAATTGGCTGCCAAAAAAATAGATGGCGATGGTCTTGACAAGGACTATGCATTGAGCTGGAGTTATGGAAAAGCTGAAACCTTTAGCCTTTTGGTTCCTCGTTTCAGCGGTGGATCCTCTTCAGAATCACTAGATGAAAACTCAGCTACTTTTGAAGCTTTAACTGATCTCGGAGTTCAGAAGCGTCAAGCTGCTTCATTTGTTCAGCAAATGCCAACCTATTGGGGACCTCAACCATTCACAAGTGGCCCTGCATATTTTGGTGCAATTATAATCCTGCTTGCGGTTTTAGGGCTATTTGTCATTAAAAGCCCCGCAAAATGGTGGCTCTTAGCGAGTTTTCTGTTTTGTCTGTTTCTTTCTTGGGGTAAAAACATGCAGTGGTTCTATGATATTTTCTGGAACACCCTGCCTATGTTCAACAAGTTTCGCTCACCAACCATGATCATCTCTGTTGGAAATATAAGCGTGATTTGGTTGGCAATTTGGGGTTTGAAAACAATTAGTGATGAGCCAGATTGGAAAAAGTACAAAACACCTTTTTTAAGAAGTGTAGGTATTGTAGGTGGTTTGTGTTTAGCATTAAGCCTATTTGGATCTTCTTTCTTTGATTTTTCCGGACCAAAAGATGAGCAGTTTCGTCAGCAAATGGTTCAAATGAGCAAGAATGAAGGCTTTGGAAATGCAGTATTAGCTGGACTCATCGAGGACAGAGCTTCTATGATGAGATCTGATGCCTTGCGGTCCTTGATTTTCGTTGTGCTCGGTGCAGGCGCAGTTTTGTTGATTCTAATGAAAAAGCTTAAAGCTCAAACCGGTGCCATTGTAATTGCTTTGCTGGTAACAGTTGACTTGTGGAGCATCGCTTCCAACTATCTTAATAACGACGATTTCGTTAGAGAAGCAAACAGAGAAGGTATGTATAAGCCCAGTGAGGCAGACCAGCTGGTCCTGGCTGATTCCGATGAGCATTTCAGGGTTTTGAATATAGCGGTGAACACATTTAATGACGCGCTACCATCTTATCATTACAAAACAATTGGTGGTTATCATGCTGCGAAATTGAAGCGATATCAGGACTTAATTGAACGACACATTTCTCCTGAAATGCAGCGTTTAAATAATGGTTTTGAAAACCTAAGAGTACTCAACATGCTCAACACTAAATACCTCGTTACTTCTAAATCAAAAGACGGAGTTTTCAAGAATATTCACAACCTAGGAGAGGCATGGTTCGTTGACGCTTTTGAATACGTAAACACTCCGGATGAGGAAATTGATGCACTAGCAGACTTCAATCCTAAGACAACTGCGGTTGTCAACAAAGAGTTTCAAACTTACCTTGATGGATTTGAAGCAGCTCCAGAGCCTAAACGGGGAATCGCGTTTAAGTCCTATTTACCAGATGAGATCTCGTATCAATCTACCTCGGCCACTGAACAATTTGCAGTTTTTAGTGAGATCTACTACAAAGCCAATGAAGATTGGAAGGTTTATATAGATGGAGAAGAGTCTGAATTCATTCGTGTAAACTACGTTTTAAGAGCAATGCGTATACCAGCGGGTTCACACGAAATCGTATTCAAATTTAAGCCTCGCGCCTACTTCACAGGAGAAACAATTTCTCTAGTAGGAAGCATTCTTTTGGTGCTTATTGTGCTCGGGTATTTCTTTCAAGAAAAGATTCCTTTCCTCAAGAAAAAGGATTCTGTTGAAGCCTAGTAACTTCTGCGCTGTAACAAAGCCCTAAGGACAATCATCAAGTGATTCCAAAGATTTGGAATTACTCCGTAGTGTCGCTTGAGGATGTCGTACCGATCGGCCCAAGACTTGAACAGATTTTTCTTTGAGAAACCACCCATCAGATACCGTGAAAGAATCTGATCTGTGTTCACAATTTGATCAGCCGCTTTTAATGATTTGATCACCCAATCAATGTCTGCCGAAAAAGGATGGTCCAGAATATATTCTGGAGCAATTCCACGCTTCACCAAGATGCTTTGATGGCAAACTACCATCCCTTTTGACAAGCTTCTCCATCCAAGTTTTTTAGGAAGAACTTGATTCGTAATTTGACTGCGAACCCCCCATTCTTTGCCCGTTTCATCAAACATCATGGTTTCACCAAAATAAACATCAGCTTCCCTTCCAGCCTTTTGAATCATCTGTTCAGTCGTATCATTTTCGAAGATCAAATCTCCCGCATTCATAAACCAAACAAAGTCACCTTGCGCAAGAGATAAGCCTTTATTCATTGCGTCATATAAACCTTTATCAGGCTCAGAGCGCCAGTAAGAAATCTTGTCGCTATACGATTCGATTAAATCAAGAGTTCCGTCATTTGAAGCACCATCAACAACTATATATTCAATGTTTGAATAGCTCTGGGCAAAAACTGATTCGAAGGTCGCTTGAAGATCTTGTTTTCTATTGTATACAATGGTAATAATGGATACTACAGGATTCTCCTTTGAAGATTCTAATGTTTTGCCCTTGGTTCGCTGCCCTCCTTCTTTCATTTGTCCAAAAGTTTCTGGTAGTGATCCAAGTGAATCTGAGCTACTTTTAATTCCTCATAGCTATCAAGTACTTTCTTGCGCGCTGCAATTCCCATTTCCTCTTTTCGGCTTGAATCGATAAAAGCTTGCAAATATTGGCTTATGCCTAAGGCTGACTTAGGTTCTACTAGGTATCCATTTTCCCCATGCTCAATCATTTCCGGAATACCACCGGTTCTAAAAGCTAAGACCGGACACCCACATGACATAGCCTCCATAATGGTATTGGGCAAATTGTCTTGCAAACTAGGAACTAGCATTAGTTGTGTAGAGGAATACAATTCAGGCATTTTAGATTGGCTAATCGTCCCTAAGGATTCAAAAGAAACATTCAAGCCATATTCCTCAATACCTGCTGCCTTTCCAACAATTAGCAAGTTCAATTGCTCTTGATATTCCTTTGGAATCATATTTAAGGCTTCTGCCAAAAATTTGAATCCCTTTCTCGGATCTTGAACATTAAAGGCTCCGAACAAAATATTCAGTTTATCCTTTTTGCCAAAAATCTCCATTAAAGCACCCCTCTTTGCGAAAAACTTCGTGTCTATTGGGTTTGGAATTGCCTCAACATGAAAGTCTTTAAGCAAGGAGCTCTTGTCAGCACATAATTTTAACCAAGCACTGCAAGTAATAAAGTCGATTGCCTTATAGCTTTCCTTCTTCTTTTTCCAAAGTTGATGTGATAAGTCATTTGGGCTAGGATTTTTAAGCATTTCTGAATTTCCCGCCTCTTCAGTATACGACTCTGTTGTACTGTAGTGCTCTCCTCCGGTAAATGCCCACATATCGTGAAGAGTCCATACTACCGGTTTACCAAGTGTTTGAAGTCGAGAAATTTCCTTGAGTGAAACAAATGCCTGGTTAATCCAATGCATATGGATGATGTCTGCTTCTCTCACCAGCTGGTGTTCGCTTATTGCTTGCCCAGTATTCGCAATAGAGAACTGAAATCTAACACTGGGGTCTTTTTCCATTCTCATAAACAGAAAACGCTCCCAGATTTCATTCCATTTGTTTTTCAAATTAGCCAAGAACCCCGAGCTACTTTGAACCACAAAAGACTCTGCGGAATCTTTCTGTTTAACCAGTAAATTGGCCTGAACCCCGTCTAGTTTATTGAGTGACTTTGCTAGTCGAAAGGCTGCTATTGCAGCTCCTCCTTTTTGATCATACGTACTGAGAATGACTATTTTCATCCGATGGTGCGAAGCGCTTCTTCAAATATGCTCAGACTTTGTTTAACTCCCAAATCATCGAGTTGAAAACGACTAGAACTAGTAGTCATTTTTATGGATTCATGGGATTGCAAATTCACATAGCGATCAGCATAGAAGGACTTAGAATCAACACTTGAAAGGAAACCAGATACCTTGCCTTTTTTAGGCTCAGTATAGTCTAGCACATAATTATTCCCATTAAGCAAAGTTTGGAAGATCACCGAATGGAATCGCATACCATAACATGCTTCTGCCTCTTGAAACTCCAACATTGTTTCAAATAGATTCAAGGGCTCATTTTGAACTTTTACACCATCAATGTTCTCTGCAAATTTCAGTCTATTCATGAAGGCTCTATCATCATTTCCAATATGGAAGTAGTGCATTGGCACAAGACGAATTTCTTTATCGGGGTTTGAGCTTATCAAATCCTTGAGCCATAAAGAAAGCTTTTGGTTTACTTGAGAGCCAATGTCTGACTTGGCATATTCGGCGGGAAAATCTCTTAGGTTTACAGCAAAATATGGCTCCTTGTTCTCTTTAAAATGTTTGGCTTCTTTGAAGCTTTGTATAGCTTGAACACTTGGATCTATGGCAACCTGAATCTTCTCCTGAAAAGTTTTTGTTTTACTTGACGAAAGCGATTCCATATAATTCAAGGAACCTTGATCTCTTAAGATCACTTTGTCGGCATATTTCATAATCCCCCAAAGGGCAGGAATATGTCTTTTCTTGAATAGGGGGCCTACTCCGCAACCAAAAACCATATTTGGCTTTCCCAATTTTTTAGAGCGCTTAAGAGCATATTCGAGCATAAAAAGATCATTAATATGCATTAAAGGTCCACCTCCAATTAGAACTAGGTCGGCATCCTTAATCGCCTGATCTAAGTCCTTGATCTTCTTTGACTCAAAGAGCTCACCTTTTAAGTTTTTCTCCAATAATGCATGATAGAACTCAGCATCTTCCGCCAAGGTTCTTCTTGTGAAAAAAGGAAACAAGCTGCCTAACTTCACCTCAAAATCACCAAAGGCTTTTGAAAGCATATCGAATATTCCTGCCAAGATCGCACGATCCCCGATAGTCTCTGTACCGTACCATCCAACAATTACTACTTTCATGAAAATCGGGTTTTAAAGTAGTAGCTCAACCAGTAAAATTGTTGATGTAGGACCTCTTTGAAAAAAACCATGAGATTTTTGAATTCAGGCTTTCCATTATAGTCGTGAATACAATCATTGCATTTATCTTCTAAAATGCTCGAGCGGTATTTCAGATTATCCTTTTTGAAAAATATATCCTCTCCTTTTTCTTCTCTCAGACTGCCAATTTTATCACTTTCTACAGCGCAGTAGTACAAGTCCCCACGGGAGTCCATGGTTACGCCATCTTCCTTCCAATCACATCCTAATAAGCGCTTTCTTTTTTCTGCAGTTAGGAAGTAGAAAAGAGCATAATATTTGAACTTATCAATCAAACGATTGGCCTCAAAATACCGAGAATGAAAAAACTCAGCGCTGCTCTGAAGGGTTGAATCCATAAGCACTGAAAATTCTTTCAACAGCTTGTTACTTTCGATGCGTTTGTTTTCGATACCAACTCTATACTTTATATTAAAGTCGTTGTGTTTCGCATACTCGTCGAGCTCTATCATAAAGTCAACATTGTGCCTGATCACAGTACAACCCAAATCGTAAGAATCACAATATAAATGTTGGTTTTCTATAATTTCTTTGATAGTATAATCAACCTTCTGGAACACTTTTTTTCCTCGAACGATGTCGTGTATTTCGCCATAGCCATCAAGTGAAATGGACACATGGAACTTCACACCCTTTTCCTTGCAAGCAGCATAAATTTCTTTTAAAGCAGGAAAAAGTGGCTTATGATTAAAGCCATGAGAAATGATGTTCAGATACTTCAGTGAGGGTAATTCCAACATGACTTTAGCATATTCGGGAAGGTTCTTAACCAAACTGGGTTCTCCTCCATTGATACCTAAAGCTTTTACTTTTTTATAAATAGGATCTGAAAGAAATTTCCGGAACTCACCTAGGTCAAATTCGTTCGAGTAGTCCATCTTCCAAATGTTGCACATCACACACCTAGAGTTGCACAAATAAGTCATTGGAAGCTGCACAACTTTTGGGTAGCGTTTAGACATCCCTGTCTGAGGTGACCACTTTGAGGTGACCACATATTTGACGTCTCTTAGAAATTTAAAAAGCTGTGAATTGACATTCATTCCTGCGAATTTAACCGCCTTAGGGCTTCAATAGTTTAATGCGTTGAAGAATATTACGTATTAGTTCATTAATATCTTCTGAAATACGGGTGAAATAGACGAAGCCAACGAAGAGGCAGGTCAGAATGATCGTCTTAACTGCTATGCTTAGAAAAGGATTGGAAATCTCAGGAAAAAAGCTCATTCCTATATACAGCAGCGCAACTAAAAGGAGCAACTTAAGCGTCTGTAAGCTAAAAGGTTGAATCTTAAATTTCATGTATATAAAACCAAGAAGCAAACTGTTAAACAAGAATATTGAGATTAAGGTTGCCGCTGCAGCACCTTCGATTCCGAAGCGAGGAATTAGCAAATAGTTTGATGCAATAGCGAGAATGCTGAGCAGGAAAATGGCAATTAGAGAAAATCTATAAAACTTAGAATTAAGTAAGATTTGACTATTAATCCCTGTTGCTAAATCATAAAGCTTAGTAACCCCGACAATAAACACTACCCACTTTCCATTTCTAAAAACCTCTCCTTTTGGCATCAAATCGAAGAGGGCGTCAATATTGAACCAAATCAATAAAAACAGAATAGTACCTACGATTAACTGGTTGATTGATGTCTTTTTGTAAAGTGAAGCCACCTTATCAATCTCGTCGTTTGCAATATGTTCGGCAATAATTGGATTGCTGATTTGCATTAAAGCTCTTCTAGGCATTTCGATGATCGTTGCCAAATAAAACATAGTTGAATAGATGCCAATTTCGTTTAGGCCTGCTAGAGAACCCAACATTATGATATCGAGTTTGCCGACTAAGCCTCCTCCAATTGCACCTACGGTAACGAATCCAGCGTAACTCCCAATTTGTGAAACATAAGTTCTACTGAGCATCAACTTCGACGGTCGAAGTTGAATTGGTGCTAGTCGGTTAGTATAGAAAAGAAGTACAAGAAACTGCAATACATAGCTTACAATGATTCCTTGGATCACTTGTTCGAAGCTTATTATCTCAAGAAAATACAGAACTACGATTGATCCTAGGCTGATTCGGAGGAACACTTCTTTTAAAAAGCCTGGGACAACTATTCTCTTGTTAGCATGCGAGTATCGCTCCAATAAATTATTCAGGATAATAATGATTGCGAAGGGCAATACATAATCAATGTACTTCACAAAATCCTCAGATCTTTCGACATAAAACTCGCCGATTTCCTCTTTAAAAAGAGAAAAGAAAATCATAAAAACCCCAATACCAATCAGGGCAAACAAGCCCGCAACTCCCAGAATCCCCTTGAGGTTCTCCTTTTCACTAATGGGTTTGAAACGAATGAGAATATAAGGAGCGCCCAGTTGGAAAAACAAGGAAAAGAAAACCGAAGCTTCGATAGCTAGCCTGACTACTCCTATTTGATCAAGGTCCAAACAGTAAGGCAAAATGATAATCAAATTGAGGTAGGCAATAAATACCCCTAGATAGGATATGATTGTTCCCTTAAAGCTTTGTCTGAGTATTATTCCCATTCTTCACGAAAGTAATTCATTGAGCCATCTCTTGCACTCGATTCACTACATTTGGTGTCTCAATAACGACATGGTACTTCCATTTATTCTTCGAAAATTTCTTGTGCATCAATTCAATGCGTTGAGAAGCTTGTTCCCAAAGCAAATTTTAACACGAAACAAGGAACTAAAAGATCGCTATAAAGGTGAGACCTGTTACATTCTTGGCTCTGGCCCTTCCATTAAAAGTCAAGACCTTAAACGTCTCAAGGGTAAGTATGTAATTACACAAAATAATTTCCATGTTCATCCTGATATTGAACTTCTGAATCCGGTTGCGCATTGCATAGTTCCTAAATATCAGTCGAAAGAATACGATGAAGATTGGGTAGAATGGTTTCAAACCATGAACGACAAGCTCCCCGACAGAACCATCTATTTCATGGCAACCAACACGAAATCTATCGTTGATCAATTCCCTGATATTGCTGCTAAAACATATTTCCTCGAGACTGGATTCAATCCATTATTCCTAAAAAATGCACGAGTAGACATCACAAGGAGGATGATGAATATCCCTACAGCAATCACACAATGTTTAACTCTTGCGCTATACATGGGCTTCGATAAAATCTACCTAAGCGGGATGGACCTTGATCAAATCTGCCGAATGGGCGAAAGAGATGCGGTTCGATTTTACGGGAATTCTCCAATAACTAAGAATGATGCTGAGAAGTCGATCGAAGTAAGACAATATTCATCGGGAATAGCATACTTCAACCGTTGGAACACTTGGATTCAATTAAACCTGCTCAGAAATTGGGCTGAAAAACGCAACAAAGAAATAATCAACGTCACCAATGGTGGTTTACTCGATATTTTTGAATTCGATAATTTCGAACGAGTGAGCGAAGAATCAAATTAAACAGACAGTCATATTCAATGAAAAAACTTTTTAAACTTCTGTTCTTCTGGATGCCTGCAAGCACCTTTGGAAGCTTCTATTTCGAGCTGAAATCTGCCATAGGTCGCATGATGCAGTCTAATCTTAAAGTTGACCCTAACAAAACGAACTACATCAATCTTGGTTGCGGATCAATCATCAAAGAAGGAATGATCAATATTGATTTCTTCTTTGAAAAAGGAATTGATTACGGCGCTGATTTGCGCTATCCTTTAAGAATTCCCTCTAATAGTATCGATGGAATTGTTTGCGAACATACTATTGAACATATCCTATATGCTGATGTAGAAAATCTGTTAAACGAATGTCACAGAATTCTTAAACCAGGAGGTGTATTACGAATCATTCTTCCCAATATCTCCAAATTCGCGAATGCATACAGCAATGGAGATCAAGCATGGTTTGATGAATGGGAAAGATTCTTCTTCCTGAGCAGTCCTGATGCGAAACGCTCAAAACGACGTATAAAAAGCCCACTTCAGGCATTGAGTTTTGTGATGCAGGAATACGGACATATTTCTGCCTGGGACGTTCCACTACTCAACCGTTTCTTGCTAGATGCAGGATTTTCAAAAGCTGAAGAAAAGAGTCATCGAAATGGAGCCATCGAAGAATTGCTAATAGATACGAATGTTGAAGGAAGACTTTATGTTTCACTCTATGTAGAGGCCACAAAATGAAAAAGAACCTCACCATAATACCAGCAAGAGGGGGATCTAAAGGAATACCAAGAAAAAACATTGTTGACTTCAACGGCAAGCCACTCATTGCTCATTCTATTGAACAAGCTCTAAAATCTAATCTTGGAGGAAGAGTTGTTGTTTCAACTGAAGATGAAGAAATTGCTGAGATTTCGTTGAAATATGGAGCTGAAGTTCCTTTTTTGCGTCCTCAAGAGCTAGCAGAAGATCATGTGCTCGACCTTCCTGTTTTTGTACATGCAATCAAATGGCTGGAAGAGCATGAAAACTTCCAAGCTGACCTTATTATTCACTTGCGCCCTACGGCTCCTTATCGAAAGCCCGAATGGATCGATGAAGCAGTTCAGCTATTAAAAAATAACCCATCTGCCGATTCGGTTCGATCAGTTTCAGAACCTGATAAGCACCCTTTCCGAATCTTTGAAATCGATAATCAAGGATACCTCGATCCGATTATGAAAGATCGTCATCCTGAGCCCTATTTACTAAGAAGGCAGGACCTACCAAAGATGTTTTACTACAATTGTGTAATTGACGTAACACGTCCGGAAACCATCTTTCAAAAGGCTTCGATGACTGGAGATCGACTTCTGCCATTTATTATGGATCCGAAGGATGTAATTGACATTGACGAACCAAGAGATTTACAAGTTGCTAGGGCTCTTTTTGGGACGCAGAAATCTTAATTTAGCATTTCATGAAAATTCTAATTATTGGTGCCGGAATGTATGTTACCGGCAGGAACAATACAGGACCCGGAACAGTACTATGTTCAATCGCCGAATTATCTAAATCACAGCAAATAGATGAAGTTATTGTTGCTGCAAGAAGTGCCAAAAACAAACAACATGTAAGCGAAGCGGCAAATAGGATTAACAACTTGCTAGGGACGGATCTAGCAGTCAGCTATCGAAGAATTAATGGAAGTGCTGATATTTCGGATTTGCACAATGAGTACCAGTTCGACTCAGCCCTTGTTTCAATTCCAGATCATCTCCATTTCGAATACACGGCGGTTTGTTTGCAGCTTAGCATTCCATCATTGGTCGTTAAACCACTAACGCCAACACTTGAGGAAAACAAGCAGCTAATTCAATTGCAAGAAAAGCATGATGTTTACGCAGCGGTGGAGTTTCACAAGCGATGGGACGAAACTAACCTCATAACGCAACGCTATATTCAAGAGGGCAAACTAGGTAAGCTTCTCTACTATGAAGTAGGTTACAGCCAAAAGATTTCAATTCCATTGGAGACCTTTAAGTCTTGGTCGCATCTCACGAATATCTTCCAATACTTGGGAGTTCATTATGTTGATCTCTTCTATTTTCTCGCAGAAAACTATCAGCCCATTCGCTGTTCAGCCATAGGAACGAATGGGATTTTAAAAGAAAAAGGACTCGACACCTACGATTCAGTCCATGTTACTTTAGAATGGGCGCATAAATTAGATGCTGAAGACAAGGTGGTGAGTGTTTTCAATACCAATTGGATCGATCCAAATGAGACTTCAGCGATGAGTGATCAACGCTATAAAGTAATCGGAACAAAAGGGCGCATGGAGGTCGATCAAAAACACCGTGGACTTGAGTATGTTAGCCAAGACGAGGGGATTCAACACCTCAACCCTTACTTCTCAGAATTCCTGCCTGATGAGAATGGTGCAACTGAATATCAAGGTTATGGTCACAAAAGCATAAGCCGTTTCTTTAAGGATGTTCAAGACTTAAAAGATGGGCTAACAAACAGAGAAAAACTACATAAAACTCGTCCTGATTTAACCCATAGTGCCATCTCAACGGCCGTGGTAGAAGCAGTGAACGTAAGCCTTTCGAAAAATGGCAATTGGATAAATGTGAAAAAACTCATCTTATGATTTTATTGAAACACGAGCTTTTGAAACAAGAAATGCAAAAAGCATTTTCTGATATCGGGCTATGCGAAGATTCAAGGTTTCATGCCATTGAATCGATGGTGCAAACCTCATTGAGAGGGGTAGATTCACATGGCATCAATCTCTTTCCTCACTATTGCAGAGCAATAAAAGCTGGAAGGATTAATACCAATCCAAATCTTCAAGTTCAAAAAAGCTCCTCTTCGGTAGGAATCCTCGATTCTCAAGACGCCATTGGACATCACGCTGGCTCTGTTGCCATTCAGGAAGCCATTGTCATGGCTAAAGAACATGGCCTAGCCGCAGTAAGCGCAAGAAACTCAAGCCACTTTGGAGCTGCAGCCTATTTTGCTTTACAAGCAGCTGATGAAGGAATGATAGGAATGTCATTTACTAATGCCGATGCACTGGTTAAAGCAACTGGCAGTAAAAAGTCATTTTTCGGGACTAATCCAATTTGCATCACTACCCCTTTGCTGAATGAGTCAGCTTTTTGTCTTGATATGGCTACCTCTCTGGTCTCCTGGAACAAGGTCAAGAACTATAGAAGAGAAGATGAAGCCATTCCTGAGCATTGGGCATTTGATGGCGAAGGCAAGGCGGTTACCAATCCACATGATGCACGCAGTTTAGCTCCTGCAGGAGATTACAAAGGCTTTGGCTTAGGAATGATGGTCGATATTTTTTGTGCTGTTTTGGCCGATGGCTTAATCTCAAAAGATATCCTCCCAATGTTTACTTCTCCCATTGAAGCACAACGAAAAGTTGGACACTTCTTTATGGTTATCGATCCTGAAAAATTCTTGCCTATTAGCAATTTCAAGGAAAAAATGCAGGATATGGTTGACCGTATCCGAGAGATGCCTCGCACGGATGAAAACATCCCAGTTATGGTTCCAGGTGATCCTGAGAAAAAATCAATGGAACATCGTCTTGTAGATGGAATCCCGATCTTAGAACAAGTATTCGTAGAGTACTTGGAAGTTTCTGCTTCCTTTAAAAATGCGGTGATTTCATGAAAAAAATAGTCGACATAGTAAACCTTAATGCCGATGCTTCATGTCTTGCTTCTGAAGTTTGGCTTGCCCAACTTGCGGGAGGAAAGGACTCTGTTCTTTATCAATGGTTGGAGGCTTATATTGAACTAAATAAAAAAGTAAGTCTTGGAATCCCTGGCGCTAGCTTAGCGGATATTCAAAAGTTTAATCCCGAAGCAATTCAGCTAATCAATGAAAACCCAGCGGTTTTTGAGATCATTTTGCGTCCTTTCGCTCATGATAATGCACTATTGAGAACTCGGTTTGGTTTTGAATTGAACCTGAACTATGGAATCAAAATAACCAATGAGCTCTTTGGAACTTATACCCCATTCTTCCTTCCTCCTGAGTTCATGTGCAACAACGAGCAAATTTTCGTTCTTCAAAAAAACAAAGTTGAAGGGGTTTTTCTTCAACCGGGTAGGTTTAGCACCGAAGTTCAAGAACGTATTCCTGAAGTCCCTTATGAAGTGCGCGGTGTGCTTGACGCTAAGCTAAAGTGCATTCCATTTACTAGCAGCTTAACGAAGGCATTTCTTTCCGGAATTCATAATTATAATGCTGAAGTTTGGAACAACACGATTTCAAATGAGATTGCAGATTTGCAGTTCTGTTGGCGAGATGGTGAAAGCGCTTTCTTATTACCGGATACCGCCGCTAGAGAGAAGGCCTGGTTAAAAGACGAAGCAGAGGATATTGAACGATGTTTTCTGAAAGATCTTGAAATACCCTTTCTGAGCAATGAAAACCTGCCCAGCGAGAGCTTTAAGTCATATCCACTGCATTCCTTCGCGCCATGGTTGAGAGAAATGCGAATGATCGGCTTCACAAATAAGGTTCAAAAAATTGAGGAGCTATTAGAAGAATTACCGCTCGACAAACAACTTCATTGGCTCATGGTGATCAACTCGGATATCTTGAGCTCAGTAGAAAAAACTTCTCCAAATATCGAAGTATGGAATCAGGAAGATGAGGCAAGTGAAGAACTGATCTTATGGCGTTCAGAAAGAGGTTTTGAAGGCGAAGATTATTTGAGTCTGCTGAAAGAGATTGGAAATTCAAGGTATGAAGGAATCCTTAAGCATTCAAGCGAAGCTCATATCTTAAAATTGGAGGCTAGAATATCTTTATTGAAAAGTTTATAACCTGCTGGCATACATGGCTGTCATTCTTTCACAAAAGAAGATTTAATCCATTCATCAATACTTTTTACTTGAATGATATAAAACCCTGTATTTAAAGTTGAGATTTCGACACGCCTATTTTTACTCGGGGCAAACTTTTCCTCCTTTATTACTTTCCCGGTGAGATCAATAATTTGTATTTGGCTCATCTTGTTTGTGTAGCTTATTTCTAAATTTTCCTTACTTGGATTTGGGAACAAGAACAATCGTCCATTAACTGAAGCTTCGTCGAGTGAAGCACCTCCATTGGTATCCTCTGGTTCTGCATAGGAAAAACGAGCTAAAAACATATTTTGAGAGCTACTATCATTTGTAAGCTGCAAGTCACCAAGACTTACTGGGCTTGTGTGCGACATAAATAAGTTAACACCTCTTTCTTTGGAATACATAAGCTTGTAGTAAATTGAGTTTGGAAAATAATAGTTGCTGTCATGCTCAAAATGCATTACAGTACCGTCCTTATCTATCACTGCCAAATAGAGCTCATTGTCGCCCAAACTTTCTCCAAATATCGGCTCTCCATTTTGCAGATATCCAAAGATATAAGTACGATAAGCGGTATCCTGAACAATTGATGCCTTCGTAGGAATTTTATGCAACCATTCTACCACTCCAGAACTATCTAATTTCCCTAATTAAAACCCAGGAATTGGAGTGTTTTGAACATAGGAGAAGTTGGGAAAGCAATCACATGTAAAGTAGATGCTAGACCCATCATAATTTAGGTACGGAAAAGTAGCCTTACTGGCGTGAAACACCTTTCTCTTATTTCCTGTTGTATCCGTAACCACCAATACATCAACGTCATCGAAATACTCGTCAAAGACTCTGCCGCCCGAAGGTTCCGTGGCTCCATCAAAGAGAAACTCGCTATCCAACTTGAGTCGGGCATTTATGTATCCTGCAAGAGAACTATCAGGTTTGGAAAATGTCGTGGGAATAGAAAAAGACTCATTAAGGTTTGTTGTGTAAGCTAGCAAATGAGTAATGAACTTATTTGCTGAACCATTCAAAACATTCCCATTAAATGTTTTAGGGCTCCTAAATCGACGGTTATGATAGGCTCCATTATTATCGACAAAAAAGTTGTAGGATCATCCTCTTCGATAACCATATTAAGGATCTTAGCGTTTTTCACATCCATTACGCCTCTAATGATTTCGAAATTCGAGACAGAATAATCCAAAATTTGATTTCCTCCTGTAGCTATTACTTGAAAGTGCAGCAACGAGTCATTCATAAATTGCATTCCAAGCCTATCATTATTGATTACGTTGTTCCTATCGATTTCGATAATTCTTCTTTCTGCAAAGCCAGTATCGCATTCATAGTAAATCTGAAGTTGGGAATTTGTTGCCACATATCTTTTTCCCAAAAGGCCTAAACTTGCTTGAGTATTAGTCGACAACATAAGCCTGTTTCCACTTGGACTCATCCAAACATTGTCTGGAGTGTATCCTTTAGAGTTCTTGTTATTCTGAGATATAATATCCCACTCTTGTGCGTTTAAATTGAGGCAAAGAAAACCAGCGAGAAGTATTGTTAGATTTTTCATTGATAATAAGGCTTATTCGCTTACGCAAGGTTCAATAAATAGAGCCTCAGATTCAACAGGCGAATTCACGCCATGTTTAACAAAAAAAGTCATCTGTTGCTCTATTAAACTTGTATGATGAAATGAAGTATCACTTAATGCACTTATACTTGGGTTAAGATCATAATTGACCATACACTCTACGATTCCTGAATTGTTTGCACTCAAAAAACCAAGTTGAGATAGTGGCGGTCCAATTGGGATTTTATAGAATAATAGCTTAGACACCACATTATTGTTTGTTCCTGATATCAACAGATTTGATGGCGTAAAAGTAAATGGAGCATTTTCAATGCTCCTAGCGAGCAAATGATTCATGTTGTTTGGAAATTGTGCTTCAAAATTATGTGACCGAAGCAAGTATGATTTCAAGAAGTTATTTTTGGAGGGGTCAAATCGATCTATATGCGGCAGAAACGGAAAGGAATGATTATAGACTCCTACTGGATCCGGCGGAATTGTGAAGTTTACCTTCCTAAACTGCCCGCCAATCATGACTCCGTCGGGAACATTTGACTGCGAATTTTCAGCTCTTTTGATTGATGAAGCTATGGGAAACTGAAAAGGCATCGGATAACTTGAAAGTTCTAAACCGGAAACTAAAAGTCTACTTGTATTACTCAAACTATTAAAATTCGCCAAAATTTGACCATGTATCTGTCCAGAATTAACCAAAACACAAGCCTCATCTTTTGTTGGATAACAGACAGCTTCTACAGCGTTTTCATCTTCGTCATATGAACCATTTCTTGCCGTAGTAAATGATAAGTCAAATTCGAACCCTATGCAAAGTGCTGTTGGGTTTGATGTTCCACACCCCAAGTTAATTCCATACACTAATGCAGCTTGATCGAAATTTTTAGCTCCAGAGGCAAAATGAGGTGTATTATAAGAGCCCGTGATTAAAAACTTCATCGGTGCATATTCGATGATATGATCAATTTGATCATAATCATCGGTGGGATTGGGGAATACATTGATACAATTTGAATACGACAGATTTGCTAAGTATGGTTTTGCCGGATTAAGAGTTAAATTACAATCGTAAGTTGAATTTAACCAAGTAGCCATTAGAACGTCCAAACTTTTGTTTATCCAAAGTAAAATTCCTCTTTTTGAGTCAAACATTGCATTTCCATTTGGCCCGCCAAAATTATAGCCATCGGTTGCCATACCTCCCACTAGGTAGTGATTCCCTTCAGGGGTGGAAACTGGAACTATGTAATGGCCTTGTGAATGAATATGACCAGCTGGCCCAGATGATGGGTATTCATAATAAGCCTCATTTAATATCGCTAAACTATTGCTCAAAATCGCCACATAAACGTAGTTTCTTCCTTGGTTTTCCAATAGTCCAGTCAAACATAATTCTCCATTGTGACCATTATTAATATGAAATACTTGTAAGTCTTGCCCAAGTACAGGTAGAACATCAACCTTAGCCTGAAAAACATCGGATGAATTAAGCTTTATAATTTCAACGAAAGATGAGTTAAGACTTTGATTGTAAGCAGTTGAAACTATATATGTATCTCCAGAAACACTACGTACCATACTTCCATGATGACTATCTAACGTGTTGTTGAAGATTTGATTTTGCGAAAACAAATTCCCAACACAAAAAATCAAAACGAAAATACCTGTAAAAGATCTCAGTCTGGAGAGCTTGCAACAACAGCAAGAAATAAGCGAGTTTATCATAAGAATAAGGTTGATGAGGAAGATAAAAAAATTACGACATATTAAACAAATTAAAAGAATTACTAGACATCTTATCGAACTAGATTAATCAAACCTCTTTTATACTTTTCCTGACCTAATACACTGTATTACAGCTCATAAAGATAGGTTCCAACCTGACATTCCTTTTCAGGACAAGTACCATCCCAATAGACTTCCTGGCTATTCGTCAGGAAGATTAAGCGCCCCCAGCGATCATAAATACTCAATTTGTATTCATCGAAAGTACATTCACTCTCAACCGCAAAGTAGGGGTTGTCAGAATCTAAGTTTGGGCTAAAGGCATTGGGTATGAAAATGCGGTCGCATGCACAATCAATCAAGCTTATCGTACTTATCGTTGAATCACTAGAAAAACATCTTTCGGGTCTAATTTCCAGAATTTGATCTCCCAAGTTTGCACTAGTTAGGACAAGACTATCAATCAATCCATAATTAGGGTTGTTCGCCAATAAATCATCAAACACCCAAGCTGAAGCCCCAAGGCAAATACTGGTGTCATTAATTAGTTTGTCTCCTGTTGTCGGAAGAATGTAGGCCTCCTTCTCAATTTCACAATCATTTTCGACTGCTCTAAAAACATAGCTACCTGCCAAATCAACAAGCAATGGACTACGGACTCTTTCGCCATTGTAAAACACTGAATTTACCGAACTGGTAAAAGCGATTTGAACTGTATCACCTTCACATATTGTAGGCTCATAAACAAGGTCCAAACTAGGTCTGTCTTTAAAAGTCAATCGCACGGAGTCCCGCCAAATGCAATTGCCAATCCCCGTCTCTATCCAGTAGACGCCGGAACTGGTAAAATTTCTTTGCTTTTCTGTACTTCCATTATCCCAAACAATATCCAATGTAGTGTTTGCCGGAAGAAGCACATTTTGATTGCAGGTTATCACATTGGTATTCAAGATCTCTTTGTCAATTAGCACAGAACTAATCTTAAAACTATCGACATAGGTACATGCAAGCGAATCAACTTGAACCCAAATATTTCCCGGAGGCAAATATTTCGTTGCCATGGTATCTCCGTCACTCCATAAAACATCTCCATTCGCTCCTCGAGTAATTCTCAACGAATCGCCGTTGCATATGGTATCTGAGAAGACCCTTGAATTAAAGGCTTTTAAACGCAAGTTGAAGGTGTCGGCAATGGTGTCTTTTTGTAAAATTGCCAATACCCAATAGATCCCAGTATCAGCCGTAATTAATGGTGTGGTATCTCCTGTGTTCCATTGATAAGTCCTGTTTCCACTATAGGTATTTCCTATGGTAATCGTTTCTCCTGCGCATAAGGTATCCTCTTGGGTGCTTCCTCTAAAAGCACCACTCTTCAATTTGCAAGAATCGATGATATTGAAGATATAAATTGCACCTGCATCATTTGCAATTTCGTCATCCCTTTGAGTTCCTATGGCAAGCTCAACCAAACCATCATTATTTAAATCTTGTAACACCGTCACTCCTCTGGCAAATTGATCCCCATTGACAATCCTTCCATTTAATTTAGGGTCTGCATCACTTATTTCTTGCTGGCCGTTAACTGATCCATTCGCATTCATGTAAAGAATCCAGAACGAGCCTTTGAGCTGTCCATTTGAGCTACCATCTGAGCCCACAATAATCTCTGAGTTACCATCACCATTTAAGTCTGGCATGGCAAAACCACTTACCCCAAAACGATCTCCATTAGTTACGTTTCCTGTGAATCCACCAATCGTAGTACTCACCTTGTGAAGGTTCTTTACATTCCCAGTAGCGTTGAGGAACAGAACCCAAATCGCCCCTCGGTCGTTTCCTCCATCGTCATCCATGATAGCGCCAACGTAAAGTTCATCTCTACCATCTAGATCCAAATCGGGAATTCTAAAAACCGAAGCGCCAAACCGATCTCCTGCATCTAAAATACCTGTAAACCCTCCAGAACCATTTGCGATTTTCACATGTGACTTTACCGTACCATTTCTGTTCATCATAAGAACAAAAGCTGCCCCTGCTCTAAAGCCACTTGAATTATCTTGAATATTTCCAACACCGAGATCCTGAATTCCATCTCCATCAATATCCCCGAGATTGCAAACTGATTCACCAAACCTGCCATCCGCATCAAGTGTTCTGTTGAAACCCCCGTTAAACTCTGAAATCTTTTGCTCAGCTTTAACAGTTCCATTGGCATTTAGAAAAAGAATCCAAATTGCCCCTTTATCTATGCCCCCATCATCATCTCTGAGAGCCCCGACAGCAATGTCTGTGTTGCCGTCTTGATCAAGGTCCCCTATATCAGCGACACTAGAACCAAAAAAATCCCCTGCATCCAATTGAGAGCCAAAGCCTCCTGTAGACTGCCCAATTTTCACATGGGATTTCACGCTTGCATTTGGGTTCATAAACAGAATGTAAACGGCTCCTTTGTCCACACCTCCAAGGTCTTCTCTAAAAGCACTCGTAACCTTATCGTCTACTCCATCACCATCTAAATCTGATAATTCATGCAGAGCAGCGCCAAACATACCATCTGCCGTTAACATTGGTATGAAGCCCGATTTACCAGTAACGATTTTTTGGATGGTGTATATAGAAACGCAGTTGGTTTGCGCCCAAAGACTTGAGTGAATTAATAAAAGAAGTATCGCTATGGAGAGTGACTTGAACTTAGAGGCTTTAGCGAAGTTAGCTGAAAATAGCCTTCAATCTTCTTTATGCCTCAAAGTTTCAATCTTTAAGTTCCTCAAAGTCAATGTAGTCGCCATCGTCATCCCCTTTGGATTTCTTAGTGTTTGACTTTTTGGAAATTGTTACCTCCCCTTCTTGAAATTGAGTTTGCTTAGGATCTGCTTGCTGCTGGTACTGCTCGAATTGGTTTTGGAAATTCTTCTGGGCTTTTCTCACAAAAATGCCCAACAAGAGAGGCACAACGTACCTCATAAAAATTCTCACACCAAAGTAAATCAGCAGAAAAATTAGAGCATAGCGAAGAAAACCCATGCTTATCTACTCAAGTAAAGGTTACGTTCAGAGTATATCTTTCGGAACATAGGATCACGAAGATTATCAATGAAGTAAATAGCTTCTCCGGTTGACTTCATTTCAGGCCCTAATTCTTTGTTTACTTCTGGGAATTTATCATGAGAAAAAACTGGAATCTTAATGGCATATCCCTTTTTCACAGGATTGAAATCAAAATCTGAAAGCTTCGCCTCTCCTAACATCAGTTTAGTGGCATACTTCACATAAGGTTCATCGTAAGCCTTAGCTATGAAAGGCACAGTACGCGAGGCCCTTGGGTTTGCCTCTATCACGTAAACGATTTCATCTTTTACTGCAAACTGAATATTAATCAGTCCTACTGTATTCATTTCGAGTGCTATTTTCTTAGTATGATCCTCAATTTGAGTCATCACAAAATCACCCAAATTGTAAGGAGGTAAAACGGCATAAGAGTCACCTGAATGAATACCCGCTGGTTCAATATGTTGCATCACACCAATGATATATACATTCTCACCGTCACAAATAGCATCAGCTTCCGCCTCGATCGCACTTTCGAGGAAATGATCCAAGAGAATTTTATTATCAGGCATATCACGTAAAATATCAACTACATGATGCTCTAGCTCTTGTTCGTTGATCACGATCTTCATTTTCTGCCCTCCAAGAACATAAGAAGGTCGCACGAGGAGTGGAAATCCTAAATCCTTCGACAATTCAATTGCCTGCTCTGCACTCTCAACTACTCCAAATTTTGGATAAGGAATGTTATGTTCTTTTAGTAAGGAAGAAAAGCTACCTCTGTCTTCCGCTAAATCGAGGGATTCATAGGTTGTACCCAGAATCTTAATTCCGTATCTACTCAATTTTTCCGCAAGCTTAAGCGCTGTTTGTCCACCTAACTGTACAATTACACCTTCAGGCTTTTCATGAAGGATGATATCATAGATATGTTCCCAGAATACAGGTTCGAAGTAGAGTTTATCGGCAATATCAAAGTCGGTTGAAACAGTTTCGGGATTACAGTTAATCATCACCGTTTCATATCCCGCTTCTTTAGCAGCAAGTACACCGTGAACACAACAATAGTCGAACTCAATTCCTTGTCCAATTCTATTGGGCCCTGAGCCCAGAACCACAACCTTCTTCTTATCAGTTCGAGGAGATTCATTTTCATCCTCGAAAGTTGAATAATAGTAAGGTGTTTTGGCCTCAAATTCTGCAGCACATGTATCAACTAGTTTGTAAACCCTTTTAATCCCCTCATCCTGTCTCTTTTGATAGACTTCGCTTTCCAGACATTTCAAGAGGTGAGCTATTTGCCTATCGGCATAACCTTTTTGTTTTGCTTCATAGAGTGTTTCACGAGGTAGGTTCTCTAGCTTATGACTTTCAATTTGGTCTTCCAATTTGATAAGCTCCTCAATCTGACGTAAGAACCACTCGTCAATTTTGGTTTTTTCCTGAATTGTCTTAAACGGAATACCTAATTTGATGGCATCATAAATATGGAAAAGCCTGTTCCAAGAAGGAACCTCTAAACTCTGAAGAATCTTATCCTGGTCTCTCCATTCTTTACCATCAGCTCCCAAACCATTTCTTCCAATTTCAAGAGACTGACAAGCTTTTTGAAGCGCTTCTTGGAAACATCTCCCAATACCCATTGCTTCACCTACTGATTTCATTTGAAGTCCCAAACGACGGTCGGCACCTTGAAATTTGTTAAAGTTCCAGCGAGGAATCTTTACAATAACGTAGTCGAGTGTAGGCTCAAAGAATGCTGAAGTTGATTTTGTTATTTGATTGTCGAGCTCGTCAAGAGTGTATCCAATAGCTAGTTTCGCGGCGATTTTTGCAATCGGATATCCAGTCGCCTTAGATGCCAAGGCTGAACTTCTTGATACTCTAGGGTTAATTTCAATGGCTATGATATCCTCGTTTTCATCAGGACTAACTGCAAATTGCACATTACATCCTCCTGCAAAATCACCAATCGAACGCATCATTTTGATAGCCATATCTCGCATGCGCTGATAAGTCTTATCACTTAAAGTCATTGCGGGAGCAACGGTGATTGAATCCCCAGTGTGAATCCCCATTGGATCGAAGTTCTCAATAGAGCAAATAATGATCACATTATCATTTGCGTCTCTGAGTAATTCCAGCTCAAACTCTTTCCATCCAAGAAGTGCTTTGTCAATCATCACCTCATGAATCGGTGACTTATGCAAACCTCTTGTCAAAAGTTTTTTAAATTCTTCGTGATTATGTACGAATGAAGCTCCTGACCCTCCTAGTGTGTAGGAAGGTCTGATACAGAGTGGAATTCCAAATTCTTGTGCTATCTCTTTCCCTTCCAAGAAAGACTTAGCAATTTTTTGAGGCGCCATTGGCACTTCAATTTTATCCATCAATTCACGAAAAGCCTGTCTGTTTTCTGTGATTTCAATAGCATCAATATCTACACCGATGAGTTTCACATTATTTTCTTCCCACAAACCGACTTTGTCACACTCGATACAAAGGTTGAGTGCTGTTTGACCTCCCATGGTAGGAAGTACGGCATCAATCTGGTTTTCTTGAAGAATTTTTTCGATAGACTCAACCTCGAGTGGCAACAGATACACCCTATCAGCAGTGACCTTATCGGTCATGATTGTAGCTGGGTTTGAATTAATAAGTACAACTTCAATCCCTTCTTCACGTAAAGAACGGGAAGCTTGGGAACCAGCATAATCAAACTCACAGGCTTGACCAATAACTATAGGTCCACTTCCAATAATTAAAACCTTTTTTATCTCCTTATCTCTAGGCATATGTCTGTATTTGAATGCAACTGTGGCTTTGCGAAAATAGTTAGAATGATAGGCTCCAACAGCCATTTTGAAGGAGAGGATATCAACACTTATCTAACACTTTTCATCAAGTCTCACTAAAAATTTGTCCAAAAAAAAGCCTCTCCATTTGGAGAGGCTTTAAAACCAATAATTATTAATGACCCTTCTTCGGAATCTCGTCCGAAACAGTCAATCTAGTTCTTCCTTTGGCTCTTCGAGCCGCTAACACCTTTCTACCATTCTTGGTAGCCATTCTCTCTCTGAATCCGTGTTTATTTCTTCTCTTCCTATTGGAAGGTTGGTAAGTTCTTTTCATGATCTAAAAAATCGTTCCGAAAATTGGAGTGCAAATGTATAGTTTTTTTGCAGCCAACCAAGTCAATTCTGCGATAAAACAAAAAATTATGCTCTCAAATAAATTAGCTTTTTCGTTTCAAAGAACGCTTCTTCGAAATGCTTGCTAATATCCTCCACAAGAACCCTTCTACCAAATGGATTAAGTTCGAGTTTTAAATCACCACCCTTTAAAGCAATCAAGCCATTGGAGAGTGCATTGGCGTCGTCCTTCTTTATTTTATTCCTACTCCATGCCCAAAGCTTACTCATGGGAGCCACTGCCCTACTCACTACAAAATCAAATTTTTCATCGATTTGCTCCGCCCGTGCATGGCTAGCTCGCACGTTATTTAAATCAAGCTTTGCAGCCATGTCATCAACTGCTTTGATTTTTTTAGCGATGCTATCTACTAGGTGAAAATCTACTTCAGGGAAATAAATGGCTAGCATGAGGCCTGGAAAACCTCCTCCACAACCCAGATCCATAATCTTCGTTCCGGGCTTAAACTTTGTCAATTTGGCAATAGCAAGGCTATGCAGTATATGTCGCTCCTCTAGATGATCAAGATCTTTTCTTGAAATCAAATTCAGCTTTACATTCCATTCTTTAAACAAGTCTTGAAAAAGCTCGAATTTCGATTCCTGCTCGCTACTTAGCTCGAAGTACTTCTTTAGTAAGTCCACTTAAATCTTTTCCTTACGATCCTTCAAGACTTCGAATAGGAGCTCTTTTGCTCTATAAAGCTGAGCTTTCACTGTACCCAGCGGAATATCCATTTCTGATGCAATCTCATCGTATGAAAACTCTTCGAAATAACGCAATTCGATAATCCTTCTGTACTTCGGCTTAAGAGCAGAAACAACTTCATGCATTACTTTGATCTTCTGATTCTTTATTGCCTTTTCTTCAGGTGTAAGCTCTGAATCTGCAATTTGAAAGCCATAGTCATTCCCATCCACGTCAACAGCTCTGCTCTCAAGGGAGACAGTTTGAGCCCTGTTCTTCCTCATGAAATCGATGCAATTGTTTGTGGCAATCTTGAATAACCAAGTACTAAAAGCATGCTGAGGGGTGTATTGATGAAGTCGTTTAAAGGCTTTTCCAAATGTTTCAATGGCAAGGTCTTCGGCATCTATTTCATTCTTCACCATTTTGCGAAGCATAAAATAAATGCTGTCTTTGTACAGCTTCATGATCTCGCTATACGCTTGCTCGTCTCCTTTATTTAGAGCCCTGCGTATAATGAGATAATCTCTCTGTCCCTTTTCACTTAAATGACTTATATCTTCCATGTACCTTTCTTATATGTTTTGGAGCTGATAAAAAATACCGGATACATCGCGTATAAAAACAATTCCCAAATTAAGGGAATCAAAACGAAACCTGGCAAAGAATGTTCTTTCCTAAGTTTGAGCATTACTGCAGACAAAAGCAAGGCTTTTAAACTTAACAGAATAATACAAAGTAGAAAGTAGGGACTCATTAAGAACAATATTCCTAAAGTTAATGCCACAAGTTGTGCAAGGCTTAATGAACCGACAAACACTTTATTCTTTAAGCCGTAATGCTTGAAGGTTGTTAAGTGACGTCCTTTTTGCCTAATCCATTCAAGGATTGTGGTTTTTGGTTCAGACCAAGTTTTAGCCTCTGCACTCATGTTTATTGCCGTGAGCTTTGGCTTGGCCACGGCTCCGATAAACAGATCGTCATCACCGCTATCAATATGTTGATGTTTTGAAAAGCCTCTATTTCTCAAAAAGAGATCTTTCCTGTATGCCATATTCCGACCAACACCCATGTAAACGATTCCTTTTCTGGCTAGCGCTGCATATTGGCTTGCAATCAAAAAAGCATCAAACCTTATTAAAGCATTTAAGAATCCAGTTTTAGCTTCGTAATCACCATAGGCCAATAAGACCTCTTTTGATTGCATCCCATTGCTCATTTCCTGAAGCCATGTTTTAGTATTGGGTCTACAATCAGCATCTGTAAACACTAACAAATCATGCTTAGCTGCCTTAATGCCTAGTGTTAGTGCATATTTCTTGCTTGTATAAAACTGGTCATGCTCATTTACTTGAACCAGTTTAACCCGCTCATCTTTCTTTTCGAACGCCTTCATCACCTCCCAGGTTCCATCGCTTGAGCAATCGTCAACTAGAACCAATTGAAAATCGGGGTAGTCTTGTGCCAAAATCTCAGGAACTTTCAGCAAAAGGTGCTCTTTTTCATTCCTTGCACATATTACCACACTCAAAGGCTCTACCGAGTTTGAAGAGTGTTCATCTTTTAACTTAAAAGCAAAAGGGAGAAGGAAAAAAAGGTAGTAGACAATGATCCATACGAAGGCGCAAACCATCAAAATGAGCAAAATGTCGACCACGTATTCTAGCACCTGTCAAAGTTGCTCTTATCTAGCTTCACTCAAAACATTTATAAATCCACTTTTTCACAATGCAATCATGAAAGCGCTAAAGCTATCTTTGTCGAAAATTCACATTGAGCTTTAAGCTAGTCACAAAAGATTCAGATTCTTCAGCAAGAGCAGGCCTACTCCAAACTGCTCATGGGGAAATTAAGACTCCTATCTTCATGCCTGTAGGCACTGCAGGAACGGTCAAAGGCCTGCACCAGAAGGATATTGATCAAGATATTCGTGCTCAAATCATTCTCGGAAACACCTATCATTTGTTTTTGCGACCTGGCCTTGACATTCTTGAACAAGCTGGTGGCTTGCATAAATTCAACTCTTGGGACAAGCCAATACTCACCGATAGTGGAGGTTATCAGGTTTATTCTTTAGCCGAAAATCGAAAAATCAATGAAGAAGGTGTACAGTTTAGCTCTCATATCGATGGATCGAAACATCATTTTAGTCCAGAAAGCGTAATGGATACCCAACGCATTATTGGAGCAGATATAATGATGGCTTTTGACGAATGCCCGCCTTTTCCTTCCACTTATCAATATGCAAAAGACAGCATGCATATGACACATCGATGGCTCGACAGGTGTATTAAGCGATTTAAAGAGACAGATCCTAAATATGGTCACGAGCAAATGCTCTTTCCGATACTCCAAGGAAGCACCTTCAAAGATCTTCGAAGGCAATCAGCTGAATACATTGCAAATACCGACATGCCTGGAATGGCTATTGGTGGACTTTCTGTTGGAGAACCTCATGAAGACTTATATGCAATGACAAAATTAGTCTGTGCTATACTTCCTGAGACTAAACCCCGTTACCTGATGGGAGTTGGAACTCCAGAAAACATTTTGGAATGCATTGCACTTGGAGTTGATATGTTTGATTGTGTAATGCCTAGTCGAAACGGCAGAAACGGTCAAGTATTCACCTCTGAAGGTATCATGAACATCAGAAATAAGAAATGGGAGAGTGACTTCAGCCCTTTGGACCCGAATGGAACAAGTTTTGTTGATTCTTATTATTCCAAAGCTTATGTTCGACATCTTTTTCAAGCAAATGAAATGTTAGGCCCAATGATTGTTTCTTCACACAACTTAAGGTTCTACTTATGGCTTGTAGAAACAGCCAGAGAGAAAATATTAAGTGGTGAGTTTACGACTTGGAAAAAAGAATTGACACCTAAACTAAGCCAACGAATTTGATCAAGAAAATTGATCTATACATTATAAGGAAGTTCTTAACGACCTTCTTTTTCATGCTCGGCATTATCATGTTGGTAGCCGTTGTGTTTGACGTGTCTGAAAAAATTGACGATTTCATTAGTCATGATGCGCCATTATCGGCCATCATCATTGACTACTACTTAAATTTCATCTTGTATTTCGGGAACCTCTTCTCTCCCCTTTTGATTTTTATTTCTGTGATTTTCTTCACTTCAAAAATGGCCAGCAACTCTGAAATTGTTGCAATCCTGAGCAGTGGAGTGAGTTTTAAGCGCATGCTTCTACCATACTTTGTTTCTGCTTCAATCTTGGCAAGTATGGCCTTTGTTCTAAACCATTGGATCATTCCACAAGCTAACCAGAATAGACTTTCATTTGAAGAATCCTATTTAAGGATGCCCTTCAGGAACTTTGATCGTAATATCCATAAACCTGTCAACCCACCTGATGAGATGGTTTATTTCGAAAGCTATAATGCACAACAGGATATCGGCTATAAGTTTTCCTATGAAAAATGGGAGGATGGTGAATTGACCTACAAAATGATGGGAGATTTCGCCAGATGGGACAGCACGGAGAAAAACTGGACGATCAGTAATTATCAAGCACGAACTTTTGACGGACTAGCGGAAACCATAGAAACTGGACTCAAAATTGACACAAGTTTCGGAATAGAACCTGAAGAATTTAAGAGACGAGTTGATGTGGCAACTCAGTCGATGAATTATTATGAACTCAAAGCATTTATTCAAAAAATGAAGGACGAGGGATCCGAATACGTTCCTTGGTACGAAATTGAAATGCACCAACGTACCTCGCTTCCTTTTGCGACTTACATCTTAACTCTAATTGGAGTTTCTATTTCGAGCAGAAAAGTTAGAGGCGGCATCGGAGCTCACCTTGCCCTTGGCCTTTTCCTTTGTGTAAGTTATATTCTGTTTATGAAAATCAGTACGGTGTATGCTACTAACGCTGGATTGGATTCCCTTTTATCGACTTGGATACCGAATATATTATTCGCTTGCTTGTCAATTTACATATTTATGAAAGCTCCTAAGTAGATCAGAATTTAAACTGGCGCAAGTAAGGATATGACTCAAAGTTATTCTTGGATGGTAGCGCTTCAAAAATCCCAAAAACTGAAGATCCCGAACCCGTCATTGAAGCATATAAAGCTCCTTGATCATACATACTACTCTTAAGGCTTTCGATTGCAGGATGGAGTTTGAAAATCAAACTCTCAAAAGAGTTTTTTAAATACCCTTTCCAAGAGTCGATCTCGCCCCTTTCAAGCATGCTCAAATCAAAATGATCTGGCTCCAAAGCAATTCCTTGATAGGCTTCTTTTGTACTTGAGTGAATTCCAGGATTCACAAGTAGCCCATAAAGACCTTCCAAATTCAAATCGTGTTTGGTCATATACTCTCCTCTTCCACTGACAAGCGAAGCTTCATTTCTTAAGAAAAATGGACAATCACTCCCGAGCGTCGCAAGCATAGTCGCCTGCTCTTCAAAGGCGATTTTTAGCTCGTATTGATCAATTAAAGATTTAAATAAAACGCTCGCATCTGCAGATCCTCCGCCTAAACCAGCGCCCATTGGAATAGATTTTAAGAGCCGCACTTCCTGTGCTGGAATACCGAATCGATCATTCAAAAGCTTCCATGACTTATAGACTAAATTGTCCTCCATCGAAGCATCCACTTTTAAGCCCTCAATCCTTAAAGTAAAGTCTGAAGACTCTTCATATTCTATGACATCTGCGCAATCAACTGGGTAGAAAATAGACTGAATATCATGATATCCATCTTCTCTTTTTCGCTCTACAAAGAGTCCAATATTTATTTTGGCATTTGGAAAAATGATCACAGCGGGTCAAATATCATTTAAATTACCTTTGTCCACCAAATAATCAGAGTGCTATGCCGAACTATCTCGATTTTGAAGAACCAATTAAAGAATTGTACGATCAGTTAGATCAAGCAAAAAAGCTTAACGAAAAGGACGAAGTAAACGTCGACACCATCGTAAAAGGGCTCGAAAAGAAAATATCTGAGACTCGTAAGAATATCTACAAAAAGCTAAGCCCTTGGCAAAGAGTTCAGGCTAGTAGACACCCTGACAGACCATACAGTTTAGAGTATATTGAGAAAATGACTGGCGGTGATTTCATCGAACTTCACGGCGATCGAACGGTAAAAGACGACAAAGCTATGATTGGTGGCTTAGGCATGATCGATGGTAGATCTGTAATGTTCATTGGCCAACAGAAAGGCATCAATACTAAAATGCGTCAGTATCGCAATTTTGGAATGGCCAACCCAGAAGGCTACCGCAAAGCACTTCGATTAATGAAGATGGCAGAAAAGTTCAATAAGCCTGTGATCACCTTAATCGACACTCCAGGAGCTTATCCTGGTCTTGAGGCAGAAGAGCGAGGACAAGGAGAAGCAATTGCTAGAAATCTTCTTGAAATGGCGAAATTGAAAGTGCCTATCATTTGCATCGTTATTGGTGAAGGAGCCAGCGGAGGCGCTCTTGGAATTGGTGTCGGCGACAAGGTGTTTATGCTTGAAAACACTTGGTATTCAGTAATATCACCAGAAAGTTGCTCTTCGATACTTTGGAGATCTTGGGATTATAAAGAACAAGCAGCTGAATCTTTAAAACTTACCTCAGAAGACATGCTCAAGAACAAGCTTATTGATGGCATTATTAAAGAGCCTTTGGGTGGTGCTCATATTGAGCCAGACACTATGGCTGAAATCTTGAAAAAAGAGATTATTAAGCACCTTGATAAGCTTTCAAAGTTGGATACATCTGAGCTGATTACCCAACGGATTGACAAGTACTCTAAAATGGGTGCAGTGAAAATGCGCTAGTTCCCCATCACTTTATAGTAGGCTTCTCCTTTGTCAAATTGATCGAGTTGAGAAGCTATTATAGGTGCTTTTGTGGAGATACTTTCTTTAAGAATGTCCAAAGAGTTTTCTTGAGAAAACAAGAGGTCCTGATCTGTTGATATCCAGAAATTAGTTTTTTCTCCAAGGGAATATTCCGAATCCCCATTGGATGCCATTAGTGTTCCATTGAGCTTCTGAGCAAATATCCAATCGCCTCCATCTCTTAGCTGATAGGTGTCAACATCCTGAATAGACTTGACATTTGAAAGAGAAAGTGTATTGATAGAAGGCTTATAGTTATAGATATTTAAGTCCTGAGCACTCTCTTTAACAAGACCCAATCCTCCATCATTAATCCAAATTCTATCGAACTTTTCATTGATCGTCAAATCTTGAAAAAAGGCTCCTGTACTTGTAAAATAAACATGGATCCTATCTTGTGATCCGTTCAAATTCTCGAGCATATAGATGTACTCACTGCTTACGGCAATGTCTTTTTGAAACTCAGCATTCGCCAAAGGGATATCGAGATTGGGATTTCCATCTGAGAGACCAAAACTCTTCATTCCAAATCCTCTTTGAACAAACCATAATTTATCAACGGCTATAGAAGAAGCCAAAATTTCTGCACTTGATTGTCCATTCGTTGGAAACTCCCATTTCAAGTCGGACTCAAGCAGGTCATACACTTGAAACTTTGGAGCCTGGAGATCTCCTGTTATCAAGTGAGAAGCATAAACCTCCATTAGCGGATCGGTCAGTTTTAAATCTAGGCTCCATGCTTCTGCACTTTGAGGCTCAAGCTCAAATTTGAAATTATCAGCATTCTTACTTACAAAAACCACGGTACTTCCCGCGTCTTGCAAATCGAGATTTAAACGTTGAAATGCCGTACTCGACTCTTCACCATCAATGACTTTGACTTTTATAAATATCTCAGAATTGACGTAAGTTCTTCTAGGAATTTCAATTTCACGAACCGTCTGCTCACCGCTTGCACACCAAGAAACTGGAGGTGAAATTCCCAACAGATCATCGTCCACAATCTTCATTTCGAATTGGGCTTCAGAATTTGTGATTGAAAAATAAATTAAGACCTCCAGGAGTTCGCCAGGCTTAACTTGCGTATTCTCAGTAGGTGCTATGATCTCCACTCCTGGAACTGGCACTTCCTTTCTACAAGCTAAAGCCAACAAGCTAATTAACAGGAATATAAGCAGTGAATTCTGCAATTTCGAATTTATGAGGAATTTCATGTTTATAATTCTGAGCACTAAAAACGTGAATAAATGCTAAGTTATGCTCTTAGCTATTATATTTGCACAAAACTATGCTTATATGAGCAAAGGCATTATCCTACTTGTTACCCTATTATTAGTTGGCTTTCTTAGTTCTTGCAAGAGCCACGAGCGATGTCCTGCGTATTCAAAAGTGAATACTGTTGAGAACGTAGACAAAGCTTAATTGATGGATTGGATCAGTTTTGATCATCCCGAACAATTAAACTCAATCGTCCAAGATTCAAGCGTGGATGACACTGTGAGTGTTATTTTCAAGCACAGTACGCGCTGTGGAATTAGCAGCATGGTCAAACGAGGCTTAGAACGTGAATGGGATCTTGGAGCCAATTACAAAGCTTATCATTTGAACCTTATTAGGGATAGACAAATCTCTAATCTTGTTGAGCAAGAGTTTTCCATAAGACATGAATCACCGCAAGTGATCGTTCTTAAAAACGGAGAAGTGATCCATCATGCTTCGCACTCTAATATTCGTGTTGAATCGATAAAAAAGAGTGTGGCACAATACCTGCAAACACAATAACTGAACTTCGCTCGAATGTTTTATTTTCGAGCATTAATTTAACAAAGATGAAAACGAGACTACTTGCATTTTTAGCATTTACATTTATCCTTAGTGCTGCTTTTGCACAATCTAACAAGGTGCTTAACCCTAGCTTTGAAGAGCTTGAAAAGAAAGTTAAGAAAGCCGGAGAGTTTACAAATGTTGCCTCTTGGTATATCCCTGAAGGTTGTCCTGCTGTCGACTTATTCTCAAGTGAAGTAAAAAAGGGAGACGTAACCGCTCCTGATAACTACAGAGGTAGTGCTGAGTCACTCGAAGGGAATAATTACGCTGGTCTTTTAGTGTATAGTGAAAGAGAAAGCCAGCCTCGTACTTTCATCCAAACTAAACTTGAGAAAAAATTACTTCCTGGCAAAAAGTACTGTATCAAAATGGACGTTAGTTTGTCTGATGTCTCAAAGTACTCCAGCAATCATATTGGAATGTATCTTTCTTCGAAGGCGATTAAACTTCGCGATATTGAAAAATACGATATCACACCTCAATTACTTCCTCCTAAGAATGTGATCGTTGAAGAAACATATGATTGGGTGCCTTTATGTACTACAATCGTTGCAGAAGGAGTTGAACGCTATGTAACTATCGGGAATTTCGCACCTCAATCTGGTGTTGCCACTGGTAAGAAAAGAAGAAGTCGTGAGTTTTCACAAGCACAAACCCGTGATGCATATTACTTCGTAGATGAGGTTAGCATAACACCAGTTGAACTCCTTGATGGTTCTTGTTTTTGCCCTATCAAATCTGACGACGATGGTAAAGAGCTTCAAATAGAATATACCAAAAACGTTTCTGAAGATCACGAAGGAACCGACGCAGAAAAAATTGAAATCACTATTCTTCACTACGGAAGCAATGCAATGAATCTCGATGAAGAAGCGATGGCTTATTTAAGAGCAGTTGCAGAAATTATTAAAAATGACGCTTCAATCAAGGTAGACATCATTGGACACACTGACATGAAAGAAGTGGCTAGTCTTGGTGAAGAAAGAGCAAAGAAAGTTTACGCTCAACTTACTTCCGTTCTAGGAGTAAGCGCCAACCAACTTGAGTATAAATCAGAAGGCGCTGACAATCCTATTCAAGGAAACGAAACAGCAACTGGAAGAGCTCAAAACAGACGTGTACAATTCGTTGTGAGAGACTAAGTTGAAGAGGCTTCTCATTGTTGTTAGCCTTTTTCCAATAAACATTATATGGGCTCAAAACTTGGTAAACAACCCTGGTTTTGAGCTTTATTATGATTGCCCGATTCGAATCGGAGAATTCAATAAAACGGTGGACTGGTTTTCAGGTAACACCGGAACTCCCGAGTTATATCACGAAGACTGCAATTCATATTTTTATGAGCCAATTGGTCCAGCTTTAGAAGGAGAGGGCTATGCAGGCCTCATTCTTCATTGTCAGTATAAAGAAGCCATAGAATATATTGGAACCACACTTAAAGACAGCCTAAAAGCAGGAATTAAATACTGCATTGGCTTTAGCACGAAAGCAAAAGCCTCTCCTTTTTATATTGCCAATGTAGGTGCAATTCTCAGAACTGAGGATCCAAGTATCAGCTACTGGGGTAGCATTCGAGATCTCTTCGATGTGAGAAACAAAACTGGCTTCATTACTCCAGCTGAAGGATGGGTCGAAGTTCAGTCAGAATATATCGCTAAAGGAGGAGAAAGGTTCTTAATGCTAGGAAACTTCGCAGAAGCAGACCAAACAGCCACTATTTCCGATATCAATGGCATGGGAGCATCTCCCGGCTGGATGAGCTACTATTATATCGATAATGTTTACGTTGTAAAAGCAGAACAGCGTTGCCAATCGATAGACCCTAGCGAGCTTATCTCGAACACAGAAGAAGCAATAGAACATCAAGCTCAAGAGCTGATTGTCTATTTTGATTTTGACAGCTATGAGTTAAGTCAAAAGGAAAAAGAGAAACTGAAGGAATTTATGTCAAACCTTGACACTCCAAGTGTTTTCCTGAATGGACATACCGATAGTAAAGGCAGCGATACGTATAACTTTCGACTCTCAGAGAAACGAGCTCAAGTTGTATCTGACTATTTCAAAAGCAATTCTAAAGTAAAGTTCGAGATTAAAACTAGTTTTGAGGGAGAAACCAATCCTTCAAACACGAATGAAACAGATGAAGGACGCGCATTAAATAGGCGAGTTACGGTTCGAATGAAACCACAAAATGAAGCAGAATAAACGCGTTGAAAACGCCTGGGCCTTTTACGATTGGGCAAACTCAGCCTATCCCTTAGTGATCACCTCTGCTATTTTTCCAATTTATTATGGATCAGTAGCTATCCACAACACAAGACTAGTAGGAGGCAAAGAAGTCAATTTTGTAAATTTCTTTGGCCTAGAGTTTATCAATACACAATTGTACTCTTATGCTTTTTCATTCTCTTTTCTTGTTGTAGCTCTTATTTCACCAATACTTTCTGGTATAGCAGACTATAGTGGATCAAAAAAGAAATTCCTACAATTCTTTTGCTACTTAGGAGGACTCTCCTGTATTTCACTGAGCTTCTTTAGCATGGATAGGTTTGAACTAAGCATGCTCAGTGTAATCATGGCAAGCATAGGTTTTTGGGGAAGTTTGGTGTTTTACAATGCCTTTTTGCCAGAAATTGCTGAACCAAAAGATCACGACAGAATCAGTGCAAAAGGCTTCACATTTGGGTATGTTGGAAGTGTTATTCTTCTGATCCTCAATTTAGTTGCAATTCAAGGTTTCGACATGCCCGCTAAAGATGCCTTCTTTTCTGTAGGCATTTGGTGGATTGGTTTCGCACAAGTTACCTATGCTATTCTTCCTGAAGGAACAGCTAAAACCAGTAAGGGTGAAAATATCCTTACCAAGGGATATCAAGAATTGAGAAGTGTATGGAATGAGTTTCAAGGCCTTAAAAGGTTGAAGCGCTTCTTAATCGCCTACTTCGTATATAGCATGGGAGTTCAAACCGTGATGCTAATGGCTGCCGTTTTTGGAGATCAAGAAATCAATTGGCCAGAAGGAGATCGTTCAGGCTTACTTATTAGCATTCTAATCATCCAATTGATTGCATCTGTTGGGGCATATTTCTTTGCCTGGTTATCGAAGAAAACATCAAATGTTTATGTCCTCAAAATCATCATTTTCTTCTGGATCTTTATCTGTATGGTGGCTTATTTTATTACCGAACCCATAGAGTTTTATAGCCTAGCAGCTGGTGTTGGTTTTGTTATGGGAGGAGTTCAAAGTTTATCAAGGTCTACCTATTCTAAAATGCTCCCTGAAACAAATGACCATGCTTCGTATTTCAGCTTCTATGATGTACTTGAAAAAATTGGAATCGTATTAGGAACATTTCTTTTCGGTTTCATTCAAGGAATCACAGGAAACATGAGGGATTCAATCATCTCTGTGATTGTCTTTTTTATCCTTGGATTTGTCCTTTTGCAATTCGTTCCTCGACCAAACAAGAAACTCGTTTAAGGCTTATATTTGCCGCAATTAATTTAGAAGATGCAAGAAGAAACGGTATTTGATGTGGCGATTATTGGAGGTGGAATTGTAGGGCTCGCTACAGCGTACAAAATTCAATCTCATAAACCTGATTTTAAAGTTCTTCTCATTGAGAAAGAAAAGGGACTAGCAGATCATCAAACGGGAAACAATTCAGGAGTGATTCACTCCGGCATCTATTACAAGCCTGGATCTCACAAAGCAAAAAACTGTGTGGAAGGAAGACGAGAGTTGGTGCAGTTTGCGAAAGAGCACAATATAGCCCATGACATTTGCGGGAAATTGATTGTAGCTACCGATAAAAGTGAATTTCCTTTTATGGAGACAATCTTTGAGCATGGCATCAAAAATGGAGTTGAAGACGTAGAAAAAGTAACTGCTGAGCAAATCAAAGAAATTGAGCCTCATTGCGAAGGAATCGCAGGAATACGTGTCGGTTGCACGGGCATTATTGACTACAAGGCTTCCACAAAAAAGATGGCCGAAATTGTTACCGGCACAAATGAACATAGCAGAATTTTAACTGGATGTGAGGCCTTAGACTTTTTAAAGGAAGGAGATCTTAAGCAAATTGAAACCACGAAGGGAAAATTCAAAGCAAAAAAACTTGTTTTCTGTGGCGGCCTCCAAGCTGACCGTCTTGCAAGAAAAGATGGGGTGAACTTAAAGGAAAGAGTGGTTGGCTTTCGAGGTGACTATTATGAACTCACAGAAGAAGCAAAACATAAGGTAAAGCATTTAATTTACCCTGTACCAAATCCTGATTTTCCTTTCTTAGGCGTCCACTTTACAAGAATGACCGACGGAGAAATAGAATGTGGCCCTAGTGCTGTATTTACTTTTAAAAGGGAAGGTTATGGCAAAACTGACTTCTCTCTTAAGGATACATGGGATGCTTTAAGTTACGGCGGAACTTGGAAGCTTTTTCTCGGAAACATGAAATTCGGGGTTGAAGAACAAATCAGAGCATTCTCTAAAAGACGCTTTCTTAAAACGCTTCAGCGATTACTCCCAAGTTTGGAAATGGATGACATTAAGCCAGGAAGAAGCGGAGTGCGTGCTTTGCTTTTGAACCAAGATGGTGATACAAGAGATGACTTTAGAATCGAATATACTGAAGATAGCATTCACGTATTAAATGCACCAAGTCCTGCTGCTACAGCCTCTTTAGCCATTGGTGAAGAAGTATACCAAATGGCTCACAAGCACTTTGCCTGGTAGTTAGGAAACGATCTTGTATTCGTCTTGAATACGACTCCAATCCCATTGGAAATTTTCCATTAACTCGTGTAATCGAGCCAAGAAAATTGGATTAGGCGTTTTCATCTTTCTGAAATAGTCGTCTTGAAAATCATTCAAGTTATATTTATAGAACACAGCTTTCGACATAGCATACAGGGTGTTCTTAGAAGGATGGTTGATTTTTGAAAAGTACTTTTGATAAGAAGAAATCTTCTCTTTGAGCTTGTCTTTATCCAAGTCAAAAGATTCAGAAAGCAGCTTATAGATTGCATCCATAATTCTGACATCTTGATAATCACTAAAATGCTTAGGAACCTGAGAGATATTTCCGGCTAGAACAATAAGTAAGAATTCGTTTGAATCCTCCGGGGCCAAATTTGGGCGACGTTCGAATTCCGGATCATAATTAATGATCTCCACAAGTTCTGGAAATCCATCATCAACCAATTGCACAATCGACTGCACAAAATGGTTAGCTACTTGGCTTTCGGAAACTTTCTTCTTTAATAGAAAGGATAACATCTTTCTTGCGGGTTTGAACAAAGTAAGTACCTTGATATGCATCTTTCAGGATTTTAGTTAGCTAATTTTTAACATTGAGATGTTTACCACTGCATTAAGTAAATAATAAGATGAAGCGCTTAAACCTGCTCAGACATGCTAAAAGTTCATGGAATAACCCTGGGCAAAATGACATTGATCGAAGCCTCTCAAATAAGGGGATTTATCAATGTGACATTTTGAAAAATGAAGTTGAGAAATTAGGCATCAAGCCAGACTTCATAGTAGCTAGTAGCGCCAAGAGAACTCAACAAACCGCAGAACTTGTCTTTGAAAACACAGACATCACACTCGACAAGGAACTTTACCTCTGTTCTACAGAAGTCATCTACAATCGGATTTACGCTCTCGACGAAAATTGGACTACAGCTGTCATCATTTTTCACAATGACACAATCACAAACTTTGTTCACCAAGTTGCACCTTATGCACTTGATAATGTAAAAACGGGAGGTTTAATTGCAATTGAGCTTCCTAATTCTTGGATGGACATTAATGACAATAAACTCTTGAAAGTCCGCTACTTCAATCATGAAGAATGGACAAGCTTGGATTAAATTTTAAATTTGTTAGAAGCCTGCCCCTTTTATTCGCTTTTGCTATGAGTAATAAATCTAGGAAGGTGTTGTGCGGCGAAACACCAATTTTACTAAATTCGTTATCAAACTTTTTCCTATGAGATTCTTCATTTCATCCTTAATATTCTTGACTTCAATTCATGTTAACGCTCAGATAGTCAGCATACCAGATGCTAATTTCAAATCCTATTTGGTCAATAATATGTCCATCAACACTAATAATGATTCTGAGATTCAGATTAGTGAGGCAGCTACTTACAGTGGGGTTATCAATTGTCCTTCATTAAACATTCAAAGTCTCACAGGAATAGAAGCGTTCACAGCGCTAACAGAATTAAAGTGTCATAATAATCAATTAACCAGCCTTGATGTTAGTTCGAATACGGCTTTAACTTGGCTTGAATGCACTGGTAATTCTCTTACTGTTTTGGATTTGAGTGCACTTAGCAACTTAGATAATCTAAGATGCGAGAATAATCAATTAACCAGCCTTGATGTCAGTAACAATGTTCTTTTAGACGCTATTAATTGTAGTAACAATCAGTTGACAAGCTTAGTACTGGGGGCTTGTGATTTGACTTATTTGAACTGTAGCAATAACAATCTTTCCACGTTGGACGCGAGTAATAAGTCATTATCTCAATTTTTTTGTGCTAACAATCCAAATTTGACTGAATTAAGATGTCATAAAAACCAATTAACCAGCCTTGATATTAGTTCGAATACGGCTTTAACTTGGCTTGAATGCTCAGGTAATTCTATTAATACTCTTGACGTGAGTTTTCTGAGTAACTTGAATAATTTAAGGTGCCAAAATAATCAATTATCGGTGTTAGATTTGAGTAATAACTCCCAATTAGATGCATTGAATTGCGATGACAATAATCTAACGAACCTAGTTCTGGGCGAGAATGAAACCTTAACTTACTTGCAATGTGTAAGTAATTCATTAACCAGCATTGATATTAGTTCACAGATAAATCTTGAGGTACTTTGGCTGCTCAACAATAATATTTCCTCTCTAGATATCTATAATAACGATAGTCTTAAGAACTTACATGTTGGTCAGAACCCTCTTATTGAATTAGATGTCTCTTCAAACAAGAAGCTTCATACATTAAACTGTTGGAGATCAGATATTATTTCTCTTGACTTGAGATTCAATACGTCATTAACGTACTTAGCAATTTCAGAAATGAATGATCTCAGTTGTGTGAACTTTGCTAATGGAAATAATTCAGAAGTTACCTACTTCGATGCAGATTTTAATCCAAGTTTGACCTGTATTCAGGTTGATGATTCTTCTTATTCAGCTTCTAACTGGACTCTTGTAGACAATCCATCATATTTCAGTGAAACATGCAGCGGCGATTGTAATCAACCACCTCTTTCCGTTTCACACATAACGAAGCCCGATAAAAAAGAACTTGTACGAATAATTGATCTACTAGGAAAAGAAACCAAGCCTGAGGTCAATACTATTCAAGTATATCAATACAGTGATGGCAGCTTTGAAAAAAAGGTTGTTATAGAGTAAGGAGAATTGATTTAATGAGCCTCTACCTTCTGGTAGGGGCTTTTTGTGTTTCAGGGGGTGTTGTGCGGAGATTATCTAACTGACATACCAAGACAGATTGGAATTTGCATGTCTGGATATTTTGCCGCTAGCGCATATGGAACTTATGGAGGATGAGGAGCATGGCCACAATCAATAAATCGTGTGAGTAATATTGAGCACTGGACACTTGACCATCCTGTTGGGGCAAGCAGCGTTAATGTTACTTTAAGCTGGGAGTCTAATGGAGGAATTCTTGATACTTCTGACCTCATCGTAGCTCGTTTTAACACTGGAGCTTCACAATGGGAAAATGAAGGTAAATCCGCAGTTACTGGAAACAACTCTAACGGAACGGTTAGCTCAAATCCAGTAAGCACATTTAGCCCATTCGCTATTGGCACAACACTTCCAAGTAATCCACTTCCGATCGAACTCATTAGCTTCAATGTCTTCCCAGAAAACATGAAAAATAGAATCGAATGGTTTGCAATTGAAGACGCCTCCCACGATAATTATATACTTGAACGCTCTTCAAATGGATCAGACTTCGAAAGAATTCACGTAGAAATGAACCCAAGTGATCCTGAGTCAAAGGATGAAATCAAAGCTTATACAAGCTATGACAAGGATCCAATGAATGGCTGGAATTACTATCGATTGGTAGATATAGATTATAATGGAACTAAAAATTATTCGGAAATTAGAGGGACCTACTTTAAAGGCACAGAAAAGCTAATTCAGTCATTCGTTGCTTTTCCTAACCCTGCAAGAAGTGAATTTCAACTTCGACATGGTCCGAGCAATGAATTTGTAGAAATTCAATCAATTTCAGGTGCGAAAATTAACAGCTATAAACTCAATACTGGTAGCTACCAAATAAAAATGCAAATCAGTGATTTGCATTTTTGTTCAGGTATGTATTTCTTTAAGCTCGACTCTGGTAAGTTTTTAAAGCTTTTTGTCGAGTAGTTTATTTATCCCCGAGAATTAGAGGCATTCCTCCATCTCCCCCGCCTACAACAACAACTTTAGAATTAGGAGACTGAGCAAGTTTTAATGTCGCTTCAATTCCTTTCTCTGTAAGGATGTTCCTAGTAAGCGACTTGCTTATAATTTCATTGGCTTCTGCCTTACCTGTCGCTTCAATCTTTTGTCTTTCTGCCTCTTTAAGGGCTTTAGACAACTTAAACTCATATTCTAAAGATTCCTGTTCCTGCTTCAATTTATTCTCAATTGCCGTCTTGATCGTTGGAGGAAGTGTAATATCTCGAACTAAGATTTCATTTAATTGAATGAACTGTCGACCCAAAATCTTACTTGTTTCTTCGAATATTTCAAGTTGAATAGCATCTCGTTTAGATGAGTAAATCTCTTCTGGAGTATATCTACCAATCACACTTCGGGTTGCTGATCGAATTGAAGGCCTAACCACTCTGTTATTATAGTCCTCGCCTTTTTCTTGATGCAACTTAGGAAGATCCTTAAATACGGGTTGAAACCAAGCTGACAGCTCAACAGAAATTTCTAGTCCCTCTGAAGATAGTACGGCCATCTTTTCAGTAATCTCCTGCTGACGAGCTTCATAGATTATCATTGTGTTCCACGGAGCGATGAAATTCAAACCTTCACCATATGTAAGATCTGTTTGTGTACCTCCAACATATTTATATAAGACTCCTGCTTGTCCAGATTCAATTGAAACGGTAATACTTCTCCAGCTAAGAAGTAATGTGATTACAATTCCAATAAGAATTGCGATAGGTGCAATCTTCTTAAAATTGAATTCTTGATTTTGCTGATAAAATTCTGCCATTGCTTTTTTGTTTACTTAGACGTATTAGATATTAATATATTTTTTCCTGAATTACTTCAAACTGCAAATCGTTAAAACGTGCAATCGTTTTACATTGTTTTCCTTCGGTTTCTGTGATTTCTACCCTTAAGGTATCTTTAGTACTCAAATCTATGCTTGACGGCTTATTCGTTTCAATAAAAACAAGCTCATAGTTGCAGTCATCTATCCAATTGATACTAAACTCGTGTTCATAGGCTCCTGCTTCACTGCGCTCTATTTGACGATGACCACTTCTCTCAATAATGATGTCACCGGCATTTTCACCTAATAATTTGAAAGTTCCGTTTCGAAATGACTTACAATCTTTCTCGCTGCAAGAAAACAACAAAAGACCAAGGGCCATGGAAAGTAATCGTATCATGATTTGACAAGGTTAATTCCTGTGTAATTATGAGGGCTAATTTTTCTCAGCTCCTCCTTTATTTCTTCCCCAACATCTAAGGTTTCAATGAACTCCTTGATTCTGGTTTCACTTATTCGTTCGGTCCCCCTGGTAAGTTCCTTTAATTTTTCATAAGGCTCTGGATAGGCTTCTCTTCTCAAAATAGTTTGAACTGCTTCAGCTACAACCGCCCAATTGGAGTCTAAATCGTCGACAAAAGCTTGTTCGTTTAGCAAGAGTTTCGACATTCCTTTCAGCAGCGCTTGAATAGCAATATGCACATGTGCGAAAGGCATTCCGATATTCCTTAGAACTGTGGAGTCTGTCAAATCTCGTTGTAGTCTCGATATTGGAAGCTTATGACTCAAATGTTCCAATAAAGCATTCGCTATCCCTAAATTTCCTTCGGCATTTTCAAAATCAATTGGATTGACTTTATGAGGCATAGCGCTTGATCCGACCTCTCCCTTCTTTACCTTTTGTTTGAAATAATCCATTGAGATATAGGTCCACATATCTCTTGCAAAGTCAATTTGAATGACATTGATTCGCTTAACTGCATCCAAAAGTGCAGCAAGGTTATCATAATGCTCAATTTGGGTAGTGGTTTGAGAACGCGTAATTCCGAGGCGATGCTCTAAAAATTCGTTGGCGAATTTCACCCAATCCTGTTCAGGGAATGCCACATTATGAGCATTAAAGTTTCCTGTTGCACCTCCAAACTTTCCATTGATAGGAATGCTTTTTAATTGATCTCTTTGGATGGCGATACGCTCTTTAAATACGAATATCTCTTTACCTAATTTCGAAGGTGACGCAGGCTGACCATGAGTTCGGGCAAGCATTGACACATCCTTCCATTCATTAGCTAGCTCTTCCAGGTTGCGAATGAGCTCATCCAAATTCGGTAAGTAAATTTCGTGAAGAAAATCTTTGATTGATACTGGAACTGCAGTGTTGTTGATGTCTTGAGAAGTAAGACCAAAATGCACGAACTCGAGCTCCGCGCTCAACCCAAAACCACTCATTTTCTCCTTCATGAAATATTCAACAGCCTTTACATCGTGGTTTGTGACCGCTTCAATTTCTTTGATTCTTAGAGCATCAGCTTTGCTAAAATTCTCGTAAAGCTTTCTTAGTTCTGGGAAAATGGCAGAGTCAACCTTGCTTAACTGATTGAGTGGAACCTCACACAAAGAAATGAAGTACTCAACTTCAACCTTTAGGCGATATCTAAAAAGTGCAAACTCTGAAAAATAAGACTGCAGTTTTCTAACTTTGGATTCATACCTTCCATCAACTGGGGAAATTGCAAAAAGACTATTTGACACTTTTCTAGCTTGTTGTTAAGGCACGAAATTAAGAAATAATAGAGGCTTGGCACGAAAAAGGAACCATCTGAATCAAATTGTTTTAGGCCTCGAATATTATATCCGTGGACTCAAGATTTTTTGGAAACTAGGCCTTGCTTATTTTCTCCTTTTCCCACTGGCATTTAATGTTCTTTTGTTTGTACTTGGCTTCATAGCAGTTGGCGATCTCAGCAATGGTTTGGTTAATATGGTAAATGAAAATCTAAAGCTGAACGAGCTTGAGTTTTGGGGAGCAGAAGGACTTGGAGAAGCACTCTATTGGTTCGTTTGGTTAATTCACAAAATCGTTTATTTCTTCATTTTCTCAATCCTCAGCGGAAATATTATCATGATTTTCATGTCTCCTGTTTTGGCATTTTTATCAGAGAAAGTAGAAAAGGAACTTACAGGTCAGAGCTATCCCTTTCGACTCAAAAATTTCATAAGAGAAAGTCTAAGAGGGCTGCTGGTCGCACTGAGAAACATGCTCCTACAAATTGGCTTTATGATTCTGTTTTTTATTCTGGGCTTTATTCCCCTGATAGGAGCACTTGTGCCTTTTGAGATAATAATAAGCTCTTCTTATTTCTACGGCTTCTCATTTCTCGACTTTAATAATGAACGAAAGCAAGTTCCAATATCAAAAAGCATCTCTTTCATGAGACAACATAAAGCTTTGGTTATAGCCAATGGACTGCCTTTTACTCTGGTGCTTTTAATCCCTTATGTTGGTGGCATCTTAGCTTCCTTCTTTTCAATTCTTTCTGTGATAGCTGCTTCCGCAAGCATGACTGAAAATGAAGAGTTTTAGCAGCTGAAAGGCTCAAATATTCTAAACAGTCTTCCTCCATCGAAGAGCATGTAAAGCAAGACTGCCGACCCCCCGAAAATATTCAAAAATAATAGTAGATAAAACCGAACATTTGGTGTTTTGTAGAGCAGATTCAAAAAAGGAATTAACATCAGAATTGGCATCAATGGGAAGAAGGTATAGAGGCTTTCATACGGGCTAACCGACGCCATTTCACCATCTTTTGTTTCAAATTCAACAGACATAACGTCCTTAAATAGAAAGCTAATGTTTAAGGTCACTGGGTCCCCACGTTTCACACCAAAGAATTCGGATATGCTTGTTCTATATGAATTTCCACACACACTGATGAAAGCGCGCTCCTCTTCCAGGTGGTAGTAGTAGAGCATGTTTTTTGATTGCACATAGGACTCCACCTTCTGGTATGGCATGAAGTAATTGAAGAAGGTAAAAACGGAAAAAAGCAAGAAAATGAAAGCCTGAAAATATGCGTACTTCATGATGAAGCCATTCACTATTCTGCGGTAGAAGGCCCTTTCAACCTCTCTCCTTTCTCGCATAGCTTCTCGAGCTTTCGCTTTTGCCTTTTTTAATCTTTCTTCCTTCTCTTCCTTTTCTTTTTTCTTTAAGTCTTCAGTTGAAGTTTTATGTGCTATTACACCATTATAAAGGGCGTCATAAGCCTCTACGACTTTCAAAAATTCAAGACTTGTGTTCTTTCCAGGGTTCCGGTCAGGGTGCAAGAGGAGGGCCTTCCTTCGAAATGCTCTTTTAACTTGTTCTTTGGAGCTCCCTTTTCGTAGTTCTAATATTTCGTAATACTTCTCAAACATTAAATCTCCTCAAGTGCTGTAAATCCGAAGGGCAGTTTTACAATCAATTCGTAGTCCTCTCCTGCTTCTAGCATATCATCATCGCCTTCTTCATAACACCAGTTGATGAAAACCTCTTTGCCGTTATCCTGAATTTGCTCTAATAGCTTAAACACTTCTAACAAACATTTCGATGAACTCGTGTTGATATAGTCTAAACAGATATTTACCTCAGTTCGTTCATTTGGCTCATGCAAATAATCGTTTAAGGCTTCAAATAAGGGACTGTAGAACACCACTGCATTTTCAGGGATACTTCTGCCTTTAATCAGCAGCTGTCCATCAAAAGGAGAGAAATTTAAATAGGGACTTTGAGCACTGGCCTGGATCTCGAGCTCTGAGCTTCCAGCTTGACCAACCTTGAGCCTGAGGATGAACATCGAATAATTAGGATCTACGTCTTCAAACTCATACTTAAATCGGTTTTCACTCTTCCAAAGCATCTCGATCAAGCCTAATCCGGCTCCACCTTCTTTTGTCCAACTATTTCCTTCTAAGTATACTAGGTAGAGCTTTTTTCTCTCTCTCGGTGCAATCTCGTTCAGCTCTTTAAGCTCTTTGAAAAGATTCAACTTGTGCTCAGAGCGAATATAGTTAGCCATTAAAACCAAAAAGCCTTCACCAGCAGAATACACAAACATGTAGGCACCCTTCGGACTCGTCTCCTCTAAATAGTGCTCATAATAAACATGCATGTTCTGGAGAGCCTCGAGGCAAATTTTTCCAAGACGTCTTGCTTTCGACTTTTCAAAACTAAACTCACGAACTTTTGCTTCTAAATTCTCTAGAATGTAAGGAATGATCTCAATGGATACCTCCCCTTGGTATTCAAAAATTAGTTTTTCTCCTGGACCGCCCTGTTTGAGACTCTCGGAATCGAAAATTGTAACCATAATTCGAAATGGGAAAATACGAAAGAAATGACCAGCCGTAACATTCTTAGACCGACTTTACTAAATATTGAAGAACGAGGGACAAAGTTTTTAAGTTTGCCAGCACTAATAAAACTGAGAAAAATGAAACGTATTTTAATTGTCTTCCTTTCAATCCTCATAAGCACAGCTGGACTTCGTGCGGATGAAGGAATGTGGCTCCCAATGTTTTTGAAATCAATGAATTTCAAAAAAATGCAGGAGAAGGGGCTAAAATTGACCCCCGAACAAATTTATAGCATCAACAATTCAAGTATAAAAGATGCAATTGTTGGACTTGGGCAACCAGGTTGGGACGGTGCTTTTAACTTTTGTACTGGTGAAATTATTTCCAAAGAAGGATTATTCCTTACTAACCACCACTGTGGTTATGGTTCTATTCAACAACTGAGTAGCGACGAGAACAACTACCTGAGAGATGGATTTTGGGCGATGGATCGCGAGAAAGAACTTCCTGCAGGCTTTGTTGTCCACATTCTTCAAAGAATGGATGATGTGAGTAAGGCAGTATTGGAGGATATTGACGATTCCATGAGCGACTCAGAAAGAGGAAAGCTCATCCGATCTAGAGTTGATAGCATCAAAAAAGCTGCAGAAGGAGATTCTCACTACAAGGCTGTTATCAAACCTTTCTACAAAGGAAATGAGTACTATATGTTCATCTATGAAGTTTTCCAAGATGTAAGATTCGTAGGAGCTCCTCCTAGTTCAATTGGAAAATTTGGTGGCGATACAGATAATTGGATGTGGCCAAGACACACTGGTGACTTTAGCATGTTCAGAATTTATGCTGACAAGGACAACAAGCCTGCAGCTTATTCAAAAGACAATGTGCCTTATAAGCCAAAGCACCACCTTCCTGTTTCCATAAAAGGAGTTGAAAAAGATGATTACGCAATGATCTTTGGATTCCCTGGAAGCACTGACCGATTCCTTACTTCTCACGGAGTAAAGCTTGCGACGGATATCGACCAACCTGCTAGAGTGATGATCAGAAGAAAAAAACTCGATTTATATGAAGAGCAGATGAATACTGACGCTTCCGTAAAGCTTAAGTATGCTTCAAAACACAGTGGTGTAAGTAACTACTGGAAATACTTCAAAGGACAAACAGCAGGTTTGAAAAGACTTAAAGTTTACGAACAGAAGAAAGCCCAAGAAGAAGATTTCATGAAATGGGTCAATGCTGATTCTAAGAGAAAAACAAAGTATGACAGCGTATTTACCATTTATGAAAACGCTTACGAAGTTTTATCAAAATATCAATTGTCAAACACCTTCTTGAGCGAGGCGATTATTGGGGTTGAAATCTTGAAATTCTCTCGTTCGTTTAATAGCTTAAAAGCTGCCTTGGAAAGCAAAACTGTTCCTGAAGAAAAAATCGTTGGGATGACAGAAGGACTTCGCGGACAAGCCAAAGCGCATTTTAAAGATTATGTGCAGTCTATTGATCGCAAGGTGCTAGCCGCCATGCTTAAGATGTATTATGAAGAGTTGCCAGCGGAACTTCAATCTCCTTGGTTCAGAGAATATGTTGAGAAGAACAAAATGGACTTTAAAAGCATTTCAGACAAGGTATTTGCCAAATCGGTTCTTGCTACTGAAGAAAACGTAATGGAGTTTTTAGACAATCCAAAAGCTAAAACTTTAGCAAAAGATCCTGCTGTAATGTTGATGTCGAAGATGATTGAGCATTATTCGAAAAATCATCGCGTTGCTATCGGAGCAGCCAACAAAAGCCTTGCAAAAGCAAGAAGACTTTATGTAGGTGGTTTAAGAGTTATGAATCCTGACAAGAGTTACGCTCCTGATGCAAACTCAACAATGAGGGTTACTTATGGCCAAGTGCTTGACTATTTCCCAAGGGATGCTGTTTATTATAACTTCTACACTACCCTTGATGGTGTGATGGAAAAAGAAGATCCTACAAATCCAGAATTTGAAGTAGATCCTAAGCTAAAGGAACTTTGGAAAAAGAAGGATTATGGACGTTATGGTAAGGATGGCAAACTTGTGGTTTGCTTTATTTCAAACAACGACATCACCGGAGGTAACAGTGGAAGCCCAGTAATCAACGGAAATGGCGAGTTAATTGGAACTGCCTTTGACGGAAACTGGGAGGCTATGAGTGGTGACATCGCTTTTGAGCCAGACCTTCAAAGAACTATATCAGTGGACATTCGATACACTTTGTTTATCGTCGACAAGTTTGCTGGTGCAGGTCACCTCATCGAAGAGATGACTATTGTAGAATAATCTCTACTAAGACTTAAAACGAAGCCTCATCAATTAATGGTGGGGCTTTTGTATTTAATATTGTTCTGTGGAATCACACGAATGGTTTGAAGCTTGGTTTGACACCAAATATTATCATATGCTCTACAGGCACAGAAATGATGAGGAGGCTCGTCAATTTCTGGATAACATTTTGGGTTTCACAAAACTGAATGCTGGAGCCCATGTTCAAGACTTGGCCTGTGGCACAGGTCGACACAGTATTTATCTAAACTCACTTGGTTACGAGGTAGTAGGCTTAGACCTTTCGAAAAACAGCATTCTAAAGGCCAAAGAATCTGAATCTGACACATTGCACTTTTATCTGCACGACATGCGTGAGGTATTTCAAGAAGGAAGTTTCGATGCTGTCTTTAATTTGTTCACAAGCTTTGGATATTTTGAAAAGGAGGAAGATAATCTCAAAGTCATCGAGTCAGTTTTTAAGGCGCTAAAACCAGGAGGGATTTTCGTTTTTGATTACTTAAATGCTGATGTTGTCCTGGCGGAACTTCCCGGTCATGAAATCAAGGCTGTTGATGGGTATATTTTTGAAATCAACAAGACATTTTCAAATGGTAAAATTCAAAAAGAAATCACAATTAATCGTGAGGGACAAAGTATGAGCTACACCGAATCGGTTTCTGCTTTCTCCAGAAAATACCTCGTTGATCTAATCAAAAATGTAGGCTTAGAACTTGAGCATTGTTTCGGTTCTTATGTGCTTGAACCTTATGCCAAGGAAAGTAGCGAACGAATCATTTTGATAGCTAGGAAGCCTGATTGAGTCCGAGCTTAACCTTTTCCCAATCTAAGTCAAACTCAAGATCTTCGAAACCTTCTTTCAACTGATATTCATAGGACTTTTTGATTCTAGAATTCAAAGCAGGGTGGCTCATCAAGGGCTCTAAGCTTTCGTCCAAATCTCCAGACTCTGCCTTAAGTCTCTTAAAAAAGCTTGCCATATGACTTGGGCGAATTTTCGACTTCTCGAGAAGCCTTAGAGCGAAGTCATCTGCATCTTCCTCCTGAGAACGATTAAACTTGGCACTGATTAAACTTCGGAAAATATCTTGGAGAATAACCGCGTCACCACCTGCAATCACAGTAAAAAGAATGCCCAAACTAAATTCCTTGAGGATTCTGTCCACCACATGTTTTTGTTCAACATGCCCAATTTCGTGGGCTAAAACAGCCGCCACTTCATTTGGTGATTCTGAAAAATCAATTAAACCAGTATAGACCATGATATTACCTCCAGGAAGAGCAAAGGCATTCACTTCAGAAGACTCCACCAAGGTAAAGTGATAATCATAATCGGTTAAACCCATCGAATCAAGCAGCCGGTTGGCTATAATATTGATGGCGGTATCGGCAAAGGAGGAGTTAACTTCCCAAGAAGGATTATCACTCATCATTTCGATCATTTTCTCACCCAGCTGCTCTTCCTGCTCTATTGTGATGAGTTCTATAGGAAGGTCCCCATCAAATGGATTCCATTTGGTGAATACTATCCAAACAGCTCCAAATATTGCTAAGAGGAATATGAAATCTCGAAGTATTTTCATGCTATTGTGGAGGCTTCTTTACTGTGGAATTACCCTCCAATTCTGGCTTTACTCTATAGGCAGCTTCATAGGCTATTCTTCCAAAAAAAAGGAAATAAAAAAACATTCCTTTCCTAGCTCTCACAGCCGCATAAATGCTGAAGATCACATACAGTAAGTTGGCAATAAGTACCGTGATGAGGTAACCTTTATAATTATCGCTGAAGCCCCAATCATTCAAAAAGATTCTCAAGGTCCAAAAAACCAGTCCAACGTTCAATAAGGAAGTTGGAATCTGTGAGATTAATGATTGCAAGGAATGGAAATGCACAAAGGGACTTTTCTTCTTGTTCAGATAATAATAGATGATTGCCGCGATCATATTTATAATCGGAAGTGGCAAACCAGCAGCAAGGGAGGCAAACATCATGAAGTAGCCTCCCATAGCATCTTCTTTCTCCTCGATGCTTATATCATCGGGTTGAGGAATTGGGTGATAGTCGCTCATGATTCTGCTTCAACCGGCTTAAGGTATCCTTCATCACCGTTTTCATCTTCTTGATCAGGCGCTCCAGAAAAAGGAGGGTATTTATCCGTCATGAAGTTCAGGTAAAGATTCAAACGAACTTGCCATCTAAGAAAACCAACTTGAAAACGGTGCCAAGAGGCCGGGAAACTACCTGTAAACAGCACTGACCACCAGGCTAAAAAATTAATAACAGCCACACCAATCATTACAAAATAGAGAATGAAGATGTGAGGAAGGATTACATAAATAGGTGCAAACAGCAGTTTAACTAATGCTAAACCTCTGCTGAGTCTTTCAGGATATGGTATATCGAGCTGTACTTGATCCCATTCTGTATCTAATCCAAAAGGAGGGTATCCATCGACCAGGTTAAAGAGACTTGCGTTCACGCGTAAGTTCCATCGTTGATACTTTACTTGAAAATCAAACATACTTTTTGGATAACGACCTGTAAACAAGACTGACCAAAAGCCAATAAAATTTAGAATTAAAGACCAGATTCCCAGAAACATGAGAATAAATCCGTGTGGTAATGCGATTTAAAAAACACCGAAAAAAGAACGGAGTAATAGCTCTCCGCGAGAATAACGTTCTTGATGATTAACTTGAAGTTTCATAATGGTGATGATTGGTGAATTTCGAAAATATGATTTTAAATTTTGAACCACAAACCATTCTGTGCTTCTCATGCTAGTTTGGGCTTCTTTCTTTTCTTAAATTCGCAGCTCATTAAATGCTTTTCAGATGAATTATGATGTCATTGTATTAGGTAGTGGACCTGGGGGTTATGTTGCAGCAATTCGCGCAGCGCAACTCGGATTAAAAACTGCTGTTGTTGAAAGAGAAAGCCTTGGCGGTATCTGCCTTAATTGGGGATGTATCCCAACGAAAGCTTTGTTAAAAAGTGCTCAAGTCTTTGAATATATAAGTCATGCTAGTGACTATGGAATTACTGTGAAGGACGCTAAAGGAGACTTCCCAGGAATGGTTAAAAGAAGTAGAGATGTTGCAAATGGAATGTCGAATGGAGTTCAATTTCTGATGAAAAAGAACAAAATCGATGTGATCATGGGTACCGGGAAACTTGTTGCAGCAAATAAACTTGAAGTAACCGACGATAAAGGAAAAGCTTCGAGTTATGAAGCAAAAAACATCATCGTTGCAACTGGTACTCGCTCAAAAGAGCTTCCACATATTAAACAAGATGGTAAAAAGATTATTGGATACCGAGAGGCCATGACTCTTCCTAAGCAACCTAAAAAAATGGTTGTTATGGGTAGTGGAGCAATTGGTTCTGAGTTCGCCTATTTCTACCAAGCAATTGGAACGGAAGTAACCTTGGTGGAATACCTTCCGAATATTGTTCCTAATGAAGACGAAGAGGTTTCTAAGCAGTTAGGACGTTCATTCAAGAAAATGGGAATGAAAGTTATGACTGGCGCTTCTGTTGAGTCTGTAGACACTTCCGGAACAGGTTGCAAAGTAATAGTGAAGACTAAAAAAGGAGAAGAAACAATAGAATGTGATGTTGTTCTTTCTGCTGTTGGGGTTATCTCAAATCTTGAGAACATTGGCCTAGAAGAAGTTGGAATTGCCACTGACAAAGGAAAAATATTGGTTAACGATTACTATACAACCAACATTCCTGGAGTTCATGCAATTGGAGATATCGTTCATGGACCTGCATTAGCACACGTTGCATCCGCCGAAGGAATTATTTGCGTTGAGAAAATTGCAGGATTGAACCCTGAACCATTGGATTATGGAAATATTCCTGGCTGCACATACTGTAGCCCTGAAGTGGCTTCAGTTGGAATGACAGAAAGCCAAGCTAAGGAAGCTGGGCACGAGATTAAAGTTGGGAAATTCCCATTCTCTGCTAGTGGAAAAGCTTCAGGTGTAGGTCAAAAAGATGGTTTTGTAAAATTGATCTTTGATGCAAAATATGGTGAACTTCTTGGAGGCCATATGATTGGGTATAACGTTACTGAGATGATTGCTGAAATCGTTTCAATCAGAAAACTGGAAACTACGGGTCATGAAATCATCAAAACGGTGCACCCTCACCCAACGATGAGTGAAGCTATCATGGAAGCTGCAGCGGCAGCTTATGGCGAAGTGATTCACCTGTAAGACAACAGAAAAAAGCAATCTTGAACGACGGATACCTATGGGTGTTCGTCGTTTTGAGTTTATTTGAACTATGTGTGGTATTGTTGGTGGTTATTGGAAAGAAGTTCCTGAGATTCCTATTCAGGATCTCATCACCAAGGCCAATAATGAACTTTCCTCTCGAGGTCCAGACGCAGAAGGCTACTACACGAATAATAATTTCGCACTTGGGCATAAGCGACTAAGTATACTTGACACCTCTGCCGCTTCAAATCAACCCTTCTTTTCTGAAGACAAACGTTTTGTGCTTTGCTTTAATGGCGAAATATTCAACTACAAAGAACTTAGAGCTGACTTAGCCTCAAAAGGGCATCTATTTCATAGTGATGGTGATACCGAAGTATTGCTGAAACTCTACCTTACTTATGGCAAATCTTGTTTGGAAAAGCTGAACGGATTTTTTGCATTTGCCATATACGATACCGAACGAAATTCTGTTTTTCTAGCAAGAGATCGCTTTGGCATAAAACCTTTGGTTTATGCAGTTCAAGACTCCCTATTTTGCTTTGCCTCAGAAACCAAAGCGCTGATTGAACTGGGCATTCAAAGAGAATTAAATTACAGCGCGCTCTTCAGCTATTTGCAATTGAGCTATGTGCCTTACCCAATTAGTATGCTAAAAGGAGTGTACAAATTGCAACCTGGACATTTTCTTGAGATTAAAAATCTGAGTCAAATTGAGGAAAAACCTGAAGCTCAAGCCTATTATCAGAACTCAGGTAACAGAAACGAGCAGCAAAAAAGCGCAAAGAATTATATTGAAAGTAGAGATCAATTGAGGTCCTTACTTGAAGAATCTGTAGAAAAGCGACTGGTTTCTGATGTCCCTCTCGGAACCTTTTTAAGTGGAGGAATCGACTCCTCGGTAATCAGTTCAATAGCAGCAAAAAAGCTACCTAATCTTAAGACCTTTTCGATCGGCTACAGTGATGAGCCCTATTTTGATGAAACAGACTACGCCAAAAGGGTTGCTGATAAAATCGGATCGGAGCACCGAGTTTTCAACTTGAGTAATGCTGACCTCTATGACTCTCTAATAGATACGCTGGACTATATCGATGAACCCTTTGCCGATTCTTCAGCTCTAGCAGTGAACATGCTTTGTCAGCGAACCTCCGAGTACGTTAAGGTAGCGCTTTCCGGCGATGGTGCCGACGAGCTTTTTTCGGGATATAATAAACACGCTGCAGAATATCGATTGCGCAATCCTCAGATAACTGACAAGTTGCTCCCGTTACTTGGAATTGTTAATCCCCTCATTCCTAAGTCAAGAAATTCTCGAATTGGAAACCTCTCCAGAAAGATGGATAAATTCCTGAAAGGGAAAAACTTAAGTAAACAAGAAAGGTATTGGCTATGGGCCTCCATTCAATCAGAAGAAGAAGCTAATTATTTCATCAAAGAAGGTCCGAAAGTCCGTCAACAGCGATTATCTGATGAAGCCTTTGCTTATAAAAAGCTCAAGGAAAATTACTTGAGATTTATTAGGAAAGATGGCGACCTAAATGACGTTTTACTTGCTGATCAACATTTGGTTCTACCGAATGATATGCTGCGCAAAGTTGATAGTATGAGCATGGCGAATTCTTTGGAAGTAAGGACTCCATTTCTTGATCATAATTTGGTGGAATTTGTAAACCAACTTCCGGTAGAGTACAAAATGAATCACAATATCAGAAAACGGATTCTTCAAGATGCATTCAAAAAAGATCTTCCAGCTGAACTCTATAACCGACCGAAAAAAGGCTTCGAAGTCCCACTATTAAAATGGTTCCGAACCGACCTAAGAAGTTTAATTGAAGATGAACTACTTCATCCCGATTTTATTGAAGCTCAGGGGATTTTCAACAGAGAGGCCGTAAGAAAGCTCATATTAAAAATGAAATCAAACAACCCGGGAGATAGTGCCGCTAGTATATGGGCTTTGATGGTATTTCAATTTTGGTGGAAAAAATATTTTGGAGAAAACAATGCCTAGAGTACTCAGAATAATCAATCGTTTCAACTTAGGTGGACCAACATATAACGCTGCATACCTGAGTAAGTACTTGGAACCTGAATTTGAGACACTTCTTATAGGTGGAGAAAAGGATGCTTCGGAAGGAAGCTCAGAATATATCGTCGAAAACTTAGGTTTAAAACCCAGGGTTCTGCCGGAAATGAAAAGAAGCATTGATCCACTAAAAGATTTAAAGGCGCTTATCAAAGTAAGTAAGATTATCAAAGAGTTTAAGCCCGATATTGTGCATACCCATGCTTCTAAAGCAGGTACCATTGGAAGAATTGCGGCATCGCAACTTAAGGTTCCTGTTATCGTGCATACCTTTCATGGACATGTTTTTCACTCTTATTTCTCAAAACTTAAAACCAATATCTACAAAGGGATAGAACGAAACTTGGCAAAGAAATCCGATCGAATAATTGCCATCTCAGAAATCCAGAAGCATGAGCTTAGTGAGGAGCACAAAATCTGTAGTTCAGATAAAATCACAGTAGTTCCTCTAGGTTTTGACCTTGAACGTTTCACTGTAAACCAAGACCAGCTGCGAAAATCATTTCGAGAGCAATACAAGCTGGCTAATGACGAAATTGCAATTGGGATCATTGGTCGCTTGGTGCCCATAAAAAACCACCAGTATTTTCTGGAAAGCGTCAAGGCGATTAAAGAGCGAAACACCAAGAAACTAAAGTTTTTCATCATTGGGGATGGAGAGCTTAAATCTGAATTGCTGGATTCGTGTAAAACACTTGGATTAAAAGCTGGTTCAGAAAACAAGCCTGGAGTAGATGTGGTTTTCACTTCATGGATTAAACAAGTTGAAGGGCCTTGTGCTGGTCTAGAAATAATTTGTTTGAGCTCGCTAAATGAAGGAACTCCAGTTAGTTTAATTGAGGCACATGCCGCGGCCAAACCTGTTGTAAGTACCAATGTTGGTGGGATTGAGAATGTTGTTTTGAAGAATGAATCCGCATTTCTGTCCTCAAAAACAGACAATACTGAGTTTATTGAAGGTCTTTTAAAGCTGATCGAATCAGAAGAGCTGCGCAACACAATGGGTCAGGCAGGGCGCGAATTCGTTATGAAAAGGTATCACTACACCCGCTTGGTTGATGATATTGGGCGACTTTACAGGGAACTCCTCGATTCAAAGGGGCCTCTAGCCTCCTAGTTTTATTACTTTTGAAGCTTAGATCAGAGGGATGATGAAATTCTTAAAAATTGCGGGCCTTGTGCTTTTTGTATATAGCCTTAGCAGCTGCAGCTTGCTCAACCAGAGTATCATGCTGAAAACAAAATCCTCGTATGTATTCGATACGATTCCCGACTCTCTTGATGTTCAATATCGAATTTCTCCAAACGACATCCTCGATTTTCGCCTCTTTTCTAAAGATGGTTTTAAGCTGATCGACATTACGAGTATGGCTCAGCAAGGAAACTTTAACTTCAACAGAAATGTAGTTGATTACCTTGTTGAATTTGATGGCAAGGTCAAACTACCTATCATAGGGCGTGTAGTTCTTGCGGGAATGACCTTGAGAGAAGCTGAGCTCCACCTTCAAGATTTGTACAGAGACTATTACAATGATCCATTTGTAATCATTGGGGTAACAAATAGACGTGTTATCGTATTCCCTGGTAATGATGGGGCGGCAGCGGTTATCAATCTTTTAAACAACAACACTACACTTATGGAGGCTATGGCCATGGCTGGAGGTATTAGTGATAATGGAAAGGCGCAAAAAATTAAATTAATCAGAAATACCCCAGGCATAGACTCTGCTACGGTTTACAAAATTGATTTAAGCACTATCGAAGGATTAAAATATGCAAACATGGTAGTGCAAGCAAACGACATTATCTATGTACAGCCAAGGCTTCGAGTGGCCAGTGATGTTATACGTGAAATCACACCTATCATAAGTCTTATTACCAGTACAATCGTGCTGGTTAGCTTTTATAGAAATCTACAATAAGGTGGAAAACCAATCCAGTTTCGAAGCAGATAGTGCAATGGACAGCTATAAAGAGCGCTTGTCGGATTTTAGCCGTCAGTTTGAGCTTGGCTTATTTTTAAGTATTGCTCGAAAAAGCTTGATTTGGGTTGTGCTCTTCGCAAGTATTTGCGGCATCGGTGCTTTCGTTTACTTGCGTTACACCCCACGGATTTATACGGCCACGAGTGTTCTTCAGATTAAAAACACGAACAATGCTTCTAGGGTTATTAAGGTTGAGGAAATCTATGAGGATCGCAGCATTAATGCGGATCTTGAGATTTTAAAATCGAAAGAGTTCGTCAAAGGAATCTTACAAAGCCTTCCGCTCGAATCAAGCTACTATACTGAAGGTGAGGTTCTTACCTACGAAAGCTATCAAGCGACACCCTATAGAGTTAATGCCTTAGTTAAGGATTCAACCGTGTTTGGTGAGAAATTCTACATCAACTTTAAAGGACTAAATACAGCAACACTTACCTACCTGGACAATGGAGAACTCATCAAAAAGGAGGTCGACCTATCCAAAAGCATAGGGCTTCCTAAGATTGATCTAGAGGTTTTTATCACCGATTATAAGCTTATAAAAGCGAGGGAAGAACAAATAAACAAGGGTGATTACTTCTTTGTATTGAATGACCGACAAAAATTGGTTAATGCTTTACTGAAGAAAATGACTTTCAGAATAAGTAATGAAGCCGCGCAAGCTGTGAGCATTTCATTTACAGATGGAAATGGCCTAAAAGCTGCTGACATTGCGAATGCACTGTCTAAGGGATACATTGATTATGATCTCAAAAAGAAAATCGAATCTTCTGATCGAATTCTCAATTTCATTGATTCTCAAATCGAACAGGTATTTGAGAAATTGAAAACCTCAGAAATGTCGATTCAAGAATTTAAAATCGACAATAAGCTCGCACAAACTGAGGATTTCACTGGAGTTTATTTGGAAAGACAAAGAGCCTTTGAGGATGAGCTTATCCAAATTGAAATGGAATTGTCTCTATTGGATCAAATCAAAGAAGCTACATCCAAAAACGGAAAAAGCATTGATGTATACAACCTACTCCCCTTGCTCACGGGTACAAAATTCGAAAGCAACTTGTCACGTCAGGTAGCTGCTCTTCACGACGTACTCCTGGAAAAAGAGCAGAAGCTGTATGAAGTCACAGCTAGCAGTGGAATTATCAAAAACCTCGATTACCAAATTGGAGTTCAGAAAAAACTTCTGATGCAGAGTATTTCTTCTTTGCAGTCAAAATTGAACACCCGTCTTCAGAGCATCACCAAAAACATCGAAGATATTGATGAGACTTTTAGTGGTTTGCCAGCTAAAGAATTGACTTTTTCACGCCTCAAGCGATCCTATTCTATCAATGAGAAGTTTTACACCCTTCTGATTGAGAAAAAGGCAGAATATTCTATTTCAAAGGCTGGAATAGTGAGTGAGAATACCATTCTTGAACTTGCTCAGGTTCCAAGAGAACCCACTGCCCCGAATACTACTTTGGTGATTACCATTTTCAGCTTGCTGGCCTTAATTCTGAGTCTTGGGATAATACTCTTACGCTATCTCTTATTCAACGATATCTCTTCGCTCAACGAAATTGTAAAGCTCACACATGCCTCAGTTGGAACCCTCGGAATCATTCCGCGCTACAAGGAAAACATTCCAGTTTCTCAGCTTGTGGTCGACAAAAGGCCAAAATCCGTTTTAGCTGAATCTTTCAGAACCGTCAGAACCAATTTGCAGTTTTTGAATAATAAAGAGGATGCTAAAACCATAGCGATTACCTCTACTATTTCTGGAGAGGGAAAAACTTTTGTTGCTATTAACCTGGCTGGAATCATAGCCTTTTCAGGTAAGAAAGTGATCATCCTGGATTTGGATATGCGGAAACCAAAAATCCACTTGGGATTTGGGGTTGATAATGAAAAAGGAATGAGTTCAATGCTTGTAGGCATGGAAGACATTGATTCTTGCGTGCAGCATAGCAGCCTTGATGGACTTGATTTTGTAACTGCCGGGCCAACCCCACCCAATCCTTCTGAACTTATTATCAATGGTAAGTTAGATGAAATTGTTGCAGACTTAAAGTCGAAGTACGACGTGGTTATTATCGATAATCCTCCAGTTGGACTTGTTACTGATGGAATCTATTGCCTACAGATGGCTGACTACCCGATTTATATTTTCCGTGCTCATTATTCTAAACGCCATTTCGTTCAAAATGTAGACAGGATTGTAAATGAAAACAACCTTCGAAAACTGTCGGTGATTTTGAACGGATCAGACATGAATAAAGGCGGTTATAACTACAATTACGGATATGGCTATGGTTACGGTCTTGGCTACGGTTATGGTTATGGCTACGGTTATGGCTATACCTATGGAGGTGGTGGTTACTTTGATGAAGCATCTAAAAAGGAGAAAAAATCCTTCTTTCAGAAACTCTTTGGCAAATAAATGGAGTTAATTCAAGAGCCGATTGAAGGCCTTAAACTTATTCAACCTAATGTATTCGGTGACCAACGCGGTTACTTCTTTGAGTCCTACTCAAAAACAGCTTTCGGAAAACTCGGAATCCACACAGAATTTGTTCAGGATAACGAAAGCCTAAGCGCCAAAATAGGTGTATTACGCGGATTGCATTTTCAAGCACCTCCCAAAGCTCAAGCTAAATTGGTTCGAGTAATCCAAGGTGCTGTAATGGATGTTGTTGTTGATATTCGTAAAAACTCGAAAGACTACGGCAAAAGCTTTGCGGTTGAGCTTTCAGCTGAAAACAAAAAAATACTTTTTATCCCTGAAGGCTTTGCACATGGTTTTGCAACCTTGGAAGAGAATTCGATCTTCTCATACAAGTGTTCAGACTTCTATGCACCAGAAACTGAGGGGACTATTTCATGGGACGACCCAAATTTGGCTATTCATTGGGGGGTAGAATCACCCATTTTATCGGAAAAAGATAAAAATGGTGTGCTTTTCTCAGATTTCAAGAGCCCATTTTAACTTAGGGGTGTACTTTTGCGCCCTTCGAGTATTATGTGGAGCATCGACCTTCAAATCATCATTCTTAAGTACGCAGTCCTTTTCGGATTTACGTTCTTTTTCAGCCTTTTGCTGAATAGGATACTACTGAGGTTTTCTAAGAACCTCGGTAAACGAAGTTATAATGAGAGTTTAGTTCGATGGGCAAATGAGGCAAAACCCTCTTTAGGAGGAATTTCCTTTTTTATCATCTTCCTTGTAACCTACTCCATTTACACCATCTTTTTCAACTTCGAAAACAACTTCTTAACCTTCCAATATTTGGGGATTTTGGGTGCCACTGGTACTGGCTTCTTAATGGGCCTTTCAGACGATGCTTATAATACCAATCCTGCTTTAAAACTAAGCACACAGATCTTTTGCGGAATTATTCTGTGCTCAACCGGTACCTACATTAGCCTTTTTCCTGTAGATCTGTTGAACTATGCAATCACCATACTTTGGGTTGTTGCAGTGATGAACTCGATCAACATGCTAGACAATATGGATGGCATCACTACCACGGTGTCCATTTTTATTATTCTAATGGCTATTATGACACTGTTCTACAGTCCTGACTTTGCACACTTTTACCTTGCGCTCCTTCTTGGAACGGTTTCATCACTTGTTGCCTTTTTGTTCTTTAATTGGCATCCAGCCAAGATGTTTATGGGAGATACTGGGAGTCAGTTTTTGGGCATCTTTCTAGCGAGTATTGGCATTATTTTCTTCTGGAACAACAAAGGCCTCGGCGGCGAAGAAGCTTCAGCCAAACAAATTTGTATTGTTCTTTTAGCCTTTATCATACCAATAAGTGACACCTTAACGGTGATTATAAATCGCCTTCGAAGAGGTCAAGCCCCTTATATCGGAGGAAAAGATCATACTACTCACCACCTTTCTTACCTCGGTTTAAGCGACAGAACGGTTGCGCTTATTTTTGTAGGCATCTCATTAGTTAGCTACGGTCTCCTGTGGATAAGTGTAAAGTTCATACAACCATGGAATCACATATTTACTGCTATCTTTATAGCATACTTCTTAGTTGTATTTGGCCTTCTTTTTGGGGTAACTCAAAATAGAAAAGCCAAAATCAGGTTTTATGAGCAAGAAAGAAAAAGAAAGCGACCAAGTATCAAGTCCAATTAGCTCCAAGTTAATGTGGCTAGGTGGGATGATTTCACTTCTTGTGATCTCAGCGCTCTACCTTCAATATTCAGTTCCCGACAAGGAGGATATCAGCTTCAAGGAAAAATTCAATAGAGACTATAAGGTCTATGCCATCAATTTACCAAGCAACCTGGTTTTAATGGATGAGCATGTTCCTCTCGAGCAGTTCAATATTGCAGAAAAACTCGACCGAGAGCTATTGGTTAACACTTACTGGCAATCACAAACTCTATTATTTTTTAAACGAAGCCAGAAATGGTTCCCAATGATTGAATCAATCCTTGAGGAAGAGGGTGTCCCGAACGATTTTAAATATTTGGCCATCATAGAAAGTGGGCTCGACAATATTGTATCCCCTTCAGGTGCGGCCGGCTTTTGGCAAATCATGAAGTCTACGGGTCGGGAGTATGGCCTAGAAGTTAACAGTCATATCGATGAGCGATATCATCTTGAAAAAGCAACTCGTGCGGCATGCACATACTTGAAGAAGGCTTACGAAATGTACGGTTCTTGGAGCCTCGCGGCAGCATCCTACAATATGGGCATGAACGGCATGAATCGCAAACTCACCGATCAGCAAGTGAACTCATATTATGACTTGCATTTGAATACCGAAACTGCACGTTATGTTTACCGCATGATTGCTGTGAAGCTAATCTTAGAAAACCCAAATGATTTCGGCTTCAACTACAGAGAAAAAGATTTATACAAAACAATTCCAACCAGCGAGCTGAGTGTTGATACTGCAATCCCTGATTTATCGAATTTTGCTAATGCTCAAGGTTACAGTTATAGCCTCTTGAAAACATTAAACCCATGGCTACGATCTAAACAATTAGCGAATGCTTCGAACAAAAACTACTCAATAAAGGTTCCCACAAAAACCTATTTAGAAAGTGTGGATTATAGGAAGCCCGAACCCTTACCACAATTTGCCAAGACAGAATAGAGGAGAGAACTGAACATGGAGGAATTTCTTGAGGTTTATGGCGCTAGAGTCCATAATCTGAAAAACATTGACTTACGTATACCAAGAAACCAATTGGTAGTATTTACCGGCCTCAGTGGTTCTGGTAAATCCTCCTTGGCATTCGATACGATTTATGCTGAAGGCCAGCGCAGATACGTTGAAAGCTTCTCTTCTTATGCTCGTCAGTTTTTGGGAACCCTAGAACGACCTGATGTAGATAAAATCAACGGCTTGAGTCCGGTGATTAGCATCGAACAAAAAACTGTAAACCGCTCCCCTCGATCTACCGTGGGAACCATTACAGAGATCTATGACTTTCTTCGTTTGCTGTATGCAAGAGCTTCTGATGCTTATTCATACAACACTGGAGAGAAGATGGTCCAGTATACCGACAAGCAAATCCTAAACCTCATCAAGAAGGATTACGCTGGTCAGAGAGTGATGTTACTATCCCCACTCATCCGTTCTCGAAAAGGGCACTATCGCGAGCTCTTCCAAAAGGTTCGAAAACAAGGCTTTGTGAAGGTTCGTGTCGACGGAGAAATTCGTGAAGTAGTTGAACGTATGCAGCTTAATCGCTATAAAATTCACGATATCGAACTTGTGGTGGACCGTCTGAAAATAGAAGATAGTACAGATAAAAGAATTTCAGAAAGCCTTAAGGAAGCCATGAAGCGCGGCAAAGACGTCATGATGGTGATTCCTGTTGAAGATGATTCTGAGGCGCGCTATTTCTCAAGGAAACTTATGTGCCCTAGTACGGGGATTTCATACGACTTACCTGCTCCAAATTTATTCTCTTTCAATAGTCCCTACGGTGCTTGTTCAAAGTGCAATGGACTCGGTGAGGTGAGCGAGATCGACATCGAAAAGATGATTCCTAATAGGAACAAAAGCATTAAACAAGGTGGCATCACCCCATTAGGAGAGTATAAAAACAACTGGATTTTTAAGCAAGTTGAAGCCCTTGGAACCAAATATGATTTCAAGCTGAATCAAGCGATTTCTGAAATTTCAGATGATGCTTTGAAGGTGCTGCTTTACGGAACAGAAGAAGCTGTAACCGTTAAGAGTGATCTGCTAGGAATTAATAAAACCTATCAAGTAAACTTCCCAGGAGTAGCTAATATCGTGCTTCAGCAGTATGAAGAAAAGCCAAGTAAGTCGATTCAACGATGGGCAATGGCATTCATGAATAAGGTGAAGTGTCCGGTTTGCGAAGGAGCTAGGCTCAAAAAAGAATCACTCTATTTCCAAATTGGCGATAAGAACATTTCAGAGCTTGCGAATATGGAAATTGGAGAACTCTCCGATTGGATTGTCGATATTGAATCGAAGCTTAATGAAAAGCAGCAACTCATTGCACATGATGTGCTCAAAGAAATTAGAAAAAGAGTTCGTTTTCTGCTTGATGTTGGTCTAGACTACTTATCCCTCAACAGATCCGCTAGAAGTATTTCTGGAGGAGAAGCGCAACGGATAAGACTTGCAACTCAGATAGGCACCCAGCTTACTGGAGTTTTGTACATCCTTGACGAACCGAGTATTGGTTTACATCAAAGGGATAACCAACAATTGATTGAAAGCCTTAAACGACTGAGAGATATTGGAAACTCTGTTATTGTTGTTGAACACGACAAAGACATGATGATGCAGTCGGACTATCTCGTTGATATTGGCCCCAAAGCTGGAATACATGGTGGAAATATAGTGGCTGCAGGCTCTCCAAGTGAATTAGTGATTGACGACTCACTCACAGCTCATTTTCTCCATGGTAAACTTGAAATAGAGACCCCTAAAAAACGAAGAAAAGGCAGTGGCAAAAAATTATCCTTGAGAGGAGCTTCTGGCCACAACTTGAAATCAGTGGATATCGACTTTCCTTTAGGTAAGTTGATATGTGTAACCGGTGTTTCGGGTAGTGGGAAGTCTACCTTAATTGATGACACCCTCTACCCTATTTTGAATCAATTCTTCTATAATTCAAATAAAAAACCACTCGTGCATAAAAGCATTAAGGGTTTAGAGCACCTCGACAAAGTAATTGAGATTGATCAGAGTCCAATTGGACGAACACCTCGTTCGAATCCAGCGACATATTGTGGAGTCTTTTCCGACATCAGAAACCTTTTCGCTAGTTTGCCTGAGTCTGCTATCAGAGGATATAAGCCTGGTCGTTTTAGTTTTAACGTGAAGGGCGGACGCTGTGAAGAGTGTAAAGGAGCAGGTTTAAAAACTATTGAAATGAACTTCCTTCCGGATGTTTATGTCACTTGCCCTGTTTGTAATTCTAAGCGCTACAACCGGGAAACTTTAGAGATAAAATACAAGGGGAAATCCATTAACGACGTCTTGAACATGACTATTGAAGACGCTGTTCATTTCTTCGAAAAAATTCCGAGCATTAATCACAAAGTGAGAATGCTTCATGAAGTTGGCTTAGGTTATGTTCGCTTAGGTCAAGCTTCCACAACCCTTTCTGGAGGTGAAGCCCAAAGGGTTAAGCTCGCTTCTGAACTCGCTAAGCGCGATACAGGCAACACCTTTTACATACTAGACGAACCTACTACGGGACTTCATTTTGAAGATATTCGAGTTCTTCTCGATGTAATCCAAAGGCTAGTTGATCATGGAAACACTGTGCTTATCATAGAACACAACCTCGACATCATTAAGGTTGCTGACCATATCATTGATTTGGGCCCTGAAGGCGGAGATCGTGGTGGGAGCATTCTTTTCGAAGGAAGCCCAGAGGATATGATTGAACAGACCGATGGGCATACTGCAAAATATCTCAAGATTGAGATGAAGGGTGAAGAAGCATGAGAATCCTAAGATTAGTATGGGAATTTCGAGGTGCTGACGCAAAAAAAATTGCTGAACATCATTTGATTCACCTCAATGAATATTTGGAGCGCAATTCTTTGAAAGTGGATTCAAATGGCGTGACTGAACACAGCCCTATGTACGCTTCTGCATTTCTAGTTTGCAATGAAACTTTGGCTCTTGAATTGAGAGAACCATTAAAACCACAAGCGGCTTATTTAGAAGCTGAATAACTTTTTGATTTTTCGAATAATAATTCAAGCACTTGGTAGTTATCTATAGTACTAGCCCTAGTTATGATATCTGAAAAAAGCTCTTTATTATTGAAATTGGTGGTTTTCATGCTTATCACAAGCATGTTGTTTCTAGCACTTTAACTAACGAAACACCTTCCCTGGGTTCATGATTCCATGCGGATCAAAAACCTTCATGATGCTCTTTTGGAGCTCAATTTCTGTTTGGGTAAAAACTACATCCATGTAGTCTTTCTGAACATATCCTATTCCATGCTCACCTGAAATGGTTCCCCCTAAATCCTTGCATAAATGAAAGATCTCTCTAATTGCTTTTGGTAGCTCATTATTCCAACGCTCTTCGGGCATATCAGCTTTTATGATATTTACATGAAGGTTCCCATCTCCAACATGACCGTAACAAACAGATTTGAATCCATATCGCGCACCAATTTCCTTAACACCTGTCAAGAGTTTTGGCATTTCATAGCGGGGTACCACCGTATCTTCTTCTTTGTAAACCGAATTCGCTTTTACCGCCTCTCCTACTCTTCGACGGAGTTTCCAGAGGCTTTCCTTTTGAGCAGCCGAATCGGCGAATAAAATCTCATCAGTGTCAAAAGCTTCAAGTACTGTCATGATTTTCTCACACTCAGAAATCAATTGAGCCTCTTCGGTTCCATCAAGCTCAATGAGTAAATGTGCCTGAACATGAGGTGCTACATCAAGCAGGTTTTCATCAATAAAATCGATAGTCCAATCTATGGCATCGCGTTCCATAAACTCCATAGCTGATGGCCGGAGTCCAGCTCTAAAAATTTCTGGCACTGCTTCACATGCTTGCTCAGCAGAATGAAATGGCACGAGCATTAGCATATCCAATTTAGGTTTTGCAATCAAACTGGTAATGATTTTTGTGATTACCCCGAGTGTACCTTCACTTCCAACAAATAGCTGAGTAAGATTTAAACCTGTTGAATTTTTAAGAGTATTTGCCCCAGTCCAAATCATCTCTCCGCTGGGAAGAACGACTTCGAGGTTCAAAATCCAATCTTTAGTTACACCATATTTTACTGCACGTGGACCGCCGGAATTTAGGGCAACATTCCCTCCTAAAAAACAAGATCCCCAGCTTGCAGGATCGGGTGGATAGAAAAGTCCTTTTTCCTTAACTGCTTCTTGAAATACTTGGTTGATAACACCTGGTTCAACGCAAGCTTGAAAGTTGTCCTCATCAATTTCCAAGATTCGATTAAAGCGTTCCATGCTCAATCCAACTCCTCCTTTAATTGACAGTGCTCCACCACTCAATCCAGTTCTAGCGCCAATAGGTGTAACTGGAATTTGATGCTCGGTGCACAATTTCATGATCTCAGAAACCTCTTCGGTGCTAGAAGGCTTAAGCACTAAGGAAGGAGGAAAACACAAATCTTCAGTTTCGTCGCTGCCGTAGTTCTTTCGTATTTCTTCATCAGAAATTACAAACTCAGAACCCAGAATACGATTAAAATCCTCAATAGGTAATTCAGGCATTGTACTTGCTTTCAGTCAAATGTACGAGCAATTAGGATTCGTTTATAACACAGGGGAAGAATGAAATTCACAAGTGTGATGAGTGGTGAGATTGCTCAAAATTTATAGTGTATTTTAGCCCATCAAATATGAATAGCATGAAACATACGCTTCTCTCTCTTTTGGTTCTTTTTATGGGCCTACAACTTGAAGCTCAAGATAAAAAGAAGGTTCAACTCGAAGACATTTGGAAAACAGGAAGATTCAGATCTGAAATGGTCTACGGACTTCGCTCAATGAATGACGGACTTCATTATACGACGATGGAGCAAGATCGGGGAGGCGCTTCCATAGTGAAGTATTCTTACAAAACTGGCGAAGCTGTTGACAAGCTAGTTCAGAGCACCAATTTGTCTCCTGAAGGAAAGTCAGCTCCCATAAAGCCTGTGGCTTATAGCTTCTCGGCGAATGAAGACAAACTATTATTCGCCACCGATAGAGAACAGATCTATCGTCATTCAACCCGCGAAACGAATTACATCTACGATTTAGAGTCGAAAGAAATCATAGAACTTGATAAAAGTGGAAAGCAACGTTACGCGAGTTTTTCTCCGAAAGGTGATCGGGTTGCTTTTGTGAGAAACAACAATATCTACTTCAAAGAACTAAGCTCCGGAAACCTTACCGAAGTGACTTCTGACGGCATGAACAACTCCATTATTAATGGGGCTACCGATTGGGTTTATGAAGAAGAATTTGCCTTTGATAAAGCTTTCTTTTGGTCACCAGATGGCAAGAAAATCGCCTATTACCGTTTTGATGAGTCTTCTGTGATTGAGTTTAATATGCCAAAATATGGGGCGCTGTATCCGAAAGATTATCGGTTCAAATATCCGAAGGCAGGGGAAGACAATGCGATGGTTGAGATATACATCTACGACATTGAAAGCAAAAAGAAAGTAAAAGCAGAGCTTGGCGAATACGAATATGTTCCGCGCATTAAGTGGACGAGCAATAGTGATCAGCTTTGTGTAATGACCATGAATCGCCTACAAAACGATTTGAAATTGCAGTTGGTGAACTCAAAATCAGGAAAAGCAGAGCTCTTTTATCAAGAACAGAGCAAGACTTACCTAGAAGTGAATGATTATTGGACTTTTCTTTCAAATAATTCCATGTTATGGTTATCTGAGAAAAGTGGTTACAACCATATCTACCTTATTTCTCAGGATGGAAAATCCACTCAAATTACTTCAGGAGATTGGGAAGTAACAGACATCTATGGTTTGGATGAAAAATCAGCGAGTATTTATTTTCAAGCTGCCATGAAAAGCCCAATGCAAAGAGAGGTTTATAAAATCTCAATGAAGGGAGGAAAAGCATCAAAGAGTCTTTCCAAAAAAGCCGGAACCAATAAAGCTAATTTCAGTTCAGGTTTTAAGTATTTCATCAACTATCAATCGGAAGTAAATACTCCGAGCTACATCACTTTAAATGCTTCCAATGGAAAAGAAATTAGAGTTCTAAAGGATAATGAGAACCTCAACACAACTTTGGGTCAGTATGATATAAGTCCTGCTGAGTTCATGAAAGTCAAACTTGATAAAGGAATTGAATTAAATGCTTGGATGATCAAACCAAGTGACTTTGACCCGAGTAAAAAATATCCTGTCTTGATGTATGTATATGGTGGACCTGGGAGTCAAACTGTTCAAGATCGTTGGGGTGGCGCAAATTATCTTTGGTACCAGATGCTCGCTCAAAAGGGCTACATCGTGGTCTCAGTTGACAATCGAGGTACTGGCGCTAGAGGTTATGATTTCAGAACCCTCACCTACGAGCAATTAGGTAAATATGAAACTGAAGACCAAATTAATGCTGCCAAATATTTGGGAGCATTGAGTTACGTGGATAGCGATAGAATCGGAATTTGGGGTTGGAGTTATGGTGGTTATATGAGTTCACTTTGTTTGTTCAAAGGAGCTGATGTGTTTAAAACTGCAATAGCTGTTGCTCCGGTAACCAATTGGAAATATTACGACTCTATTTATACTGAGCGTTATATGGGTCTGCCAAGTGAGAACAAAGGTTATGATGACAATGCTCCAATCAGTCATGTGGCAGGCTTAAAAGGGAACTATTTACTTGTTCATGGTACTGCAGACGACAATGTGCACTTTCAAAATGCTATTGAATTGGTAAGTTCATTGCAGGCGGCCGACAAACAGTTTGATTTTATGGTGTATCCTGATAGAAACCATGGAATTTATGGCGGAAACACACGGATGCACTTGTATCGCATGATGACGAACTACATCAACGAAAACCTTTAACAAGGAAATAGAAGAAGCCTACATCGATGTTCTTCTTTTAATTTTTACTTTAGCCGATCAACTAAACTTTAGGACTTATGGCAGATGGTGCTTTGAAGGGACACCCACAAGGGTTAATGACCTTATTTTTCTCCGAAATGTGGGAACGTTTTTGTTACTATGGAATGAGGGTTCTCCTCACACTCTATCTAGTAAAATCCCTAATGAAAGGTGACGCTGAGGCCTCACTGATTTACGGTGCTTATACAGGACTAGTTTATGCAGCTCCAATTCTAGGAGGACGAATGGCGGATCGCTATTTAGGTTATCGATTTGCAGTATTACTGGGAGCCATATTGATGGCAATTGGTGAATTCTTAATCTTAGGTGGAAATGAAACTTTCCTTCTTATTGGAATGGGTGCACTGATTATTGGGAATGGATACTTCAAAGCAAACATTTCAACCATCGTTGGAAAGCTCTATGCTGATGGAGATGAACGAAGGGATTCTGGCTTTACTATTTTCTATATTGGAATTAATGTTGGGGCGCTTTTGGCTACCACTTTAGTTGCATACGTTGGTGAAACTTATGGATTCGACAAAGGATTTGGACTAGCTGGAATAGGAATGCTCGCAGGATTCTTCATCTTCTGGTCTGGAAGAAAAAATTACGCCGCAGCCCCAGGTTTGGATATTACTGAAGCAGGTAAAAAGAAAGTTTTTGGACCTTTAAATATGGCTCAAGTAGTCACTTTAGGATCACTCCTATTGATCCCATTGTGTTATGTCTTGGTGATGAAAAATGAGCTAATGGATTTTATCCTCTTGGGCTTATTTATATCAGTAGCCGCATCACTAATTATGGCTGGTCGAAAAGCTGATATTGAAAACAGCACTGCCATGTGGCGTGACCGGATGATTGCCCTAATCATCTTTATGCTCATCAACATTACTTTCTGGGCTTGTTTTGAGCAAGCTGGAACCTCATTAACACTTTTCGCAGATAGAAATGTGGATCGCGATATCATGGGATGGATTATGCCTGCTTCTATGACGCAGTTCTTTAATCCTCTCTTCATAATTGTTTTCGGTTCTATCTTCTCGGTAATGTGGGTTAAGCTTTCGAAAATTGGTAAGAACCCAAGTATTCCATTGAAGTTTGCTTTTGGTATCATTCAGCTCGCAGCAGGTTTCCTAGTTACACAAGTAGGAATGATGTTCGTAAATGAGGCTTTCCAAGTTCCACTTTTAACACTATTATTCTTGTACCTATTGCATACTACTGGGGAGTTGTTTTTGTCTCCAATTGGGCTATCTATGGTAACCAAGCTTTCTCCACGAAATATTGCAGGTACTGCAATGGGAGCCTGGTTTTTGAGCTTTGCCATTGCAAACTATGTTGGCGGTAAAATTGCTGCTTTGACTGGAGGGCATAGTGATAGTGGACAAGCACTCAGCGTTGCAGAAGGTCTTGATAAGTACCTGAACGTGTTTACTACCATTGGACTCGTGCTGTTAGGAATTGCGGCGATTATTATTTTGTTCAATAAGCCTTTGCAAAAGCTAATGCACGGGGTAAAATAAACCAAAGCGGCATAATTTCTGTTAATTGTCGGGTGTTGAACGCTTTGAATTTCAAAGCAATATCATATCCTACTATCTTTGCATTATGAGAAAAATTAGCTTCTTACTGATTCTCCTACTCCCTCTTCTGAGTTCAAACCTTCAAGCGCAAGCGCCAGTAAAAGCATCCAAAATAAACTGGATGTCTTGGCAGGAAGCCGCGGAAGCAATGAAAACTCAAAAACGAAAGATTTTTATTGATGTCTATACTGACTGGTGTGGTTGGTGCAAAAAAATGGATGCAAGCACATTTGTTGACCCAGGAGTTGTTGACTATATGAACAACAAATACTACGCGGTGAAACTTGACGCTGAAATGAATGATACGCTTCGTTGGAACAATATGGATTTCATAAATCCTAATCCAACGGCTCGTAGAAGCACCCATACTTTTGCTGCTTCCTTACTCGACAATCGATTAAGCTATCCATCTTTTGTAATCCTCGATGAGAATTTTAGCCGAGTGCATCTCATGGCTGGTTTCAAGCAACCGGAAGCACTATTAGGAAATCTAATTTTCTTTGGCAGTAATCAACATCAGCAATACAACCAGTATTTCTACAACCAACTGCTTCAACAGCAGCAGGCACAACAGGCTGGTGCTGCCCCAAAAACTCAGTAAATGAATTTTAGTTCTGGGCAGCTCACTTTTGCCCTAATCTTTCTTGTCACTTTCATCATCGTCATGGTTTTCGCTTATCGAAAAGACGCTAAGGCCAACCGAATTCACTACAAAGGCGCTTACAAAGTGCTGTTTGCTATGGCGATTGTGTTTATATTAGTGTACGGCCTCATTAGGGCCCTTCATTGATGAATCGCATACTTCTCGTTTTATTTTTAAGCCTTTACTTGTGTGCCTGCAATGAAAAGGCAGACCAAACTGCATCAGCCCCTCAAGTTGAGCAAGCTGACGTGCTCGATGCTGTTTTAGAAAAAAAGAAACTCGTTGCCCTAGTAGATAATAGCACAAGCAGCTATTTCTTGTACAAAGGTCAACCCATGGGTTTTGAATACGACCTACTCAATGAGTTCAGTAAATTTCTAGGTGTCTCTTTGGAAATAAAATTGATTAACGAACTGGACAGTGTTTCATACTTTATCAATAATGGGAAGGCTGACCTTATAGCCGCTAACCTCACCGTCACAAAAGAGCGCTCAGAAATTTTAAATTTTAGTGAGCCCTTATTATATACGCGTCAAGTATTAGTTCAAAAACTACCTGATGACTATTGGAAAAAAGCATGGCATAAGGTTGAGAAACAACTGATTCGAAACCCGATTGAATTAGCTGCTGAAACGGTATATGTTAAGCGAAATTCGTCCTTTTACTCTCGGCTATCGAACCTTTCTGACGAAATTGGGGCTGACATCATAATTCAAGAACCGGCCCCTGGAGAAGACACAGAGACCCTTATAAAGAAAGTTTCTGAAGCTGAAATCAAGTATACCGTAGCAGATGAGAACATTGCACTGATCAATAGAAAATACTACCCTAATATCGACATCAAAACCCCAATTAGTTTTAATCAGAAAATAGCCTGGGCTGCAGCAAAAGAAAACTCGAATCAACTTCTAGACACCCTCAACTACTGGATTAACAGTATGAAGGAGAGTCAAAAATACTCTATGATTCGCCTGAAATATTTTAAGGCTCGCACCGAACTTTCTAAAAAGATCTTGAGTGAATATTCCTCTGTAAGTGGGAACAAAATTTCGGAATACGATGCATTTTTCAAAAAGTACGCTGAAATCATTTAGTGGGATTGGCGCTTAATCGCTGCGGTGTGTCATCAGGAATCACAATTCGACCCAAATGCTGAGTCCTGGGCAGGAGCTCAAGGCCTCATGCAGCTTATTCCTGGAACAGCTGAGCAATTCAAATTAGAGAACCTTAAAGATCCTGAAGGACATATTCAAGCAGGCGTGAAATACTTAAAATGGATTGACGACTATTGGAAGGAGCAAATTCCCGACAGCCTTGAAAGACAAAAATTTGTGCTTGCTTCATTTAATGTAGGCCTAGGGCATATTATCGATGCCGTGAGATTGTGCGACAAATACGGTGGTCGATCAAAAATTTGGGATGAGCATGTTGCTGAGTTTCTTCTTAAAAAATCAAGGGCCGAGTTTTATAATGACGAAGTCGTGAAACACGGCTATTGCAGAGGGGCTGAGCCTTATCAATACGTTCAAGAAATATTTGACACTTATCGCCACTACCTCAACCATATAAAGGTTTAGGGTTTTTCAACAAAAGGAACCTAAAAATTAGCCGCTTAGGCTAAAATGCTCAAGTTAACTTAGGCTACTTTTAAATCGTGAAAGTTCAACACAACTACTCGCTCAAATCACACAACACCTTTGGAATTGACGCCAAGACCAAACTCTTTGCCAGTTTTCAAAATCTTGAAGAACTAAGAGAAGCACTTTCTGTTGATGAAACTCGACTAGTGCTAGGTGGAGGAAGTAATATCCTGCTCACCAAAGACTTTGATGGATTGGCTCTAAAAAATGAGCTTAGAGGCATTGAAATACTTGAGGAAAACGACGACGAAGTTCTCGTAAAGGTTGGTGCAGGAGAAAACTGGCATGAATTCGTTTTGTATTGCATAAAACAAGGATGGCCTGGGCTTGAAAACTTGTCTCTAATTCCTGGTAGTGTTGGAGCTGCCCCTATGCAGAATATTGGCGCCTACGGTATTGAATTAAAGGACAGTTTTGATAGCCTTGAAGCAGTTGAAATGAGTAGTGGGAAAGTTCAGGAATTCGACAATAAAACATGCGAATTTGGTTACAGAAGCTCAATCTTCAAAACACGGATAAAGGGACAATACATTATTTGTTCGGTAAACTTCCGATTGAAAAAGAAAAGCGCTTTGAATACCTCCTATGGAGCCATTGAGTCGGAGCTTGAACGCTTAGGCATAAGTGATCCTGGTATAGCAGATGTAAGTCAGGCTGTGATCAACATACGTCAATCGAAATTGCCCGATCCAAAGCAGATTGGTAATGCCGGCAGCTTTTTTAAGAATCCTGTGCTAGAGAAATCATTTTTTGAAATGCTCAAAAAGGAGTTTCCAAACATTCCTTCTTATGCTAACCCTGATGGAAGGGTTAAGGTTCCTGCAGGCTGGCTAATAGAACAAGCGGGCTGGAAAGGCAAACGTTTTGGAGCATATGGTGTTCATCAAAATCAAGCCTTGGTTTTGGTAAACTATGGCGGAGCACAAGGGGCCGATATCTTTCAGCTTTCAGCAGACATCCTAGAAGATATTCGGGAAAAGTTTAGCATTCGTTTAGAGCGGGAAGTCAATATAGTATAGCCTAAAAATAATCATCCCCCATCTGCCTTGCAGCGGGGGATGATCCTCCTAACCCTAAAAACTGAGAAAACATTAATGTTATCTCAGGACTTGCTATATAGACGTGAGTATGTCGAATTGGTTGCCTCTCCATCTAAAGTTTTTTTATCTTTTTTATTTCCGTCCTAAATTCTGTCTGGACATTTAGCATATACAATCCAGCAGGGAGAGCATCTAGCTTCAATTGAGCCTCATTTGAATTAACAAGTTCAAGCAGCAAGCTATTTCCAAGTATGTCGAAGAGCTCGAGATACTGAATCTTGGTATTTGCTCGAATCCAAATTTGCTCTTTCGTAGGGTTTGGATATACTTTGATTTCTTGAGAATTTGCAAGCTCATTTATTCCCACACTAGAATTCCAATCTTCAGCGGCACCAAACAAACAGGTTCTATTGGTATCTTTTGTGATACCACCCAGGATATCTTCATAGCCATAAGGGGAAACTTCACGAATGGCAAATCCCTGCTGCCTTCTTATCTCAGAAATATTGATTGAATTTAATACGGTATCCAAAAGGGCTAAGTTGCTATTGTAGCCATTGATCATCCAGCGATAAGTTAAGCCACTAGGATTAGCAGTTAAGATGGTATCTAAAGTCGAATTTGGACCTGACACATAGGACTCCGTTACATTTAAATTAAGGCTATCATCGCAGATGAAAACGAAGGCAGTATCATAGCTTGAACAGCTCATTTGCCCCTCCATTTCATTATATTCAATTTCGATCCGATAGGCCCCAAAGCCATATTGTTGGGCTATTGAATCAGGATTATACCGAAAGCGTAATGCAGGATTTCCCATTTGTACTTGGCTAAACCAAGGCACTGTATCTAGGTTACGAAACAGTACTTGATCGTAAAAGGAAAGTGTAGGCATAACCTGAAAATCATTGTCTTGGGAGAAATCTAATTCATGCGCAAAGTGATGCAGATTATCTGAAGTGTTAGGGAAGGCTTGACCTGCCGCATAAATCTCATAATCTGTAATATGCGTTAGAAGGGTAATAGTACTCAAATAGGTAGCGCCGCACCTACCCGTTCTATCGTGCTCAACAGTGATTTGAATTTTTTCTTGAATGTCGTGACTCACTTCCAGAAAAACTCCAGATGTATCTGATTGTATCGACCAAAAACCACCTTCTTGGTAATTCAATGCATCAATCCGAGTATATTCACCTGCCTGCCTACAAACTAATTCAGGCAGCTCGAAGCTTGCATCATAGCCTACTATATCAACTTGAATAGCAAAGCTGAATTCGCCAGGAATCGGACATACACCGTCGCTGAATTCCAAGCTAAAAAATCGTGTTTCTCCTGCTTGACCTTGTCCATTCCATTGTAAACGAACAGCCATGGAATCTCCGAAACTTTGAGTAGTAATTTGGGTTCCAGGAAATGAACTTAAAACGTTGGTATTAAAGCTCAGTGTATCTGTGCTATCGGGATCAGAAACGCTAAAGCTGATATCAAAACCATCTCGCGGACAAATTTCGATATGAGTAATTCCAACTTGAGTACCGTCGCCTGTATAACTCAAGGCAGAACTCAAATTAGGAACACGGTTTCCAATCGTACCCACGCTAAAAAGCATGTCTCTTATGGTACTAGCTCTAAAATTCCCTAGGCGGTCATATTCCTCCACCTTTAAAACTACAACCCATAAACCTGAGATATTAGGAGTTAGAGTCATCAGGCCAGTATTAGAATTTATTTGCATTCCTGCTATTGGACTCGCACCAGAATAAGGTGTGCGATAAGAGTCATTGATAACCGAGTTCGTAGTGCTATTAAAACCCTGAATAGCATCAACCAATGAAAAAACAAGGCTGTCACCATCTGGATCTACCACTCCCGGATCATAGTTGGTCATTGATCCAGAAATTAATATTGGACTTGGTCTGCTTGTAAAAATCGGAGAACGATTGTTTGCTGCTCCTATGGTGTTGAGTTCAGATAACACACCGGCATTATTTGTAGTATTTAAGTTTCTAGTTGTAATTCTACAGCAGCCCATATTATGAAAAACATACCATTTGTTGCAAGCGGGGCTCAAAGTGAGGGTGTCAATATAGGCGACTCGTTCAACTCCTGGAAGATTTCCTCCATTACATTGAGAGTTTTGAATTTCACTGGGACAAAGTTGTGAAACTTCTACCCCACCGCGTGCGTTTGGGATGAGAGTATCGCCTAATTCGAAGTAAGGATCCTTCTTGAGTGCAATGGTTTGCCTGAAAGAAGTTCCGCAGTCGTTGCTAAAGTCTACGAATACGAAGGATCTTCTAATAGGAGTCGAACAATCTATATACTGATTGACTCTAATCTCATAGGTATTTGGGCTAAGAAGTCTTGAACTGATATAGGTCCCCTTGGCACTGCTCGCCTGAGAATGAATTGGGAGTATTAGTATCGCCAATACGGCGAATAGCTTATATAAGGTTTTCATGATGGCTTGACTTTGCTAATTAGACGCACAAAGTCTAGAAGGGTTGCCTCTAACGCTTTTGAATTTTGAAACTTCGGCTTCCGCTTGCTGTCGATACTTTCAGAGTCTAGATTCCAGGACTCAAGTTTGTAAGATCCATAGTTCCTGAAGACCCAACTGATTGCTTCACAGCCAGTTTGGCTCCAAAGACATTATACAATTCAATTTTTTCAAGCTCAAGAGGAGCTTCAAGATGAATTAATGAATTTGTTGGATTTGGATAAATCTTCAGATTCGAAAGACCTGACTCTTCAATCCCAACTCCAGGAATAAAATAGCTCGACTTAACAGAAGGACATCCTTGATTATTTAGAATGATCAGCTCATATTTTCCACCAGCTGGATCTGGGTAAATTCCTCTTAAGCTGGTATTCAATTCTACCCCATTTCTAAACCATCGATATCCACTTCCAGAATTATTTGCGAACAGCTTACCATTTTGCAAAATTATCGCTGCTGTAGAATCTCGTCTTCCTGAACAGATGTATATAGTAGCATCATCAAAGTATTCACATGCCGGATTAACCGCACTATCACCAACGAAATACGAAAGCTGATAGGTCCCATAGCCGTATAGGCTAGCCACTGAGCCTGGGACAAATCGAACCGAATCAGTAAAAGGCATCCAAGGTGGAGTTCCCGAAGCTGACCATCGTCCACCCTTTATGTTGGTAGCTATGGTTTGCATTTGGAAGAAATTTGGATCCGTAGAGTAATAGGCAAGGGTATCGTAGATGATCGGCTGCAAGCACTGGCGCATTTCTACCACAAAAGAACCTGTGTCGCCACATGAACCTAAACTGTCTACTCTTATCCGGTGAAATCCAGGACTTACCAATCCAGGGTCGAAAGAACGTCCAACCACACCTGGGCCGCTCAAAATTCCGCCATTACCAGGAACATAAATGCTTTGCTGAAAAAGGCGATTAGGACATATTGGTGAATTGGTGCTTATGGTTCCATCGTATGCTTTTGTTATATCGACGTCCTGATTCAAGGCATTCAAACACCCATCTAAAGCAAAATGACGCACCCTGATCGTCGTGGGTGCTTTGATACTAGTATCCATCGCGTTCAGAATATTGCTAGTGTCTGAACCCCAAGGGTATTGGATCACATAATAGCTTCGAGTATATGCAGCATTCGTATCGAGCATAATAACCGAGTCGTTTTCGCAATATGGACCTAAAGGAACTCGAGGATCGCTATATCCTTTTACCTCCACTTGCATGGTGGTGGAATCAGCGCAACTGTTTCCAATGACACGATATTTAATAGTGTGGGTTCCTATTCCGGCAGAACTTGGACGAAACGCACCTAAGGAGTCGTTGACTATACCTGGTCCACTCCAATAACCTCCTCCAGGTCTGGGAAGAATATTACTTGGAATATTGCTAATTAAGGTATCTACGAGGGGCCCGTATCGGCAATAAGGCCCACTATTTTGAAGATTGAGAGCAAATTGGGAATAAGATCTCACAAATACACTTGATGTGTCTATACAGTGCCCTGTACTGTCTTTTACTTCAACTGAAATGAAACCAGAAGCGTTAGTCTGAATCACGGCATTGGAAGGATTTGATGAGCTGAGTACCTGATGTGCATTACTAAACCAAAGAGCCTGATAACGGCTTGGATCATCCGAATCACAAATCCCAAGGCGAGTAACAGGCTTAAATCCACTTATTAAGGCGGAAGAGTTGGTGTTACAAGCTCCAAATGAATTTGAAACATAATAATTCCCATTTCGAAAGGTATTCGATGGAGCATAGGTATACATAGAAGGAGTTAATGAATTGGAACCTCCAGAAGAAGAGTCGAAACATAGTTGGAAGACGAGGTCACTTTCTCCATCCCAAAAATATGCGGAGTCGAAAACATGATCATTCCAATCATTTTTTATAGTGATGTCTTTAGGTGTGAAAACTTCCGATAAGCTTGTATCCCAAATTGTTGTGACTGTTTTTCCCGGCATAAAGTCTTTAACGGCAATTCTGAAATTATGTAAATAATCATCCGCTCCAGCCAGGGAAGAAACTTTGAATGAAATTGCATTAATAAAACCTTTGGTTAAGCCAATGTTCAACAATTCAGAACGAATTCTAGCTCAAACCAAGCAAATTCTATATACCTTGATATTCTGCTTCTACAAAAGCCATTAAATCTTTGATATAAGCTTCTGAAAAATCGAACTTTATTCCCGCAGCTTCATAGATCTCAGGGATCGATTTTGTGTAGCCTAGTTTGAGGGCCGCTTTATAATTCTCTAGCGCAACACTTCCCTCCTCCTTATACTGTTTCCACATGGCAATTGCTCCTAATTGAGCCATTCCATATTCTATATAGTAAAAGGGTACTTCAAATAAGTGCAGTTGCTTTTGCCACAGAATTCTTCTTTCCTCTGCGAGTCCATCCCAACTTATAATATCAGAACTAAAACTTGAATGCATTTGAAGCCAAGCTTGCTCGCGTTCCTCATGGCTATGCTTGGGGTTTTCATAAATCCAATGCTGGAATTTATCAATTAGGGCAATCCAAGGCAAGGTGCCCATAATGTCCTCCAAATGTTCTCTTTTAGCTCTTTTGAGATCTTCTTCATTCTCAAAAAACACATCCCAATGCTCCATACTCAAAAGCTCCATACTCATGCTAGCTAATTCAGCCACCTCCGAAGTCAATTCTTTAAAGCCTGTCAACTTTAAATCACGCGATAGAAAGGAGTGAATGGCGTGCCCACCCTCATGTACCATGGTCACCAAATCGCGCACAGTTCCGGCCGCATTCATGAAAATAAAGGGAACTCCAATTTCATAAAGGGGGTAGTTATAACCGCCAGGAGCTTTACCCTTTCTAGATTCTAAATCAAGATGCCCTAGTGCTTTCATATTTTCAAGGCACTCTCCAAAATATGTGTCTAGTCTATTAAAGCACCTGATTGTTTTATTCACCAAATCATCGGAAGACTCGAAGGGTTTAAGGGCTTTTCTTCCTTTGGTATCAACCATTAAATCCCAAGGTTTCAACTTTTCATAGGAAAGCTCTTTTTTTCTTTGATCCATCTGTTGATTAAGCATGGGCATTAAGCTCGATTCAATGCTGCGATGAAACTCAAAACAATCCTCAGCAGTGTAATCAAAGCGAGACATCGCAGCGAATTTATAATCGCGATAATTTTTGAAATCTGCGTTCACCGCAACTTGATGGCGCCACTCAATCAACTGATCAAAAAGCTGATGTAGCTCTTCTTTGGCGGCCTTACGCTGAGTTGAAATAATATGGTATACCGCTTCTCGTTCATTTCGGTCGCTTGACTTCAGAAAGGCTGCAGAAGCTTGTTGCATGGTGTACTCTTTCCCTTTATAATCAACCTGCATTTTGCCATTAATGGCTCCAAACTTCTGGGCTTCTGTTGCCAGCTGCGATTGAAGGGGAATGTTCTCTTCTCTGAAAATTTCGATGGAAGCTCGAATCTTATTCAAATAGACTCGATAATCCTCGTTCAATTCTCCTATGAGCTCAGAAGCCATAAGCTTCTTTTCAAGTTCGTTTTCTTTGGGTGCAATTTTTGGCTGAATCTCACTAACAAAAGTCTCGTAAGCGTTCCTCTTTTGCTCATCCTCGGTGTCGCAACTCATTTTGATGTAACGCCAAGCCAAATTTTCTTCAAGCACAGCTTGCAGTTCGCTCCAATTCTTGAGAAATGCATGAAGCTCCTCTTGCAGATTCAGGTCATAAGATGCTAGGGTTTCGTAATTACTAGAGATATCATCCCATGAATTAATTTCTAGATCATTGTTTAGGAAATACCTATCGGGTCTTTGAATCATTGCTATGTATTTAATCTGGACTAAAAGAAATAAAAAAACCCCATCCGGCGAACCGAACAGGGTCTTTGAAATTTTTAAAAGCTAAGCGCTTAGTCTTGCTTTTCGAAAGTAATTTCAGCCATGCTACTTCCTGTAGACTCAGAATCACTTGTGCTAGAAACTGTTGTTCCACCAGAAGTTTGTGAGTACTTAGTAACGTTAGTAGAAGAGTATGATCCTTCAACCATTGCCTTCATTTCTTTATTCTTCAACTGAGTTAAAGTCCAGATTTCATCAGGCTCAGTGTCGTTTCCTTTCCAAGTTGATGTAGTCTCATCTTTAGAAGAATTGTCTTCATCATCCCAGTCGTAGAAATCGTCATCATCAGTATCTGTGTAATCTTCTTCTTCTTCTTCAACATAAGAAGTAGATTCGTCAGCATACCATATAGCAACTCTCTCTTCGTTCTCGATTTCGTCTACTTTATTCGCTCCTAACCAAGCCCAAGTACCTGAAATAGTTTCGTCTTCAGTTTCAGAAGTCGTAGTAGTTACATCATATCCGAAATCTGAATTAGACTCTTCAATAGTCAACTCAATTGTTTGCGATCTTGTCATGCTGAAGCTACCATCTTTATCGAAAGTATATTCTGCCATCCAAGATGCAGTGTAAGTTCCTTCTTGGTCAGAAGAGATTGTAGTTCCACCACTTGTGTAGCTGCTTTCAGCGCTAAAAGTTCCGTTTGTCATGCTAGTTTCTGACATGCTTTTAGACCCGTCGTCATCAATTGACTCAGAAGTTTCAGTCATGTTGAGGTTAGTACCGTCCCAAGTAACTGAGCTGTTGCTGTTATTTTCTACGGTATTGCCATCAAAATCTGGATCTGGATCACTATATTCTGTCATATCCTCATCAGATGATGTAAATTCCATTACCATCCAAGTACCTGCTAATCTTCCATCTCTTGATCGAAGTGTAAGTCCTGGATCCTCTTCTCCTTTTTTACAGGATTGAATTGCAACCGCTCCAAATACAGTTAGAGTTATAAGGGTTGCGCTTTTGAATAGTTTGTACATAATTTTGTATTTGATATCAAATTTAGCCTCCGAAAGTACAAAACAGAAATAACATCAAAAATGAGTTTCATCAATTTTAACATCAATACATCGAAGAATCGGGCCTTTTAAGTGGTTTCGGCAAAAGTATCATCGCTGGGCTTTTCCACCTTTTTCTCTGTCTTTTTAGCTGTCTTTTTGGCTTGCTTCTTCACTTCCTTTTTGTCTTCTGAATCAAAGAGCTTATTGCTCAATAAATCATTGTACCATTTGAAGACTTTCTTAGCATCTGAAGGGTAGACTCGGTCTTCATCTATCGCACCAACCATTAATGTAAAAAGATCGATAATCTCTTCGTTGTCTTTTGGAACATCAAGGCTTTCTGCTTTTTTGTAGGAATGAATTTTATCCATTACTTCTTCCAAAGGCAGGTCTCCTTCTTCACCATAAATACTAATCTCGCTCAACAAACTCAATTGATGATGTGCATAGGCTGGAAAGCGCTTTCCATCCGTCATGCTCTCAACTAAAACTCCATTTTTCATCTGACCAACAACTTTATATAAGCCTGGTTTTCCAGCAATCGAAAGAACTTTTGAAAGATCCATTTTCTAAAATTTAGGCGAAAGTAATAATATGATTAGCTTTTGATTCAAAGTTTGATGAAAGCTTTTGAAATGCTCAAGGATTTGGTACGAATTCGCACTTGATAGATCCCTTGTTCAAGTCTACTTAGATTGAGTCTTCTCTCATTTGGCCCTAAGTGCTTAAGCTCAACTTCTATTGCCCTCCCGTTCATATCAAAAAGCTCAAGAGAGCTCATCGATTCAGCGCGAACCAAGAGAAATTCTGAACTAGGATTAGGGTAAAGCAGAACTTTTTCAGCTTCAGTTTCTTCAATAAGTGAAGGCAATTTCTCGTTGTACTTAAAGTAGATTGCATCAGCCTGGTCTTTTAATTCTTGCAAACTGGTAGCAGCATGCAAAGCAAAGCGAACTTGAAGACTATCCCCTGGAGCAAGCGACATGGGTCCAGCTGTTAATACTTGAAAAACATCAGTGCCATCGGCACGTACCCCAGCACTTAGTTTCGAACCCGTGAGCACCTCGAATTTCTCATCCTCTGTGAAAACATCAGCATCATCAATGTCCACACCTCCCTCTCCTCCAGCTTCAGCTGAGATATTGTAAACTCTTACCAAGTCTTCCATATTAAGTAATTGAAGTCCCAGATAAATGCCCTGATCCGCCGACTCATCTGAATAGGTGTATGCCAAATAACGCTGCCCATCAAATTCAGCTTTGTTCTTCAAATAATCCCCAATATCAAAATCTGCCGCTAAACCGACGTAGAGATCATCAAGCTCACCTGCACTTAGTTGAGGGTTCTTAATTTGGTATTCAAGCACCACACAGGCGTCAATTCCAACACTATCGAAAGCTTCTACCTGTTGATTTACGGTAAGACCGAATGCATTAGAGGCTCCTGCATCGGTAAAACTACCTTTAGCAAGAAATCCGTTATTCGCAATCACAGGGTTGATTGCTTTCTTAATTCGAAAGTCGGTTTGAGCGATATCGTTCAATCCTCTTAATCGATCAAAAACAAGCTTTTCATTGCTCACCGGATGACTCGCTGCGATCATTAAACCTCCTTCGTATAACATGGAAGCACCCGACTCAAAGACTAGACCCAATCCGTTCTTCTCAGGGTATTCCGTGTAAGCAATCAGTCCATGAGAACTGATGCTTGTTTTCAATCGGTTTTCCTCAACATTTACATAGTCTGTATTAATCGAAATTGTCAAACCGACCCGTTTCTCGATACTTCCACTTTGAATTAACAGCTCAAATTCAATGCGTTCGTTAACAAGACTCGTATCAATTGACACTTGAAACAAATCGTTCAATGAAGTTGGAGTTCCAAGAGGAAGTGCGGGCAGTACAAACTGACTATCTATAATTTGAATATACTCAGAAGCACTGGAAATGCTGAAGCTCAAGTTGCTACTTGCTTGAAGAAGGCTCGTAATTTCTAAATTCAAACGAAGGGTATCTCCTTCACTAAACCATGCATCATTGGCATCCGAAAAGCTCATATTCTCAAGCATCCAAACAGGGCCATTATAGCTTAATGCCCGTTCAACGTTGAGCCTCCCTGTACCCATTTTGTTGACATATGTATTATTAACTGGACCTGATGGAATAGTGTCGGCAGTTTGAGTGAGTAACGTCCGAATCTCTTGAGGCGAATAGTTAGGGTATTTCGATTTTACCAATGCTGCGGCGGCACTTACCAATGGTGCCGACATCGAAGTACCTGATCGAGTATTGTACGTGTTTCTGCCTGTGGTAGAATAAAGAGCAAGTCCTGGTGCAGCTATATCCATGTAAAAACCATAATTCGACAAGCCTGCTTTTTGATCTAAGGGATCCACTGCCACAACAGCCATCACCTCATCATAAGCTGCTGGGTAATATTTATCCTCAGAGCTTTCATTTCCAGCGGCGCCAACCACTAGCGCCCCTTGATTATTGGCATATTGCACCGCATCTTTTCCAAAAAAGCTAGGGTAGTATTCTCCCCAGGAGCAATTGATTATATCTGCTCCATGATCTGCAGCATACACTATGGCCTCATATCCATGACTCACCTCAATTCGTTTCCCTGCAACCAATGGCATAATCTTACAATTGAAACCCAGACCTGCCACACCGATTCCATTGTGTGTTTCTGCCGAGGCGAGCCCCGCAACATGAACACCGTGATCACTTCCTGAATATTCAACAATAGAATTGTCGTCAACCAAATTCCAACCGTAATAGTTGTCTACATAGCCATCGTTGTCGTCATCTAAGCCATTAATTGGATCGGCTCTATTTAGGGCAATTTGATTTTTTAAATCAGGATGATTTAGAGCAATCCCTGCATCAACAATGGCAATAATTATGTTAGTATCCCCACGTTCAATATCCCATGCTTCTGGGGCTTTAATCTGATTTAGGTACAACTGACTTGAAAAACTTGGATCATTCGGACTGAATGCATAATGCGCTAGGTAGCGAGGCTCACAGTACTCAACGAAGTCTAAATTATTCAAAGCTTTTGCTAGTTTGATTTCTGACTCTGATTCATCAAAATTTAGCTGATAGATCCGTTCCAAGCCAAAAGAAACAGCCCTCGCACTTCCATTTACATTTGGAAAGATTCTATTTACTTGATAATCAGCCGATTTAAGACCAATAGCGTCCGACACCTGATCTTCTGGAAGGCTTTGATTTAACTTCAAAATCAACTGACCTTGCCGATATTCCTGAGCAGGTAATATGAATACTCCAAAAAGGAGAAACAGAATGCTTATTGAACGAGCCACTTTATATTTTGGAAATTGCCATTGGCATAGCGCAATTGTACAACATAGAGCCCTTCGCCTTGGGCCTCAATGGTCATTTTTCTATCTATAGGTCGACTTATCTGGCGGACGGCCTGACCCTTGGCATTTAAGATGAGAATCGCCTCTGGAGCTTCATTTAGTTCAAGCATTGAAATTCCATTACTCGGGTTTGGAAAGAGCTTAGCTTCGAAAGCAGCTGACGCTTCTATTCCAGTTGGTTTTATGCATGTTTCTTGAAAAACCTCAATTTGAGTGTTCCCAATGCATTGGTTCGAATCTGTGACAGTTACCGCCACCGTTCCGGCCTTCCGAATATTTTGAACTGCGAGCTCGCTACCATTTGACCACTTATAAGCACTATATGGCCCAGGGTAAAGAACTAACAAATCTCCTCGGCATATACTGGTGTCGTTGCCAAGAAAAGGAATAGGTATGGGAAATATTTCTCGAAGCAAGATGCTATCTCTCCACTGACTGGAATTTGAATCAGTTGTAATTAAACCAAAGTTGCCATCGCGTAAAGGAGTGATGCTAGGACTTGTTTCTCCTGTTGACCATAAATAAGTATCAAATCCTCCACTTAAACCAAAACTAGAACCAACGCAAAAAGCAGTATCGCTCGGAAGACTGAACTGTTTGGGATAATGCTTAATCGTCATCAAGGTATCACTTGAAGCAGGACAAGCATATTGGTTACTAAAGGAAGCATAGAAAGTGCCGCTAGCCGACACTTCTTGAAATCGATTTGTGTTGCCAGTACTCCAAGTCAAACTATCCAAGCCTTGAGCTAAACTAAGCTGAATGGTATCTCCATCTAAGAACTCTAGGTTGGGGTCACTTGAGCTTATGTTTCTTAAGTCGGTGCTCTGCTCCAGAAGACTGCTTGTATTTAATTGACCATCTCCAAATATGTTTTTTTGACCTGGCCTTGGTTTTAGACTTTGCTTTAAGAAGCTTTGAATTGTTTGCTGATCAATTTTGGGGCAACGCTCCAAAAGCAGTGCAATGGAACCTGCAACGGCAGGAGATGCCATTGATGTTCCTCCATTTCTGTTGTGAAATCCTCCAGGTGCTAGTGCATAATGCAAGGCAGCTACGTTTCTTTGAATTGATAAATCAACCAATCGACCCGCGGAAAAACTTCTTTCTCCAGGCGCAACCAAATCCGGTTTTTGCCCTCCTATCCTGCTTGGACCTCTGCTCGATGACGGAGCAATACTTCCCTGCGGAAATGGATAAGATTGTGTGTTACCGGAATAGTCAGTGTAGCTCGAATTATTGATCAAATTTCCTACTGTTATTAATTCATCTAGACAGGCCCATGAGCTTACTATGGATTGATTGACATCAGATTGTTTGTAGTTCACAAATTCTGGAAAAAGTGCAGGGTCGGGGGTTGGACTGAGGATTATATTACTCGAGCCAATGTTTCCGCTCGACCAAAGGTCTGCTGAACCTGTTCCCCATACTTGAAATCGAAATTTGTATTGTGCTGAGTCGATTCTAGGTGCAAATACTTGCATTCTTAGTCTTCCAGCATCCATGACCCGCCAAATTTGAACTAGCCCTAAAACATTAGTACCATTTTTAAGTGTGTCAGTGATAACTTGACCAAGCTGTCCTATCAATGCTCTCTGCGTATTCAAGGCTCTGCTTGCAAAATCTAGGTTATGATCTAAGGAGACTTGAAAATCAAGCTGACTAGCCTGTGCACTGTCGGCCCAGAGCTCAAAGAACACTTGCTGATTAGGTAAATAGTCGAACCAAGTAAAGTTGGTATCGTTGTTTAAATCATAATCCAAATGAAAAGCAGGCCATTCTCCGGCATTTCCTGCCGCACAAACAAATGATCGTCCTTCTTTGGCATTAATCATTGCTTGAATGCGTTGGGATTGAAAGTCCTTTCCATCATGCGAACCAACATAAGTTCCTAAACTAGCATTGATTACACAAGGCATCCCCAGGCTGTCGGCTAAATCGTAAATAAACTGTGTTCCATCTGCTACTTTTTCGGTGAAGTTTAAGGAGCCAAAATCAATTGAGACCACGGCCAATGAGGCCTCAGGAGCATAGCCCGAATAATCTGCGATAGAATCTGGCACCGATGAGCCATCTCCAGCAGCGATTCCAGACACATTAGAACCATGACCAAACCACTGGTTTTGATCTTGATGGGTGCAAATTCCTAAATTAATATCGCTGGAATCCCAAACTTGGCCGTAGCCGAAACTTGGAACGCGGGAAGCATTTCCTGATTGCGTTTGATCCCATATTTTAAGTACTCTGGTATTTCCCTGTTCGTCCAAAAAATCGGGATGATTAAAATCAATACCCGCATCGATTACTCCGATTAAAACTCCCCTTCCGGTATAGCGTCTTCCTCTAAAGAGCGCCTTCATAGCGGTGGTATCGTAAGCACTTAAGTTTTTTGAATTATTGCTAAGAACTGTCCCGCTATTAAAATCGAGCCTTAAGTTCAATTCTTCAATTTCCATTAAGTTTTTCACTTCAGAAACTTTAGCTCGAAGTGCATACTTGCGTTGGAAGTAGTATTTCACAAAATAGGAAGAAGCATTTTCTAGCTTCTCAAAACCCTCGGCATCAACGAACACATCAATTACAGTTTCGTTGTCTAGCGTTTGCAGTTTATTCAAGCTCCAAAGATCTGCTGGGGTGGTTCGTTGCGCAATAAGGGCAAAAGGCAGTAGAAAAAATAAGAGTGTCCAACGCATTATCTCACTAAACGTAAAATGATCGCTTAAGGTTGTGCTAATTGACTGTAGTGTGGAAGTTCTTCGACCAAGCGAATATTTCCAAGCTGAACATCGAGCTTAAATACTCGGTGTTCGATGCCATTCGAAACCAATAACCAGGGCACCTGAAGTTGTGTGTTATAGATTCCTATCTGCTCAAAACTCGACTCAGATATTTTCACTTCTGGAGCTTTAAATTCAGCTAGGAGAATTGGCTTGGCATGCTCGTCATAGACAAGTAAATCGGTCCTTCGTTTGGTGTTGTTGTAAATCAGCTCTTTTTCAATAGATATTCTACCCATCGGACATGCATAATGATCCACGAGGGTTTTCAACCAGTGTTGGCGCACCCATTCTTCAGGATTGAGCTTTACAAAACGCTTTCGGTTTTCATCGAAAATCAGTGCTCGTCCTGCATCTTGCTTCAGCTTAAAATCGAAGCTCGGAAGGTTCAGTTTATACATTTCTACAAATGTAAGGAGATCAAATGGCTCCATCGATTAACTTCGCCACATGGTACAGGCCATTGAACTTCTGGATTACATAAAGGCGGGCAATATTGCTCCTGTTTATGTCTTAAGTGGAGACGAGCCCTTTTACATTGACCTAATCAGTGACTATATTGAAAAGGAGATACTCACCGAGGAAGAAAAGGGCTTTAACCAAACTGTGCTTTACGGAAAAGAGGCTGTCCCTTCTCAAGTTGTTGAAAGCGCAAGACGTTTTCCAATGATGGCTGAAAAGCAAGTGATTATTCTGAAGGAAGCGAAGCATATTTCAAATTTTACTGAATTTGAAGCCTACTTTAAAAACCCAACCCCTTCTACTATTCTTGTCATCGCACTTAAGAACAAGAGTTTCGATAAGCGCACTGCGGCTTACAAAGCAGCTAAGGCGAATAAAGAGGTAGTGCTACTTGAAACCAAGAAATTGTATGACAATCAACTTCCAGAATGGATTAGTTCGTTTGCCAAAATGGAAGGCTTTAAGATAAGCCCAAAAGCCTCTATGATGATCAGCGATCATCTTGGAAACGACTTAGCCAGAATTGGAAACGAAATTCAAAAACTGAAAATCAACCTTAAAGAAGGTGCAGAGATAAACGATGAAATCGTTGACAAGTACATTGGCATAAGTAAGGACTACAATGTGTTCGAATTAAACTCTGCTCTTAATGCCGGAGATCATGCTCGAGCTCAAAAGATTGCTTATTACTTTGACAAAAATCCGAAACAACACCCTCTGGTTGTGACAATTGGAACGCTCTATGGGAATTTTAGCAAACTTCTAGCGATTCACTACTTAAAGGACAAACACCCAGGCCATGTGGCCAAGACGCTTAAAGTAAATCCATATTTCGCCAAAGATTACATTAACGCAAGTCATCGATTTAAACCTAATAAGCTGGTTGGCATCATTTCAATGCTTCGTGAGTACGACTTAAAATCAAAAGGAGTCGGCAATTCGGATGCGAGTGATGGAGAGCTCTTGAAAGAATTGTGCTTTCGAATATTAAACTAATCCATTTATTCTTGGTTTTATCCCTTTAGCACATAAATATGGCCATTTGCAATTTGATGAAAAACCAAAGCTCGAAACGGATACATTTGGCGCACTAAACGATATGAGACCGTCTAAACTCTTAACCACTTTTCTGCTCCTTTTTATTGCAGGGAACATTTTTGCCCAAACAGCCTCGGTTAGGGGCTTTGTATATGACAAGGCTTCCGGTGAGCCAATGCTTTTTACAAATGTTTACCTCAAAGGAACCACCTACGGAACTACGACTGACGGCAACGGTTTCTATAATATCTCAAAAATTCCTGCGGGGAAATACACCTTAACATCCACCTTTTTAGGCTTCGATACTGCTAATGTTTCAATCGACCTGAAACCAGGATCTCTTATAAATGAAAAACTATACTTGTCTGAGTCAACCATTAAACTCAAAACATTTGACGTTTCCGCGGAACGTCAAGAAGCTCGGACACAGGTTAAAATGTCGGTGCAAAAACTGACTCCAAAGCAAATTGCAAAACTTCCATCGGTTGGTGGACAAGCGGATTTGGCCCAATACCTTCAGGTGATACCGGGAGTTATTTTCACTGGTGACCAAGGAGGCCAGCTTTATATCAGAGGAGGTTCACCAATACAAAACAAGGTGATTCTCGATGGTATGATTATCTATAATCCATTTCACTCAATTGGACTATTCTCGGTATTTGACACCGACATTATGAGTAATGCCGATGTATACACAGGAGGTTTTAGCGCTGAATATGGTGGTAGAATTTCTTCAATTATGGACGTTTCAACACGCGATGGAAACAAGAAAAGAACTTCAGGTAAAATTAGTGCGAGTCCATTTCTTGCCAAGTTAAACCTCGAAGGGCCAATCAAAAAAGCAAAAGATAAAAATGACGGTACGATTACCTATGTAATGTCGGCAAAGTCATCTTATTTGGAACAAACTTCTCCGATACTCTATAGCTATGTAGATACCAATGGACTCCCTTTTAACTTCACTGACTTGTATGGAAAGATTTCTTTCGGTTCTGCCAATGGATCTAAATTCAACATTTTCGGATTACGCTACACTGACCGCGTTAATTTCAGCGAACAATCAAGTCTAAATTGGGGAAACACAGGTATTGGAGGAAACTTCGTCTTGATTCCTGAAAACAATCCTGTACTTGTTGAAGGTGGCTTTGCATTTTCCAATTACCTCATCGATTTTCAAGAGTTTGGAGCAGGGCAACGTACCAGTGGAATTAATGGCTTCAATATGAATTTGAACTTTACCTATTTCCAGGGTGAAAATGAACTTAAATGGGGAATCGAAGGAATTGGCTTTGAAACAGACTTTACCTTTTTCAACTCACTTAACCGACGAATTGAGCAAAACGAAAACACCACTGAAATTGCCTCATTTATAAAATACAGATGGACCTCAAGCAAATTGATTTTAGATCCAAGTTTCAGACTACACTATTACGCTTCTTTAAATACATTTTCTCCAGAACCACGTTTGGGATTGAAATATAATATCACTGATAACTTCAGATTTAAGGCCGCTGGTGGATTGTATTCTCAAAATTTAATTCAGGCGAATTCCGATCGTGATGTAGTGAACTTGTTTTTCGGCTTTTTATCAGGACCAGAAAACCTTCCAGAACAATTTATAGATGAAAACGGCAAGACCCAAGAGGTAAACCATAAACTTCAAAAAGCGATTCATGCCATTGCCGGCTTTGAATATGACTTAACAAGAAGGATGAATGTGAACATCGAAGGTTACTACAAGCGATTTACGCAATTATCTAATGTGAATCGGAACAAGATATTTGATGATAATACTGATAATGCTGTCAGACCAGACATTCTAAAGAAGGACTTTATAATTGAAACTGGAGACGCTTATGGAGTTGACTTTGTATTCAAATACGACTTCAAGCGACTTTATCTTTGGGCTGTATATTCCCATGCATATGTCACAAGATGGGATGGGATTAGAGAATACTTCCCTGTTTTTGACAGAAGGCACAATGTAAACTTACTTGGAACCTACACTTTTGGAAAGGATTTGAATTGGGAATTAAATGCTCGCTGGAATATGGGTTCAGGCTTCCCTTTGACACCTACGCAGGGCTTCTATCAGAAATTTAATTTCACTGAAGGAATTTATACTGACTATACCACTAGCAACACCGATGAGGTGGGTGTTTATTACGGAGAACTTAACAGCCAAAGACTTCCGTTTTATCACAGAATGGACATCAGCGTTAAACGCAAAATTTTACTTGGACAAAACAGCGAACTCGATTTGAATTTTGGAATCACAAACATTTATAATCGTGAAAACATATTCTACTTTGACCGCGTAACTTTTGAAAGAGTTAACCAACTTCCGTTCTTACCAAACTTTGGTTTGAACCTAAGTTTCTAATTAGCTAAAAACTTCTAGCTTGTTAAGGGTCTCCCTTGCTTAATATTCCTACTTTTGAATCCCGAGATTGAACCCTTGTTGAACTGATGTCGGGAAACTGCAAATACATTTTCGTAACGGGAGGAGTAGCCTCCTCTTTAGGTAAGGGAATTATCTCTGCCTCACTAGCAAAACTGCTACAAGCACGAGGTTACTCTGTAACCATTCAAAAGCTAGACCCCTATATTAATGTTGATCCAGGTACCCTGAATCCATACGAGCACGGAGAGTGTTATGTAACAGATGATGGCGCCGAAACGGATTTGGATTTAGGTCATTACGAACGATTTTTGAATATACCCACTTCTCAGTCGAACAATGTTACCACAGGGAAAATCTACCAGAGTGTAATTCAAAAAGAGCGCAGAGGTGATTATTTAGGTAAAACCGTTCAGGTTATTCCTCATATCACTGACGAGATAAAACGATCGGTTACTCATCTGGGAGAAACAGGAAAATACGACTTCGTAATCACCGAAATCGGAGGTACAGTTGGTGACATTGAGTCATTGCCTTACATTGAGGCTATGCGTCAGATGAAATATGAAATGGAGGTAGGCGTCATATGCATACACCTAACTTACATTCCATACTTGAGGGCTGCGGGCGAACTTAAAACTAAACCAACACAACACTCTGTAAAGCAACTCCTCTCCTTAGGAGTGCAAGCAGACATGGTGGTATGTCGGTCTTCCTATGAAATCACGGAAGAAATGAAACGCAAAATTGCGCTCTTCTGCAATGTGCGTTTTAAAGAAGTAATTCAAGCTCTTGATGCTTCTACCATCTACGACGTGCCACTAGAAATGAAATCTGAAGAACTAGACAAAGTTGTTCTTGAGAAATTTGAACTTCCCTTAAAGCGAGAACCAGATTTAAGTAATTGGAGAGACTTCCTAGATCGATTGAAAAATGCAGATAAGGAAGTAACTATTGGGCTTGTAGGTAAATATGTAGAACTTCAAGATTCTTATAAGTCAATTGCTGAATCCTTTATTCATGCTGGAGCTGCAAATCACTGTAAGGTAAAGCTGAAGTATATACATTCAGAGAAAATCAAAGAGGCAAATGTCGATAAGAAGCTGGGTGATTTAGATGGGATTTTAGTCGCACCTGGATTTGGTGAAAGAGGGATTGAAGGTAAAATTGCAGCCATTAAATATGCTCGTGAAAACAAAATTCCATTCCTTGGAATATGTCTAGGTATGCAATGTGCTGTTATCGAATACGGCAGAAACGTATTGCATCTTGAGGATGTTCATTCTTCAGAAATCAAAGCCGAGGCCAAGAACAAGGTTATTGATATTATGGAGGAGCAAAAAGCGGTGACGAGTAAAGGGGGCACTATGAGATTAGGATCTTACCCTTGTAAACTCAGTCCAGGTAGCTTAGCTTCTGAAATTTACAGTAATGAAATTATAGATGAGCGTCATCGCCATCGCTATGAATTTAACAACGAATATTTAGATCACTATACTGAAGGAGGAATGATTCCAACAGGCTTTAATCCTGAAACTGGATTGGTAGAAATTGTTGAAGTCCCTGAGCATCCTTGGTTCATTGCTTCACAATTCCACCCTGAGTATAAAAGTACAGTGGCTAGACCACACCCTCTATTTTGTTCATTTGTAGAAGCTTCACTTAAGCACGCAGTAGCAAAAAGAGAAACAGCAAGCGCCTAATTTTGGCCAAACAATCATGGATAGAAATACCTTAAGCGGACTTTTACTAATTGGAGTTATCCTCATCGGATATTCATGGTGGAACAGTCCTAGCGATGAAGAAGTAGCTGCATTACAGCAAAAAAGAGATTCGATCGAGCAAGTTCAAGCCTTAGCTGCTGAGGAAGAAGCAAAAGCTTTGAGCCTTGAAGCGGAAGAAGAACGAAATCAAGTGGTGGAAGCCGACAGTCTTGTTGCCGACTCGGTAGTTGAGGAAGTAAACAAAACCAAGTACGGACTCTTTGCTACTGCAGCTATAGGTGACGAAGACATAGTAAAACTTGAGAACGACAAAATCGAAGTGCTTCTATCCACAAAAGGAGGAAAGCCAGTGCAGGTGCGTCTCAAGGAATACACCTCTGGTTGGGGAGATGAATTGATTATTTGGGACCAAGACTCTTCAAATTTCGGTTTCAAATTTGTCGAAGGAAATCGATTTCTAAATACTGAAGACCTATTCTTTTCTCCTTCGGCATCAGAAGTAAGCATCAGCGGTGAAGAGGTAAAAACCCTTTCCATGAAACTCTTTGCTGGTAGCAAAGACAGATATATCGAATACCGATATACACTTAGCGGCGGATCCTACTTGATGGATTACTCTGTGAACTTCCAGGGCTTGGCCAATTTGGCTGCAGAAAACCAAAATACTGTAGATTTTTTCTGGTCGGTAGCCTCTCCAAACAAAGAAACGAGTCTTAAAAACCAAAACATGTACACCACTGTGTTTTGGAAGTATGATGATGATGATGCAGACTACATTAATGAAGGTGGATCTGGACGTGAAGAGATGGAAGCTCCGATCGAATGGATTTCATTGAAACAGCAATTCTTTAGTGCTGTTCTTTTGGCAGATGCGCCCATCTCTCCAGAGAATGCTTATTTGGAAACTACCGCTCTTATTGAACAACCTGGAGGCAACTACATCAAACGCCTGAGTGCCGGATTCCAAATGGAACTGAGCAAAAACAATGTTCCAGGAGCCAATTTCACCTTTTTCTTAGGACCAAATAAATATGACTTACTAAGCTCATATGACAATTCCCTACAAGATCAAATCGATTTAGGTTGGGGAATATTTGGTTGGACTAACGAATATGTGATCATCCCAATATTCAATCTTTTAGAGTCATTGAATATTTCCTACGGAATCATCATTTTGCTCCTTACCATTCTGATTAAAGTATTCCTTTTCCCATTGGTTTGGAAAAACTATATCTCTTCCGCTAAGATGAGGGTATTAAAACCCGAGATGGATGAGTTAAATGCAAAATTCAAGGATGCAGATCCTATGAAAAAGCAACAGGAAACAATGGCCTTATATCGCCAAGCTGGGGTTAACCCATTGGCCGGTTGTGTTCCAATGATCCTGCAGGCACCAATACTCTATGCGATGTTTAGGTTTTTTCCATCATCTATAGAACTCCGCCAAAAAGGCTTTTTATGGGCCGATGACCTTTCGACTTATGACTCCGTTTGGGACTTTGGTTTCACGATACCATTCTATGGCGACCACCTGAGTTTATTTACCCTCTTGATGGCTATTTCACTGTTCTTCTATTCGAAAACAAACATGCAGATGACCCCTCAGAGTGGTCCGCAAGCATCTCAGCTAAAAATCATTACTTACCTCATGCCAGTGATGCTTCTTGTTTGGTTTAACGATTACTCTTCAGGATTGAGTTACTACTACCTCACGTCGAACGTGGTATCAATGTTGCAAATGTTCGTGATAAAGAAATGGTTTATCAACGAGGATGCAATTCATGCGAAGATTCAAGCAAATCGCCAAGGGAACAAAGGGAAAAAGAAGTCGAAATTCCAACAGCAGGTGGAAGATATGGCAAAGAAAAGAGGTCAAAAACTTCCGAAGTAATGCGTTCAGTAAGCTTTCTTTTAATTAGTCTCCTATTTCTTTCAGCTTGCAAGCAGCAAGAAACGGCAGTCAAAGAATCTAGTCCTGAAACAACTCAAAATAATTCAGAAGTAAGTGCTCCTGCAGAAACTGTAGGGGCTCCCGTTGAGCCTTGGTCTGAGTTTGGCTCCAAAGAAAAGTACGAGGAATTCCAACAAAATGTGCAGAAGCAAAAACTAATGACCGAAATGGGCGTGAGTCACCGAACCTGGGCTGATTCAGTAATCATTGGTCTCGAACGCACTGGATGTTTTGGCTCTTGTCCTAGTTTCAAGTTTAGTATTTCTGAAAATGGATATGCCTACTATAAGGGCTTTGCATTTGTTGATCTTGAAGGAGAATACCAAACACGTGTTGATCAAAGCTTTATCCAAGCTATTCTTCAGAAGTCAAAGGATTATGGCTATCAATCGTTCAAAGAGTTTTATTGGGAACCGATTACCGATGTTCCAACAAGCTACTCGATCATTGAGGATAATACAATGAGGCACCACGTCTTAAATCAGTCAGAAGCACCGCAAGATCTTATTGATCTCGAAGCATTTATCGAGTCGGAAATGAAAGATCTCAATTGGAAAAAAATGCAGAAATGAGCATTTGGTTCAAAGAATACGAGATCGAAGAATGGGAACAAATGTTAGTTCCTACCATCCACAGCACTTTAGGAATCAAAATCACAAAAATAGGCCCCGACTTTATTGAAGGAACTATGCCTGTAGACTCTAGAACGCATCAACCGTTTGGTGTTCTACACGGAGGAGCTTCTGTCGTGCTAGCGGAAAGCCTAGGCTCCATGGCAGCAAATATGTTGGTAGACCCTGAGGCATTTTATTGTGTGGGGCAAAACATTTATTCCAATCACTTGAGACCAGTGAGCAGTGGTTTAGTTACTGGTAAAGCCACGGCTATTCATATTGGAAAAAAAACACAGCTTTGGGAAATAGAGATCAGAGACGAATCTTCTAATATTGTAAACACGAGCAGGCTAAGTATGGCTGTGCTCCCTAAACGCAAATAGCTATGAGTGCTCAAGTTGGGATAATAATGGGAAGTAAATCGGATCATCCGATTATGAAAGAAGCGGAAAACGTGTTACGAGAACTTGAAGTTCCTTACGAAATGGATATCGTTTCGGCTCATCGAACTCCTGAAAAGATGTTCGACTATGCAAAATCAGCTCATGAGCGCGGAATCAAAGTAATCATAGCTGGTGCTGGAGGCGCTGCTCACCTTCCTGGTATGACAGCTAGTTTGTCTCCTTTACCAGTAATCGGAGTGCCTATTAAATCAAGAAATTCAATCGACGGTTGGGACTCAGTCCTTTCGATCCTTCAAATGCCTGGTGGTGTTCCTGTTGCTACAGTTGCCCTAGATGGAGCAAAAAACGCGGGGATTCTTGCAGCACAAATTGTTGCTGCTGGAGATCAAGAATTACTGGCTAGAATTATCGCCTTCAAAGAAGCACTGAAGGAAAAAGTTTTCAAGTCTGCTTCTGAATTTTAATTAATGCATGCCTTCGCCTTGCGCTTTAAAGGCTGAATTTTCTACCTTGGCTAAGTGAGATTCTTAGTTGCTTTTCTCTGTATCTGTATAGGCTTATCTGCTCAAGCTCAAATCTATTCACCCATGGGTGCAAGAGCCGAAGCGATAGGACAAGTTTCTAGTCCATTGATAGATGCTTGGTCTACCATTAATAACCCTGCCGCACTTGTCTTCACAGAAGGAAATAGCCTTGCCTTGAGCTACCGCAACAACTACTTTAGTTCAGAACTGGGCACAGCAGCATTTGCCTTCCAAAAGACATTGAAAAAGGGAAGTATTGGCATTGGTTACAGTCGCTATGGGTATCAGCTTTACAATGAAAACCAGTTGTACATTGCCTATGGCATACAGCTTGGCGAGAACACCTCATTAGGCCTTTCTCTTACGCCTCATTTCATTCAGTTTGCCAATACTCCTGTGAATGCTTATCCTGATGTTAGTCTGGGCTTTCTTTCGAAAGCTAGCGATAAGCTGAGCATTGGAGCCAGCTTGAAAAACCCGTTTTCGCAAGAAATAGATGGTCTTAGTCGATCCTACACCGAAAGCCTAATCCAATTTGGAGCTAACTACGAGCTGGCCAAGGAAATTGGACTATTCTCAGAAATTGAAAAAAACTTTAATTATCCTGTGAGGGTCAAACTTGGTGGCGAATACAAGCTTAAGGAAATCGCTTTTATAAGAGCGGGTGTAATAACAGCCCCTGTTGAAGTGAGCTATGGCCTTGGTGTTAAACTCAAGGATTTCAGCTTTGACTTAGGACTGCGTCAAAACCTTAGGCTAGGCAATTCAGGACAATTATCTATTCAATACAAATTCTCAAAAGCTAAAGCTAAAAATGAATAAGCTTTGGCTTCTTTTGGCTCTATTGCTTTTTTCACTAGGACTTAAAGCGCAGTGGAGTCCAGAAGAAAAACAACGCATCATTGAGGAAAGAATCGAATACATTGCTCAGGATCTAGAAAGTTCCGACATCGATTTCACCACGCTTTTTGACAACCTAGATGAGCTACTAGATAACCCCATTTCACTCAATTCGTCAAGCTACGAAGAGCTATTAGAAACACAGCTTTTTAACGACATCCAACTTGCGGGCATTATGGCTCATCGCAAGCGTTTTGGTGCCTTTGTGAGCTTATTTGAGCTGAAATACGTGGATGGCTTTAACGAATCGAATCTGAATCTTATCCTTCCTTTTGTTGCCATTGGCGAAGCGAAAAAACAAAAAGACTTTCAATGGAAATGGTTGCTAAAAGGACGAAACACGGTCATCCTTCGACACCAAAGAATTCTTGAATCATCATTAGCTTATAGTCCTGCGGATTCGAATAGCTCATTAAATAACAGGTACCTTGGTGACCCGAATCGGGTTTATGCCCGATGGCGCTATCAGGCAGCTAAAAAACTAAGCATTGGAATCACTGCTGAAAAAGACCCTGGCGAAGAGTTTTTTAAGGGAACTCAGAAAAATGGGTTTGACTTCTACAGCGCTCATATTGCGCTAAGCAATATTGGTGTCGTAAAGAAATTGATCATCGGGGACTATCAAGCACAGTTTGGACAAGGTTTGGTTCTTTGGACTGGCTTTGGTTTCAGGAAATCTTCGCAACAGGTGCTCAACACACGTCGCTTTGCTCGTGGTTTTGTTCCTTATACATCAGTTGACGAAAATAATTTTCTCCGAGGGGCCGCAGCGAGTGTTCAGCTCGGGAATTTTGAAATATCATCTTTTTACTCTCAAAAACAAGTGGATGGCAACTTAGACACCAGTGGCGTTTTAAATGACCTAGGCGCTGATCCTGTTTTCACCTCCTTCCAAAGGAATGGCTTTCACCGAACCGTTTCAGAATCCTTTGATAAAGACGCAGTTCTAGAATTAATATTTGGAGCTAATTTGAAATATCAAATCAAGAATTTAAGGCTTGGAATTACGGCAATCCAATCTGAATTTGATGCCAATTTCAGCCCAAATCTTCCTCTTTACAATCAATTCAGTTTAAACACTAATAAGAATCAAAACTATGGAGCCCATTATGAATGGGGCTTTCCCCTATTTCAATTGTATGGAGAATACGCAGCCTCTGCAAATGGTGCTACAGCGCAAATTCATGGAATTAGCTTAAACGCCAAAGAGCTCTTGAAAATCAATATGCACTATCGCAATAAGGAGCCCGCCTTTCAAAACAACTATGCCAACTCGTTTGGAGAACGTTCGGTTAGTGCAAATGAAATTGGTTGGTATCATGGCATTGAACTAATTCCAATTAAAAAATTAAGCCTGCAAGCTTACCTTGATTTGTACAGGTTTCCATGGTTAAGCTTTCGAAGCGATCGTCCTAGCAGTGGTTACGAGGCCTCCGTTTTTGCTGATTACCAAATCATGAGAAATGTGAGCTTAACTTTGCTTTATCGCACAGAAGAACGAGAACGAAATTATGCTGACGATATGCTCCCAGTTCAAACACTCGCTAAGGAGCGATTAGATCAATATCGTTTGCAATTAGATTATGAACTTAATAGAAGTCTAAGCCTTCGAAATCGTCTGGAATTTCGCCAGTACAGACTAGGTGAAGCAGATGTGGAAGAAGGCTTTATGCTCTATCAAGACATCTCCTATAACCACAAATCGAATAAATGGAACCTTCATGCGAGGTATGCTCTATTTCAAACCGATTCTTACAATGCTAGAATCTATGCTTATGAAAATGACATGAGGTATCAGTTTACTGTCCCCGCATATTCAGGTGTCGGAAGTAGATACTATCTCTTGGTTAATATGAAACCCATTTCTAATTTGAATATCAGTGTTCGACTAGCGCGAAGTTTCCGAACTGATGTGAGCAATTTTGGTTCAGGAAACGACCTTATTGAAGGTCAGTATCGAACCGAAATAAAAAGTCAAGTGTTGTACAAGTTCTAATTATAACTTCGCAGCGCTTTGTTGATTACAATCATACTTATGAGTTTATTACAGTTATTAAAGGCAGAAGGAGAAGGCGAACAAAAACCCA
>ENA-UOXV01000117-UOXV01000117.1-marine-metagenome-genome-assembly--contig:-NODE-117-length-100033-cov-9.471484_pt1 | contig 100033 bp, 80 predicted proteins | sample MGYA00238165_ERZ766961 | MGnify/ENA primary metagenome ERZ766961 (study PRJEB28924, sample SAMN03173240) | marine metagenome | biome: Marine; feature: Water; material: Subsurface seawater | place: North...
TACACCTTCAACTGGGATGTGGATTGCTACGGAGCGTATGACAATTCCGGACTGCAGCTGAGTTTGAACGGAGTGAATCTGCTGAGCTTCACCCCAGGAACGGTCACTCCGGGCATCATCTCCGTGGACTTCACTGTTCCAGGCATCCTCATCGCGCCCCCTTCCGCGTATGTGGATACCACTTGCGATGCCGTCTTCACCCACGACTTCATGGCGGCGGGCCCGCTGCCCCCGAGTACGCCGGGCACCTACATCGCCATGGAAGACAACATCCAACTCGGGTTTGAGATGTTCTTTGACGGCTTTGGCACGACCTATGGCTCGGCTTCCGTCACCTCTGCCCTTCCCACGGTCGGGTCTGGACAGGTGTTGACCACAGGCAACATCTTGGCCGTATATGACATGTCGGCCTTCCCGAATGTCAATGAGGTCAGCTTTGTCTTCTTTGACGGAGCCGGAATCGAGAACCTCCAGGTCAATGGACACGCCCTGCTCACCGGCGAGCTGGAAACCATGCCGGCGACCGTGGCTCCGGGCGTGACCATGTCGGTCACCACCTCGGCCTACCCCGGCTACCAGACCGGCACGGTGGTGCTGACCGGAAACGTACAGAAGCTCGAGGTTGGCGGACAGCAGTTCTTCGTGGACCACATCTGTGTGAAGCACGACGGTACGGTCATCCAGACACCCAATTCAGGCGGATGCACCGCCACGTGCGACGTGTTTACCGGGTTTGACCCGCTGACAGCTGGAGACCGCTATGGCGACCCCGCAGAAGGGGCCACCATTAGCGTGGCGCCGGGCACACAGGCCACCACAAGCGACGGTGTGCCCATCTACCTCGAACCGCTCCACGACTTTGGCACGACGTACTACAACTACATGGCGGTCGACGCCCACTATGGCGGCTGGGGCACCGGCATGTCACTGTGGACCAACAACATCACTGCACAGTTCGACATCCAGTCTGTCATGGACATGACCGACACGGTCTGCATCGAATTCCGCGATGAAGGCGGATTCGAAAACCTGTGGATCAATGGGGCCGCACCCGCCACCAGCCCGAATGGCTACGGCGGACTGATGGTCTTCAATGGAGCCGTCATCGGCGGCGTGCAGGTGCAGGTCACGGGAGCCAATGTGGGGTATGCCTTTGAGGGCACCATCACCCTGATCGGCGACGTGGACAAGCTCTCCATTGGCGGCCAGGAACTCTGGCTAGACAACCTCTGCATCTCTGGGACTGGCAACCTGGCCGAGGCTGTTGAAACGCTGGGGACCGATGCACTGGCCGACATGCTCGGCGTGAGCGTAGAACAGGACACCTCCTCGTGTGAGACCACGGTCTCTTTCGATCCCGCAGAGGACTTCCCACCCTATTACAGTGCTGACATTCAATTTGTGGGAAGTGAAACGGGCACTGTCTATGCTACGTTCCCCGTCAATACTCCTATTGGCAATGCCATTGAATTCAACCTGGAGATGCCTGTTTTCGAAGCCATCAATATCGAAGTGATCCTCTACGGTTGGGACTTCAACCTGGATGATTACTCGGTCAACCTCAGCGTTGACGACCTGGTGACCACTCCGTGTTACTGCTCTGGCTATTTGACTGTGGAGGCCACCAACCCCACGCAGACGGTGGATCCCGGTATCTGGGCGAGTCTCAGCACCTGGACTCCTGAAGCCTCAGGCTTTGGAGGCTTCGAAGCGTTGGGACACATCAGTTGGGATTCCTTCTGTACGGTACCCCCAGCCCCTGGCGACGCAGCACCCACTACGTTCAATGTGGAAATCGCGGACACCCTGGGTGGCCCCTGTGGTCCCACATACCTCGTGCTGTTCCAGGCCTACAATTGCTGTGGTGCCGATGACGCCTACATTCTCTACACCCTCCTAGACGATGAGGCGCCCAGCATCGAACTGACCTGTCCCCCCAACGCCTCCGTGTCTTTCGAAGACGCGCTGGCCACGCTGGATGGAAGCTGCACGGTGGCGCCCGCCATTTCCGGTTTTGCAGAAGTCAGTGTCTCAGACAACCTGTGCGAGGACTTCATCGGGTCCACCACGTTTACCGATGTCATCATCGATGCCGACGGTAATGTTTTGACGGATGTGAACTGTTTCCTGGGCGGGTACAACATCTTGCGCACCTGGAATGCCACCTACACGGATTGCTGCGGCAATACCGCATCGAACATCTGCGAGCAGCTGATTGAGGTGTCCAACACCACGCTGGGCTCAGCCGCCGCGGTGCTCGGAGAGAGTGGATTGCTCCAATACATGGACTATGGCCTGATATTCGGGAGTATACCATGTTACACTGAATTCTTTTACGATCTCGGTGATCTGGCACCCTTGGTGGCGTCTGTCGATGTGCTGCTGACCAACGCCAATGGCGAAGAAGAAAGCGAAGCGACCGACAACGGAGACGGCACCTTTACACTGACCGCTTCGGCGATCAATGCGCTGCAGGTATCGCTTGTTCTCGTCGGCACAAGCAGCAATGAGGTCATCATCATCGACTTCCCGGACATCGTGGTCCCCGTTTGTCCAGTGGTGCCTGACTGTATCGCTTATGCCAACTTTGTGCAGATAGACAACGGCGATTGCACAAGCACATTCGTCTACACGGGAAGCCCCGGAACGATCGAATGGACGGTGGACGGTGTGCCCCAAGGCTCCACCGACGTGGTGTACAACGGCGCGTTTGCGCCAGGCGTCCACACGATTTGTGTGACCGTAACCGATTTGAATGACCCGGATTGTACCGCTACGCATTGCGATGCAGTGGACATTGTTTGTGGCAATGCCCCTTCGGATTGCGATGTGGAGTTCACCCATGAGTTCGCACCCTTCACTGGACTCGGCGCCGTGACTATTCCCGGACCGAACGTGGTCATCGCCACGGAGGACAACATTGACCTCTCATTCCGCGAAATCACGTACAACGATGGCAGCACCAACTTCGGCACAGCCGCCATCCAATTGGCCCAACCCGAAGCCGGCACGAATCAGGTACTCAACCTGAACAACATCATGGCTGTCTACGATTTGCTGGCCGTGGGCACCGTGACGGAGGTCCGCTTCGAGTTCCTTGACTACGGTGGACAGGAGAACCTCTCAATCAACGGCAGTCTCGCAGAAGGTGAGCTCGATGGAATGGGCTGGCTGGTTCTCGGAGGAGCGACGGTTCAGGTGAACTTCAACAACTACGGCAGCTTCATTGCCGGTGAAGTCATCCTGAGCGGAAACGTTCAGGAGCTCGGCGTCGCCGGACAGGAGTTCTACATCGACAACATCTGCGTGATCACGGACAACAACGAATGCGCGGACACGGATGCTGATGGCATTTGTGACGAGGATGAGGTGGGCGGTTGTACCGATGCGTCGGCCGACAACTACGACCCGAATGCCACAGACGACGATGGCTCCTGCACCACGGATGGCGGTGGCGGTGACAACGACACCACCGAGATCATCACCAACTTCGCCGGCTCCTGCCCGAGCAGTTGCGATTGGCTCGTGGACTTTGGCAGCCAACCCTTGGGCACTTCCTGGGGCAATCCTGCTGCATCGCCGACCTTCCCCATGGGACCTGGTACCATCATGTTCAATGAAGGGGGTGTCGACATGTATACCGACCAGAATGCCAATGCCTTCTATGGCCCGGTCTACAATGTGAACATGATCACCACCTCGCCTTGGGCAGCCTTCGGCTCGGGACAGGTCATGCACACCAACAACGCCGCGATCACGTTTGACCTGGACTCCATCCCGACCGACTCGGTCTGTTTGGATATCCTGGACCTGGGTGGATTCGAATTCCTCGAAGTCAACGGCGTCCCCTTCAGCTCACTGAACGGCTACGGTCAGCTCACAGCAGCCCCGCTCAACATGGGCGGTGTGCAGGTGCAGGTCATCGGCAACCCGATCATCACCATGACCTCTACGGGGCCGCAAATGACCGGCTTCAATGGCCGCCTCGTGCTCCACGGCAACGTGAACAAGCTGAAGATCGGCGGTCAGGAGTTCTGGATCGACAACCTGTGCATCTCTTCGCCTCCCCCGCCGCCCTCATTGGCTGAGGTCGTCGCTACTGAAGGCGAAGAAGGCCTGCTTGAACTCCTGTCCGTTTCCTTCGATCCGGATACCGCAACCTGTCAGGTCGCCATGGCCCTGCAGCTTGAATCTGGGTTCCCACTTGTCGATGACCTGCAGCTGCAGATCAGCAATGCCCAGACCGGTGAGGTCGTCTCCAATGCCCTGATCGCGGTCGTGATCATCACCGCATTGGAAGATGATGGGGCCGACGAAGGGGATTCTGGTGGTCCGCTCATCAACGCGGCAACGGCCATCGAATACGGCCTCATCGCAGCCAATGTGCCCATTCCCGATGTAGGTGAGGGGGAGACACTCGCATTCTCTCTCGTTTTCTCAGACCTGAGCACCACGGTCATCGTAGACATTCCCGGAATTTTCGTCCCGGGATGCGGAGGCGGAATTGTCGATCTGCCATGCGATGTGGATGCCTCGTTTGCGGCATTTGAGACGCCATGTGGTGTGTTCACTCTGCTTTCAGCCCCCCAACCCGGAGCAGTGGAGACATGGACGCTGGATGGCATGCCATACACCCCAACAGGTGACCCCAATGCCTTCACCTTGAGCTTGGCAGAGGGCTTGCATACGATTTGCCGGACGGTGACCAGTCTCATCTTGCCGAACTGCAGCGATACGGAATGCCAACCGCTCATCGTAGACTGTGTTGTGGACTCCTGTGACTTCAGCTTCACCCATGAGTCCATGGCGCTGGGGGCGGTAAATCCCGCGCTCACCTTCACAGAGGACCACATCGACTTGTCCTTCACTGCATTCGATGATGGCTCAGGCGGAGGTGCGTCTTTGGGCAATGCCTTTGTCAACTATGGCGTTCCAGGCATCGGTACCAATCAAGTATTGTTACTTTCCAATATCAACGCAGGCTACGACCTGACCGGACTGCTCAACGTTTCCCGTGTCACGTTCGAATATTTCGACGGTGCAGGAATTGAGAACCTGATGGTCAACGGAGACGTGCTTGTCGCTGAGTTTGCCACGCTCTTTGGTGCGAGCTTCACCTTGGGCGGCGTCGATGTGTTCATCACGCGGGCATCGGCCCCGGGGTACGACTACGGAGAGGTCATCCTGACAGGCAACGTCCAATTCTTTGCCGTCGGTGGACAACAGTTCTATGTGGACGATGTCTGCGTGTCAGCCGAAGGGGTCAACTGCACGGCCGATAGCGACGAAGACGGCATCTGCGATGAAGACGAAGTGGCCGGTTGCACCGACAGCACTGCGGACAATTACGACCCAACGGCGACCGACGAGGACGGCTCTTGTGACTTTGGCTTCAACAACGACACCACAGAGGTGATCGTCAACTTCGCCGGGTCCTGCCCCAGCAGTTGCGATTGGCTCGTGGACTTCGGAAGCCAAGCGCCTGGAACCTCTTGGGGCAACCCAACCTCAGGGCCAGTGTTCCCGCTGGCACCCGGCGGATTCATGTTCAACGAAGGTGGGGTCGACATGTACATCGATCAGCTCAACAGCACACTGTATGGCACCACCTACAACATGAACCTCATCACCGTATCGCCTTGGGCTGCGTTTGGAATAGGGCATGTCATGCACACCAACAACGCCACGGTGACCTTTGACTTGGACTCCATCCCGACCGACTCGGTCTGCTTGGACATCCTGGACTTCGGTGGGTTCGAGTTCCTCGAAGTCAACGGTGTGGGCTTCAGCTCGATGAATGGTTATGGCCACCTCACGGCAGCGCCGTTCAATATGGGCGGTGTGCAAGTACAGGTGATCGGCAACCCCATCATTACCATGACCTCATCGGGTCCGATGGTGACTGGATTTAATGGTCGCCTGGTGCTGCACGGCAACGTCGACAAGCTCGAGATTGGAGGCCAGGAATTCTGGATCGACAACCTCTGCATCAGTGCTGGAACTCCTGTGGCCCCTGCGGTGCCCGGATGCACGTATGAAGATGCGGAGAACTACGATCCAAACGCCACACTGGACGACGGTTCATGCATCCTGCCTGAGGTCAACCCCTGCCCAACAGACATCGACGGCAATGGCCAAACGGCCATGCAAGACCTGCTCTTGCTGCTCGGCAGCTTCAGTCTCGTCTGCGAACAGTAATCAGATTTCAATCATCATTGGAAAGGGGGGCTTCGGCCCCCCTTTCTGTTTTGGGGTGATGTCAACCCGGGCAGTGACGGTTGTCACCTCGGGCACCCAAGGGGCGGCCTATCTATGGGCTATGCAATAAACATCACCCCTCAAACGCGATGCCATGAACAACCAGAACGCTCCCCGCTTTGCCGCCATCCCCGGCGCCTTCATCACCTTCGATCCCAACTCAGTCGCAAAGCCGCAGACCGGTCCTACACCCCGCGCAGCCGACGTCAAGAAGCGTTGCGGCAACTGCGCGTTGTGCAAGTGCAAGCGCGCCAAAGGATGACGTTGAAGCCTTGGGCTGAAGCGTACCTTCGCGGGCCATGTCGCCCGACCCCTCAACATTCCACACTTGGACGCTGCCCAATGGGCTCAGGTGCGTACACCTCGAGGACGGACGCAACGTCGGGCACTGCGGACTGCTGATTGAAGCGGGCTCGCGCGATGAGCTGGCGGGAGAGAACGGCCTGGCACACTTCATTGAGCACTCGCTGTTCAAGGGGACGGCGAAGCGGCGCACCTTCCACATCCTGAATCGGCTCGACAGCGTCGGGGCCGAGCTCAACGCCTACACCTCCAAGGAGGAAACGTGGATTACGGCGTCTTTCCTGTCGGAACATCTGGAGCGGTCGGTGGAGTTGATCGCCGACATCGCCTTCCATTCGACCTTTCCGGAGCGGGAAATTGCCAAGGAGCGCGACGTCATCATCGATGAGATCCACGCCTGGCGCGACAACCCCGGCGACGCCATTTTCGACGAGTTTCAATCCATCCTGTACCCAGACCACGCCTTGGGAAACAACATCCTCGGGGACGAGCACTCGGTGGGGGGGTTCGGGCGCAAAGACGTGTTGCGCTTCATCGAGCGTCAATACCGCAATGACCGGCTCGTCTTTAGCTCGGTCGGGCCGATGCCCGCCAAAAAGGTCAGGCGGCTGACGGAGAAATACCTCTCCCAGCAGCAAACCGAAGCGTCGCAGCTTCAACGCATCGCGCCCCAAGGCTATACCCCATTGCGTCAAGAAGGTGAGAATGCGGTCCACCAGGTGCATGCGGTTTTGGGCAGTCCCGGATACGGGATGGGCGACCCCAAAAGGACGGCGCTGATGCTGCTGTCCAACCACCTTGGTGGGCCAGGCATGAATGCGCGATTAAGCCTCAACATCCGGGAGCGGTATGGCATCTGCTACAACATCGAAAGCAGCTACTTCCCCTACGCCGACACCGGCGAGTTCACCGTCTATTTTGGAACCGACGTCAAGACCTTTGCCCGTGCCGAAAGGTTGGTGCTCAAAGAGCTCCGCGACGCCCGCGAGAAGCGGCTCGGCGTGGTGACCCTGAAGCAGGCCAAGCAGCAGCTCATCGGCCAGATCGGGCTGGGTGCGGACAGCGGGGCGGGCTGGATGTCGACCATGGGCAAGAGCATCATGCTGTACGACCGGGTCCGGCCGCTGGAGGAGGCGTTCCACGCCATCGAGTCGGTCACCGCCGAGGACTTGCTGGAGGTGGCCAACGAGGTCCTCGATCCGGAGCGCCTCAGCACACTCGTGTACTTCCCTCCAAAAGGTTGAGATCCGCGCTGTACTTTGGGCGGCCATGTTGAACCTGAACCGCCTCTTTGTCTGCGCGCTCGCCGCTTGTTCCGTACTGTCCATCCAGAGGGCCCAAGCTCAAACCGCTGAATTGCTCTCTGTCAGGAGTACCGATCAAATCCAAGGGCTGGTCAACACGCTGGGGATACCCGGTGGTGTCCTCCCCCTTGAATTCAGTGTGGCGAAATACCGGATTACCTATCCCATGGACTACATCGGGAACAGCCATGAGGCCACGGCGGCCGTTTTCGTCCCAGTGGATCAGGAAGGCAATGCGGTCAGTTGCGCCCTGCCTACCCACACGTACATGCATGGGACCATCTTTTTGCGCGAGGACGCCCCGTCTTATGATGGTTTCGAAGGCGAACTCGGTTACCTGATGGCCATGGGGGGCATGCTCGCTTTGATGCCCGACTACTTGGGACTCGGAGGAAGTACTGACGTGCTCCACCCCTATGTCCACGCCGAATCAGAAGCGGAGTCCGGCATCGCCCTGCTTGAGGCCGTCGTGGCGTTGCAAGACGAGCTGGGCATTGCGCTCAACGGAGAGCACTTTGTGAGCGGATACTCCCAAGGGGGCCACGCCTCCATGGCCATGGCCAAGCGCATGCAGGAGGAAGCCGTCTTCCCATTGGCTGCTGCGGCCCCGATGAGCGGACCCTATGACATGTCGGGCACACAGCTGCCCGCCGGTATGGCGCAGGACCAGTACTCCAACCCGGCCTACCTGGCCTACCTCCTGCTGTCGTGGCAGCAGACCTATGGCAACATCTTCGTGGACCTTTCTGAAATCTTCCAAGCGCCGTATGCCGGCGGTCTTCCCGCGATGTTCGATGGTGAGACCAGCGGAGACATGATCAACAACTACCTCGACGGCCCCACCGAGGACATCGTGGAGCCGGGTGTGCTCGAAGCCCTGATGGCACCCGGTAGCGCCTTCTTGGCGGCCGCGCAAGACAACGACTTGTACCAATGGGTGCCCGAGAGCCCTGTGCAGATGTACTACTGCACAGAGGACGAACAGGTTTTCTATGAGAATGCGCTGGTGGCTGAAGCTTGGATGACCGAAAACGGCGCGACCGAAATCACCACCGTCAACGGCGGACCACTGGATCATGGAGGGTGCGCCCTGCTGGCCATCCTCGGGGGCACGGTGTGGATCAATGGGCAAGCCGATATGTGCAGCCCGACGGCAGTGGCGGATGTGACGCCGGAAACCGCATTGACTTGGCGGCCGACCCCTGGTGGTGTCACCGCTCATGGACTGCATACTGGCCAGATGTGGATGTTGTTCGGACGCGATGGCCGCATCCTGGATCAGGGAGTGGCTTCCGGTAGCACCCTCCGCTTCGCCCCGCCTGCGGGCCTCTGCATCTTGAGAACGGCGGACGGTCGGACCGTGCGCATTGCGGTGGACTGACAAAAGTCAGCCTCAGGACCAAGGGTGGTCATGATGGAATGCCGGGGTTGGGAAGATGTTTGACCTGTCAACACTTCCAAAATGTTTTCCATCATGAACAACAACTTTGCCACCCTCCTCACCGCCGCCATGGTCTTTACGGCCACCTCGGGATTCTCCCAGAAAAGCGGCCATTCTTTTCGCGCCAACCGGGCTGTAACTCCGGCAGCACAAACCGCTGTCCGGATGCCTCAGCAGCGCCCGAACTGCGCCATCGCCATGGCATCCAACCCCAAGCCCAACATCGCTATCTCCAACCGGAACATGGCGATGGATCAGGTCCAGGATTCCTTTATGGTGACCGCCGTTGTAGCCCCCGCATCCTTGGATAACCGGAATCAAGGACAGCGCACCCTGCGGGTTTTGGCGCCGACCAAGTCGGCCGCAAATGCCAGGATGCGCCAGATGATCGACGCCATTGGCGTCCCCTACACCGTGATCAGCTGGGATTTGACTTCCCTCTGATCCGACAACATAAATGTCAAGACGCCATCCTGCAGGGTGGCGTCTTTTTTTTGGCCCAAAACCAAGAAGTGACGAAAGTCAGTGGGGCACCTGACTGAGCCCCTGTTGTCGCCGCAAAGACCGCCTCATGTTTGAGACATCAATCCAAACAAAAATCTACACGATTGAACACACAATGTTGCTTGTTCCCCTCACGGCGATGCCTCTGCAGCGTCTATTTCACCCTTTTAATTGACACCATCATGAATTACACAACCCCCTCCATTCTCATGCTCAGCGCACTCTTGATTGGCGCCATTGACGGATCGGCACAATGCCGAAAATTCTCCAAACAGCGCGTGATCAGCACGCTGCAGGCCGATCAAGTCATTGATCAAATTACCGCAGGCACCATGGGCCGTGGCGAAAGTGCCGCTGCCTTGATTGAAGTCGAAGCCAGCGGAGAGGTTGACCTCATCATCAGCACCCATCCCGACTTGGGAGAGGTCAGCTTCAACGTGGTCAATACCTCAGGCGGCAAAATTGCCGACGGCATCATCCGAGACCAGGTCACGCGCATCCCCATTTCTGTGGAAGCCGACAGCGACCTGATTGTGCACATCCAATCGGAATCAGCCACCGGGGCCTACACCCCACTCGGTTGCGTATCCATGGCCACGACCAAAGTCATCCCCAATGAAATGGACATTTTGATCAACGACTGATGCGCTTTCACTTTCTCCTTTGAAGGGGTGGATGGTTGGGCCAACGGTGCCCATGACCGTCCGCCCCTTCTTCTATTCTGGAAAACCCGGCGTTGAAGAAATCCACTGGTGCTCAAACGAGCACGGCGGCCGCCCGAATTTTCTTCACGGCATTGAGCGCGTGCTGAATGCACCGGGAAGTGGTCAGCCTACTGAAAGAAAAACGGATGGAAGTGGCGCCATCCTCGTGCAGGCCGAGTGCAGACAAAACGTGAGACGGCTGCGTGCTGCCGCTCGAACAGGCACTGCCCCCCGAACAAGCCACACCATCGAGGTCCAACAGAAACAGCAACATGCCGTTTTTTTCGTGTTGGGGAAATTTCACGCTCAATACGGTGTACAGGCTGTCTTCTTGATCGGACCCTGCATTGAAACTGACGCCGGGTTCTGCCTCGCGCAAACCGTGCACCATCTCTGACTTGAGGCCGCGAATGTGGGCCTCGTGCTCCTCCATGCTGTGCATGGCCTCGTCAATGGCAGCCGCCAGGCCCATGATGCCTGTGAGGTTTTCTGTGCCGCCCCGCATGGCGCGCTCCTGACTGCCTCCGATGATGTGGGCGCCAATCCGGAGGCCATCCCTCACATAGAGGAAGCCCGACCCTTTCGGGCCATGCAACTTGTGGGCGCTGCACGCAGCAAAGTCGACAGGCAATGCGCCAAGGTCCAAGGGGTAATGCCCCATCGTTTGGACCGTATCGGTATGAAACAAGGCGCCAAACTGCTGGCAGCATTGGCCTATGGCTTCCAAATCTTGCAGGATGCCCACTTCGTTGTTGCCGTGCATGACCGACACCAGGGTAGGCACCTCATCGGATAACCAGACAGCCAGCTTTTCGAGGTCCACCCTGCCTTCCGCATCCAATGCGAGGATGCCACATTCGATGCCCTCCCGTTGGCCAAGGTGCTCGGCCGTCTTCAGCACTGCGCTGTGCTCGGTTGCACACGTCAGGATGCGCTTGCAGCCCAGTTGTTCGATGCTGGCATGCAACGCCATGTTGTCGGCTTCCGTGCCGCCACTGGTAAAACAAATGGTCCGGGGCTCCACATTGAGGTGACGGGCTATTCGGCGCCGCGCCTGCTCGATGGCGGTCTTGGTCTTGCGGCCAAACTGATGGGTAGAGGAGGGATTGCCAAAATGCTCCCTCATGTAAGGGAGCATGGCATCAACCACTTCGGGGATCATCGGGGTGGTCGCCGCGTTATCGAGATACACGTTCATTGCGTGGGGGCTCGTCAGGTTTCAAAAATACGCGATTGGTTAATAAACGCAATCAACGGGGACACATTTACGCACAGGACAAAAGCTTGTCCTTGTAGGTCTCGACCAAGTCCAATGCTGCCGCCCGTGTGGCCGCTTCAGCATACACCCTCACAATGGGCTCGGTGTTGGATTTGCGCAAGTGCACCCACCCTTTGTCCAGGTCCAATTTCACACCGTCGATGGTGGAGGGTAACAAATCCTGCACCTCTGCGGCAAAATCCTGCAGCAGCCGGTCTACATCCCAAGCGGGATTCAGGTCAATCTTGGCCTTGACCATTTCGTAATGCGGATAGCCCGACCTGAGTTCAGATGCCTGCACATTCCGATGAGCGAGGTGTGAGAGAAACAAGGCAATGCCGACCAAAGCGTCTCTCCCCGCGTGCAATGTGGGATAGATCACCCCACCATTGCCTTCGCCCCCGATGATGGCTTGGATATCCGACATGGTGCGGACCACATTGACTTCGCCCACAGCACTGGCGGCATAGCGCTGCCCATGCCCCTCAGCGACATCCCGCAGCGCCCGGGTAGAGCTCAGGTTGCTGACCACTGGACCAGGGGTGTGGGTCAAGACGTAATCTGCGACGGCCACAAGGGTATACTCCTCGCCAAACATGCCGCCGTCTTCGGACACAAAGGCCAACCTGTCCACGTCAGGATCGACTGTGATTCCGAGGTGACAACCGTGATCGACAACGGCCTTTGACAACGCCGTCAAATGCTCTGGTCGGGGCTCTGGATTGTGCGGGAACCGCCCATGGGGCTCACAATACAACTCGATGACTTCCTCCACGCCCAGCGCCTTCAGTAGCGCGGGAACCGCAATTCCGCCGGTACTGTTGACCGCATCGACAGCCAATTTGAAGCCCGCATTGGCGATGGCGTCCCTGTCTACAAGTTCGAGGTCCAAGACGGCCTGGATGTGGGCATCGATCCAACCGTCGTGTCGCGTGACCTGACCGAGGTCTTCCACCGGAGCAAAAGAATGGGGCACTGAAGAAAGGCGGATGACTTCGGCTCCCGCTTCGGCACTGATAAAGGCACCTTGGCTGTCGAGGAGCTTGAGCGCATTCCATTGCACGGGATTGTGCGAGGCGGTCAAAATGATGCCTCCGTCAGCGTTTTCGCCGACCACGGCCATCTCCACAGTGGGTGTGGTGGACAATCCAAGGTCGATCACATCGATGCCCATGCCCATGAGGGTGCCGCTGACCAACCGGTCCACCATTTCTCCCGATGGCCGGGCGTCACGGCCCATCACAATGCACGGCCGCTTGCCGTTTTGGGCCGCTTTTCTGCCCGCGAGAATCCAACTTCCGTAGCCCTGAGCAGCACGGACAATGTCGGGCGGTGTCAGGTTGTCCTGCTCCGGACCACCAATGGTCCCGCGAAAGCCCGAAATGCTGCGGATAAATGTCATGGCGTAAAAGTAGTTCAGCGCATCGCCAACGATTACGAAATCTCCGCTGATTCTGCAGGTTTCGTGATGGACATGTCACATCTTTGGAGGCGGCGTGGAGGAATCCTTGCAGGATGTTCAAAAGACCTGTTTGTGATTTTATGTCCGCGCGGCGAAGGGGACTAGTTTTAGGGGAGTTTGATGCACGACGAGGAACTAAACGATCAGGACGCGAGGGAAATGGCGGGTATCGTGGAACGATATGAAGCCATGGTTACCTCTGACGCGCCTGCTTTTTTCGATCTGATTGAGCTCGAATCGCTGATTGAGCATTACCTGCAACATGGCAAGCACCGCCATGCCCGGCAGGTGCTGAAATTTGCCAACGGCCTCTACCCTGAGAGCCTCTCCCTTCAGTTGAGGGAAGCACAAATGATGGCGGGATCGGGCAACCTCAAATTGGCCATCCCCAGGCTGCGGAATTTGCTCGCATTTGAACCCTCAAATGACGAAATCCACCTGACGTTGGCCACCTTGTATTCTCAGTTGGACAAGCACCAGGAAGCGATTCACCATTACCGACAGGCGTTGGACCTCGGTGATGCCGCTTATCGGGGCGACCTCTACATCGACATTGCGCTCGAGTACGAGAACATCGGTCATTGGGACCATGCCGTGGAGGTCCTCAATGAGGCCCTGCTCGAAAACCCGAAAAACGAAACGGCCCTGCATGAGTTGGGCTTCTGTCTCGACTCCATGGGCCGTTCAAAGGAGGCCATTGCAGCCTTCAATGATTTTGTAAACCGCCACCCGTACAGTTGTCCTGGCTGGTACAATCTCGGCAATGCGCTGCAGCGCAATGGTCAGTTCGCACAGGCCATTGATGCCTACGAATACGCCCTGGTCATCGACGAGAACTTCAGTCCAGCCTTGCTGCAGAAGGCGTCTGCCCTGACCATGGTGGAGGACTACGAGCGCGCGCTGGAGTGCTACCGGGAATCCATGCTCATGGACGCGCCTCAAGCCAACATCTACACCCTCATGGGAGAGTGCAAGGAACGGTTGGGTGACCTCTCGGACGCGGATGATTACTACTACTGCGCCTTGGAACTTGACGGAGATTTTGCGGATGCACACGTTGGATTGGGCGTCGTAGCAGAGATGCGCGAAGACTGGACCGGCAGCCTCAAGCATTTCGAAAAAGCCATGGAGCTGGAGCCGGAAAATGTGGAATATCACATCCTGCTCGGCGGCATTCTGAAGAAAATCGGCATGCACGATGAGGCGGGCTTGATCTATTCCAACGCCCTGCGACTGTCACCAGAAAACCTCGAAGTTTTCTTGGAGGCCAGCGAAAATTTTCAAACGGATGAGCGCTTCGAGGAGGCACTGCAACTGCTGGATGCGGTCCCTCCCGTCTCCTCTGCGGACCCACTGGTCATCTGCCGCCGGTTCATTTCCATGTATTCCTTGGGCAGGACCAAACAAGCTTACCAAATACTGGATGAAGCATTGGATCGTACACCCGACCTTTGCTCTACCCTTGCCGGATTGTTTCCCGGAATAGAACAGGACGCAGAATTCAGCTTGCGCGTTCTGAACGCCCCCAACACCCCATGAACTTCCCCCTTCCCCATTTACCTGAGCGAACGACGAAACCACGCGCGCACGGGCTCACCATGGTCATGGACAAAGGCCTGAGCCTTCGAGAGGCTGAAGACCTCATTTCCATAGCTGGAGACCGCGTGGACTTTTTAAAACTGGGTTTCGGCACGAGCATGTTTGCGCCGAACCTCGCCGAAAAGGTCAAGCTCTACCGCGATGCGGGCATGGACGTCTATTGCGGCGGCACCCTGTTCGAGGCCTTCCTCGTGCGGAACCGGTTGGACGACTACCTCAAGTTCATCGATGATGCGGGGGTGGGCTGTCTCGAAATCAGTGATGGCTCCATGGTCATCGACCACGATTACAAGTGTGAGCTGATCAGCCGATTGTCCAAGGACTTCAAGGTGCTGTCGGAAGTGGGGTCCAAGGAAGAGGGCATTCTCATTTCACCCGCGAAGTGGATCCGCATGATGCGCAACGAACTCGACGCGGGATCCTGCAAGGTCATTGCCGAAGCCAGGGAGAGCGGCACCGTGGGCATTTATCGTCCCAATGGCTCTGCCCACACCCAACTCATTCGCAAGATCTTGTCAAAGGTGGCCCTCGAGGACATCTTGTGGGAGGCGCCCAAAAAGACCCAGCAGGTCTGGTTCATCAAGCAATTCGGTGCCAATGTCAACCTGGGCAACATCGGCCCAGCCGACTTGATTCCACTGGAGTGCTTGCGCGTTGGATTGCGCGGGGACACCTTTTTCCATTTCCTTCCAGAGGAACTGAAGCAAGACCTCCAGCACGAAGTCACCGACGCATGAAAGAAATCGGCGTTTTGGAGCTGCAAGCGTGGAGGCAAGAGAACAAGGCCCACCAGCTGATTGACATCCGTGAGACCTATGAGTACGAAACGGGGAACCTGGGTGGGGTGCACATTCCCATGGGCAACATCATGGAAAGGCAATCCGAATTGAGCCCGGATGTCCCCGTCGTTCTGCAATGCCGATCCGGTGGCCGATCGGCGGCCGTCCTGACCGCATTGGAGCAGCGCTTCGGCATGGACAATCTCTACAATTTGAAAGGCGGAGCCAAGGCATGGGCAGCAGAGGTGGACCCTTCCATCGAGGTTGCCTGAGATGCGAAAGTCGCGCGATACCAAAGGCTGGTTAAGACTCGGTATCCGGGGCATGGCCATGGGCGCTGCTGATTTGGTCCCGGGCGTCAGTGGCGGAACGGTGGCCTTTATCTCCGGTATCTACGAAGAACTGCTCGACACCATTGCCGGGTTGGGATGGGGCACTGTTCGCACGTTGTTTGCCGAAGGACCATCCGCCGCATGGCACCGCTACAACTTGGGTTTTCTGGCCGCCTTGGTCGCGGGCATTGGACTGTCTGTCGCGCTGCTTGCAGGCACCCTCCACCACCTTTTGGCACACCACCCCGTGCTGCTTTGGTCGTTTTTCTTTGGCCTGGTAGCTGCCAGCGTGCCTTTCATGCTCAGGGACATCCCCCGGGCGGCGTTCAGCGCCACCATTGTCGCGGCACTGATCGCCGGAGGAGCCATCGCGTGGTGGCTGACCGGCCTGCCCCCATTGCTGCAGGGAGACGCGCCGGCCTTCATCTTCGGCGCGGGCGCCATCGCCATCTGTGCCATGATTCTGCCGGGCATCAGCGGCTCGTTCATCTTGGTGCTGCTCGGAGCGTACTCTGCCGTGATCGGGGCGTTGAAGTCTTTCGACGTCGTGCGCATCGCTGCATTTGTTGGAGGAGCGCTTACAGGGCTGCTTGGGTTTTCCAAGGGCTTGGGCTGGGTCTTTAGGCGCCACCGCGAAGTGGCACTGGCCTTGCTCAGCGGTTTTTTGGTGGGGTCATTGCGCAAGCTGTGGCCTTGGAAAAAGGACCTCACCCCCTTGTTCACCCATTCAGACGGTCGGGTCGAATTCCTCCAAGCCAATCTGGCCCCATGGGACCACCCCGACCCCAACGTGGCGGCGGCTTTGGCTTGTATGGCCGCCGGTGCGGTCATGGTAGGCGGTCTGGGCGCATTGGCCCAGCGGGGTGCGCAGGAAACTTCCTCCAAGGCCTCCGACCGTGGATGACCCCATCCGCAGGTTCGGTCTGATTGGACACCCTGTCGGACACAGCTGGTCCCAGCGGCACTTCGAGGAGAAATGGCAGCGTGAAGGCATCACAGATTGCGTCTACGAGCTGCACGACTTGGCCCAAGTGGAAAAGGTCAGCGCATTGTGGGCGGAAAGCGGATGGAAGGGCATGAACGTGACGGTGCCCCACAAACAGGCCATCCTGCCGTTGCTCGACGGCATTTCAGCCACCGCACATGCCATTGGTGCTGTCAATACCATCGCCTTTACCGAGGCGGGTAGAATCGGCCACAACACGGACGCCCACGGGTTTCGCCGGGCCATTGCGCCTTACCTCAAAGGCCACCACCACCGCGCCCTCATTCTCGGAACGGGGGGATCGGCATTGGCCGTGCGTCACGTGCTGCGCGACATCGGGCTCGAGGTCACCTGCGCCAGCCGCAACCCCGGCGCTCAGGGCACCGTGGGCTATGACGCACTCAGCGCGGTCGGCATTCAGCACACGCCGGTCATTGTCAACTGTACGCCCGTGGGCATGCATCCCAACACGGCTGATTTGCCCCCCTTAGGCGGAGCGATTGAAGGGGTTGGACCGGATCACTTGGTCATGGACCTCATCTACAATCCGCGTGAAACGGCATTGCTCAAACGCGCTTCTTCATTGGGCGCCAGAACATTGGATGGGTTATCGATGTTAATTCATCAAGCCGAAGCCGCCTGGGACATCTGGTGCGGTGAGGAAACGACCACGTGAAAAGCATACTCCAATTTCTCGACCGCCTGGCGGAACTCATCTTGAGTCCCGCTGCGCGCAAGTCCGTAGAACACGCTTTGGTGCAACTCGCGCTCGGCTTGTTTCTGTTGCATTTGCTGCTCTTCCTTGTGCACGAAGCGGGGTGGTTGCCCTTCCCTATGCCCGAGTCCCTCTTCGGTCATCCCCTGCACGTATTGTACACGCCATTTTCCGCCATCCTCGTGGCCGAGGTCTATTTGCTCGTCTATCACCTGCCTTCGTCGTTTGCGCGGTCCATGGGCAAGCAGCTTGAAATCGTATCCCTCATCGAAATCCGGTCTGTATTCCGGGACCTCTCGGCACTGCAAGAGACGGATACAGCGGGCATTGTTTGGCCGTGGAATGACCCCTTCTTTCCGCACATTGTGGGGGCCGTATTGCTCGGTGGCTCATTGGTGGCCTTCTATCGCATCCTGCCCCGCAGGCTCGCGCGGATGGAGGACCAGGACCTGGCGCGCTTCATCCGCTTCAAACGGCACTTGGCGGCCATGCTTGGTGTGGCACTGGCGGGAATTGCGCTGTGGAGCTTTGGGCATTGGTGCCTGGACATGGCGAGCCATGCGCGCGGCTTGGCCACCGTCCCCATGGATCCCAATGCCATCTTCTATCAGGATTTCTTCACGGTGCTGATTTTCGTGGATGTCATCCTGTTGGTCACTTCGCTGCGCTACCTCTCCGACTACGGGCTCATTCTCAGAAATTCTGGTTTTGTTGTGGCCACCATCATCCTCCGGCTGTCCTTTGGAATGGAAGCTTGGGGGGCCGTCGCCCACGAGGTGCTCGCGGCGCTGCTGGCCCTGACATTGCTCCTGCTGCAGGCGGGGCTTCAATCGGGCCACCGCCGTTTTGGGCCGGAAAACCGGACACTCAGTATTGAGGAATAGCCCAAAATCCAACGGGAGTCCCCAATTTGCCTCTCCATGCAGGATGCCCTCTCTCCCACGGAACAGCCCGGTCGATGGGATCATTTGGAAGACATGTCTGCCGAGGACATCGCCGCGGCCATGTCCGCTTGTGACCTTGAAGCTGTGCAAGCAGTGGCCAAGCTGCACGGGGTCATGGGCGAGGTCACGGCACTGGCGCTGGAACGCGTCATGCGCGGCGGCAGGGTGTTTTACCTCGGTGCGGGCACCAGTGGCCGGTTGGGCATTCTGGATGCCAGTGAGATCCCGCCCACCTTTGGTGCGCACGGCATCTTTATTGGGCTCATTGCAGGGGGCGACAGCGCCATTCGGCAGGCTGTGGAGGGGGCAGAAGATGATGCTGAAGGGGGCATTCGGGACCTGAAGGCCCACAGTGCCAGCGCGCATGATGTGGTGGTGGGCATTGCGGCCAGTGGCCGGACCCCCTATGTCGTGGGTGCGCTGCGTTGGGCCCGTGAGCAGGGCATTCTGACGGTGGCCATGACCTCCAACGCCAAGGGTGCCGTGGTGGCGGCGGCAGAGCATGCCCTTGTCGCAGAAACCGGCCCCGAATTCGTCACAGGCAGCACCCGCCTCAAAGCCGGCACGGCCCAAAAACTCATGCTCAACCAATTGTCCACCGGCATCATGATCGGAAGGGGTCACGTCAAGGGCAACCGCATGGTGGACATGCAGCTCGCCAATGCCAAGCTCGTGGAGCGGGGGTCGCGCATGGTATCCGAGGCGTTGGGCATCTCCATGGACCGGGCCAGGGTCTTGCTGACCGAATCAGGTTCTGTACGCAAGGCGATTGATACCTTTGCCGCTCGCGGATAGCAGCCGTCATGCACGACATTGAGCCCTTCTATAATTGGCGAAATTTCTACGTCGCCAGCGACGATGACCGGTCGCCATTTCACGAGCGCATCTACAGTGAAACCCACTACACGGAGCGCATCTACAACCACTTCATCCACCCCCAATGGGACAACATCGGAAGCACGACGCTTTTTGTGAAAATCCTGTTTGCCGATTACGATGAACGCTTTGCCATCCTCGAGTTTATCGGGGAGTGGAACGACACCCTGTTCAATGATGTGATGACGCTGAAGCGCAATGTCATTGAGCCTCTTCAAAATGAAGGGATCGAGCGCTTTATCCTCATCGGAGAAAACGTCTTGAATTTTCATGCCGATGACGACTGCTACTACGAGGAGTGGTTTGACGAGGTCACGGAAGCCGATGGTTGGATTGCCATGTTGAACTTTCGACAGCACGTGCTCGATGAACTCATGGACGCCGACCTCGACCAGTATTTTGTGATGGGGGGCGAGCTTCAAGAAATGGGGTGGCGCACGTTCAGCCCGCCGCAACTCTACCAGCGCATCGACGACTGCGTCATGCACCGCATCGGCCAGACGGGCTGAATCCGCATCAAGCGCCGCCTTGGGCGACCGACATCACATAGAGCATCTCGCGTGCGACTTCCGCGCACCGCTCGTCGTAGACTTCCCGCTCATTTTCCTGTCCATCCGCGACTTTGGGGTCCAAGTAGGGAAGCGCAAAGCGCGCCGTTGAACCGTAAACGATGGGACATCCCCGATCTGCATCCGAGCAGGTCATGATGGCACCAAAACCCAAACCGTCCAAGTCGGGAACATCATCGTATTTCTTGGAATAGCAGATCAGAGGATCGCCGACTTCATGGTAATGGACGGCATACTTCGGGTTGTCGCTGATGGCCGAGGGGTGGATGTCCAACCCTGACCGGCGCAATGCGCCTACGGCACGTTCGTTGAAGGCGGTGACCTCCGTGCCTCCACTGTAAGCTTCCACCAGAGCGTCCATGCCGAAGTGATGCGCCGCTACAGTAGCCCACACCTGACCGAATTGGCTTCTGCGGCTATTGTGGGTACAGATGAAATTCAAGCGGACCAAACCCGTATCGGCAGTTTCCGCGATGAAACCCGCGAGGGCGTCCAGTTCCTCCCTGCGCGCTGGAGCAATGGCGCCGAACTCAGATGCTCTGCTCTCGATGTAGCGGGCCAGGGGAGCCCAGGGGTCCACCTGCGTTTGGGGCTGCAAGTCTTGTTGGCTCATGGAGGGATCATCGCTGCCGCACCCGCTCGCCAGAAAGGCGAAAAGAAGCACGGCGAAAAAAGGCCGGTTGAACATGACGCAAAATTACTTCCAGACACGGCTCATCGCGACATCTTTCAACCCGACTGTCACGGCTAACTTCGAACCATGTCCGAGGATCATAACGTCAATTTTCCGCCGGCGGGTGCGGGCCGGCTGCACCCCGAGCAGACGGCCGATGGTTCCATGACACTGCAGTCCGATCGGTTCGGTCAAGCCTACCACAGCCGACACGGAGCGCGGACCGAGTCCCTCCATGTCTTCCTGGGCGCAGGGTGGGAACATAAGCTGAATCTGATGTCACCCGCTGCGCCGCTGCGCATTCTGGAAATGGGACTGGGCACGGGTCTCAATGCCCTGTTGACCCTTGCGGCATGGCGGTCACTTCCAGAAGGACGTCGCCCCGCCTTGACGTATGTGGCACTGGAGCCCCATCCCGTGCCACCGGAAATGCTCCGAAAATTGAATACCGCGCAGGATGCGGGAGTGTCGCCCAAAGATGCGGACGCCTTGCACGCCCGCCCCGACGCGGGAAGACACGACGTCCGCTGGGGCGAAGGTGCCCGCCTGATCCGGTTGCAGCAAACTTGGCAGGAATACGCACCCTCGACCGACCAGCAGTTCGACCTCATTTATTTCGACGCCTTCGCCCCCGACAGCCAACCCGAGTTGTGGACAGAAGAACGGCTCCGGGAGGCGCATGAACTGCTGGCCCCGGACGGGATTCTCGTGACTTACTGCTCGAAAGGAGACGTCAGAAGGGCCATGAAGGCCGCAGGGTTGAACGTGGAAAAGCTGCCCGGCCCCCCGGGGAAAAGGGAGATGTTGAGGGCGACCCGACCCGACGTCGACAGCGCGGTGCCGCGGAGGTTCAATGTGCGCGTCTACTTTTTTCTCGTTTCCGAGGGGGACGCTGCAGGAAAAAGACAGGTGCTGTTGAGCGATGAGATCTTGGCAGGAAAGCACTGTACCAAGTGGCCCGGAGGTGGACTCGAATTCGGTGAAGGACCCCGAGATTGCGCCTTGCGGGAGGCCCGAGAGGAATTGGGACAAGACATCGAACTGGGTCCGCTCGTGCATGCCACAGGCGGGTTTGTTCGGTCGGCCTGGCGCCGTGAAGAGCAGGTGCTGTGTCATTACTATTTCGCGCGGTTGGAGGGGCCTGTCACCTTCAGGGTGACCGATGAACCTTTCGATTTCGACGGTGGCAGTGTCCAGTCTTTCCGCTGGGTGCCGTTGGACGACTTCGATCCTGGTCAATTGACCTTTGCCACCGACCGAGAAGCCATGGGAGCGTTGATGGAGGGCAAGGGGTTCAGCGGATGGGCGACAGGGCACCATTGACCCCCAAGCCAAACAAGGCGAAATCGTAGCGCACCGGATCGACAGGGTCCAACCACCGCAAGGCCTGGGTTACTTCCTCCACGGCGCGCCAATCGTTGGCTGTGCGCTTCAAGAGCCCCAAAGCCCTGGACACCCCGGCCGTATGAACGTCGAGCGGCAAACGCAACGCTGCGGGGTCAATCCCCGGCCACAGTCCGAAGTCCACACCGCGATGATTGGACCGCACCATCCAGCGGAGGTACATGCAAAGCCGCTTCGCCGCGCTCCCCTTGGCCGGGTCGGCGACATGTTTGACCGTTCGTTCCGGTGCCTCATCCGCAAAAAAGCGCGTTTTGAATCGGTTCAATGCCCAGCCCAGATCGGGAACTCCCGGACACTGTTCCGTATCCGGTGCCGAGGCAAAGGCAGCCGTAAACGCCCCTTGCAGGCCTCCATCCCGCTCCAGTGATTTCAGGCAACGAACAAAGCGTTTGGCATCCTCTGACTGGAACGTACGGTGGACGAATCCGTTCATGACCTCAAGTTCCCTTGGATTGGCGTCTCGAATGAAATCGGCTGGGGCCCCGTCCATGCGGTCCATCAGGTCATCGCATGAACGCAGGATGCTCTTTCGGTTTCCCCAAGCCAGCGTGGCGGCCAGGAATCCAGCGATGGCAATGTCTTCTGGATCGCTGAATCGGTGTGGGATTCCCAAAGGATCGGCGTCCAGGAAATCGGGGCGTTCATAGCGATCCGCTGCCTCGTCAAGCATGTCGCGCCAAGCCGCCATTCGAGCCGGAGAAGGGCGACGCCTGCGCAACGGTTGACGGCGATGGGAGGAAGAGGATGATTCGGCCACGGTTGGGCGCTAAATTCGCATGCAAATGCAGTTTGTCCACCCCGAGGTCCTTTGGGCGCTTTCAGCGCTGACCATTCCGGTGCTGGTTCACTTGTTTAGTTTCCGGCGGCACCGCAAAGTGGCCTTTTCTCAAACCGCTTTTTTGAAGGAGGTGAGAATGGAGTCCCGCTCGCGCAACCGCATCCGGAATTGGTTGGTGCTGCTGATGCGCCTCGCGGCGATGGCTTGCATCATTCTGGCCTTTGCCGAGCCCATGTGGCCCACTGAGGACGGTGCTGAAAACAGCGGTCAGAAGCGGGTGTCGATTTACCTCGACACCAGTCCATCCATGGAATTGGAAGGCCGCAACGGCCCCATGCTGGAAGCTGCGCGCAATGGCGCATTGGCCCTTGTGGAATCACATGCGGCCACGGACCGCTTCCATGTTGTCACCTCGTCTTTTGCCCCCGGCGACCGCAGGTGGCTGACCAAGGACGAAGCCCTCGAGCGGATTTCCTCGGTGCAACAGGGCCATGCTGCGCCCATCATCCGGGACGTGCTGTACCACCAGCAAGGGTTCCTTTCCGATGCCGTCGAAGACGAACGGCTCGCTTATCTGTTTACCGACCTGCAGGAGTCCAGCCACACACTGGGGGGCGAAACCCAAAGCATGGTGGATTCTTCCGTGGTGGTCCGGTTTGTCACACAACCCGCCCAACCGCGCATCAATGTCCGCGTCGATTCGGTGTGGTTTGATACGCCCATGCGGTTGGCCGGTCGGAGCGAACGCTTGCACGTGCGCATCACCCACGATGCGCAGCGCCCTGTCGACGACCTGCCTTTGAACCTCCAGATCAACGGCAGAAAGGCCGCCATCGGTTCCTATCGCCTCGTCCCGGGGCTGGATACCGACACGGTCCTGCGCTTCCGCCATGAAGAGGCCGGAACGGTGCATGCCGTGGTCTCGACCACAGATGCTCCCGTCACCTTTGACGACCAGTTGTTCTTTGGGTATGCCGTGGAAGCGCACGTCGAGGTGTTGCTCATCCAAGGACGCGCCGCCAGTCCTGCTGAGCAGGTTGCGCTCGGACGGCTGTTCAGCGATGCTGCCCTCCACGAGGTGCGTTCCATGGAGGCGGCTACAATGGATTATGCCGCGCTGGAATCAGCCGACCTGATTGTGGTCCAGGGCGTGGAAGACCCTTCCAATGGTTTGGTGGGTGCCTTGCTGCGCAATGTCGAAGGGGGCAAGAGCCTGCTGATGCTGCCCCCCGCTGAGACCGTTGGTCCGGGATGGAACGAACTGCTGGTGGGCCTTGGCGGCCACGGCATAGGCGAATGGCAGGTGGGTGAAGAGCCCATTCGCTTGGGTAAACTGCATGCGGACCACCCCTTGTTCGAAGGCGTCTTTGCCCGCTCGCCGCGCCGTGTGGACCTGCCTTCTGTCAAAGGCTGGTACTCCCGGAAACGCAACGGCTCCTTGGAGCGTGACCTCTTGTCCTTTGCCGATGGTCGGCCGCTTGTCACCACAGGGCTGAAAGGGCTGGGGCGGTTCCACTTTTGTGGGAGCCCCTTGGATGCCAATTGGTCAAACCTTGCCCAGCACGCGCTCTTGGTCCCCATGGCTCTGCGCATGGCCGAAACGAGCCGCGCATCGGGCCTGCTGCAATTCACAGCGGGCGAAGAGCGCGCCTTTCTCATCCAAGGGCTGGACAGGACAGCCAATACCAACGTGGCCCTGAGGCCTGCCGAAGGGAGTGCGGAAAACCGGGTGTTGTTGGAGTCCGCTCCTGTACCCGGCGGCGTTGAAGTCGGATTGCCCTTGCGCGATGTCCAACCGGGCGCCTATGTCCTGGAAAAAGTGTCGGCCACGGCTGAGAACAGAGACAGTGCCACGGTGATTTTGGCCATGGGCATCAACCCCTCGAAGCAGGAAAGTGCGCTGTCATCTTGGGACCCCCAAGACTGGAAACAGGCCCTGATTACGGAGGGCTGGCGCAAAAGCGATGTGCTCACGGCAGACGTGGAAGACCTCGTGGATGAAGTGGAGGTGTTGGAGGCAGGTCAGCCCCTCTGGCTCACCTTGATCACCTTGGCCTTGCTCTTCCTCATCATCGAAATGACCTTGCTCAAGCGCAAATCAGCCCTCCGCTCCACCGAAGAAAAATCGCTGACTTGAGGGATATGTGCCCGCTCGACCACCACGAATGATCCAACCCATGAATCGATTCCGCGCCGCTACACTCCTGCAACCTGGCCACCCATTGCACGGAAAAGCCGTTGACATCGTTGTTCAGGACGGGCGCATTGCGTCCATTGCTCCCGCTTCAAATGCCGCAAGCGAAGCGGCCGACCGCGACTTGTCGGGCTGCTGGATCTCCGCCGGTTGGTGGGACGGACAGGTGGATTTCCGCGACCCGGGTACAGAACGCGCCGAGGGGCTCAGCAACGGACTTGCAGCGGCGGCACAAGGCGGTTTTACACGCGTAGCGCCGGTGGCATCGACCCAGCCCTGCCGCGACCAGCCCGCCGAGGTGGTTTCTTTATTGCACCGGGCAGCGCAGGCGGTGTGCGGGGTCATTCCCATCGCTGCCCTGAGCAAGGGGTGCGACGGCCTGCAGCTGTCGGAGGCCTTTGCATTGAAGGAAGCCGGGGCCTGTGCCTTTTCCGATGATGGCCCCATCAAAAGACCCGAGATGCTGCGCCGGGCATTGGAATACAACCAACCCTCTGGGCTCCCCGTTTTCTCCGATGCCCACGATGCCGACTTCCAACCCAATGGGGTCATGCACGAAGGCACGATGAGCACGGCGCTGGGCCTGGGCGGAAATTCAGGTGAATCTGAACTCCTGAGGGTCAACCGCGATTTGGATATCCTGCGCTACACAGGTGGGCGGCTGCATTTCCCCGTCATCACAACAGCCGCTGGGCTGGATGCTGTCCGCGCAGCCAAAGAAGAAGGGCGCGCCATTACCTGTGGCACCACGGTCCACCACCTCTGCTGGACGGACCAAGATGTGGACGGATTCAACACTGACATGAAGCTGATGCCGCCCTTGCGCTCTGAAGCAGACCGCACGGCGCTCAGGACCGCAGCGTTGGATGGGACGTTGGACCTGGTCGTTTCTGACCACCGCCCGCGGACACCCGAAGAGCACGACGTTGACTTTGTGGTCGTCAAACCTGGCATCGCAGGTGTGCACGCCGCCGGTCCTGCGCTGTTTGGCGCCCTCAAGGCGCATGGAGCAGGGGAATTGGAAGCGCTCGAAGCCCTTCACCATCTGCTGGTGGCGGGTCCGCGAAACCTGTTCGGTTCAGCATCTACCACAACCGGGCTGACCGAAGGACAACCGGCGGAATTCACCGTGTTTGCCCCGGGCGCAGCGTCCCTCCCCGATTCGGCATCCAAGGCGCCGAATGCCTTCTACAACACGTCCACGACAGGCGTGGAAGGCCGCGTCATCGGCACGGTGACACCCCGGGGAAGCCATTGGAACTGACCCCAAAAACGGACACAAACGCGGTGGGTTCAGGCCTCGCCAGTGGGCCCTCCGAAATTCACCGGAAACGATGGCTCAGGCTGGCTGGTCATTTCGATTTGACCATGCTGCCCCTCAAATTTGCTGATGTTGTCCACCAGCATCTTCATCACACGCTTGGCGTGCTGGGGCGAAAGGACCACCCTGGAGCGCACCTTGGCTTTTGGCGTACCGGGCATCACTTGGATGAAATCCAAGATGAACTCGGTTTGACTGTGGGTAACGACCGCAAGGTTGGAGTAGACGCCCGGCGCGACGTCCTCGGGCAGTTCGATGTTGAGCTTGGGCTTTTTGCCCGGCTTTTCCTGACTCATGGACGCAAGTTAACCCGCCCTCGCCGGCAGGCTCAGGGCAAGACTGCCAACAATTCACGGAGATGGCCCACGCGGGCCGCGGCAGGAGAATCTCCTTCGTGGGTGCCTTCGGGATCGAAGTGGACGGCTTTCCAGCCGGCTTCGTGGGCGCCGACGACATCCGCGCCGTGGTCATCGCCGATCATCCAAGCCCGCTCGCGGTGGGCACCCGTGGCCAGCAGTGCCCCTTCGAAACAGGCTTTCGCTGGTTTGAGGTGGCCCAGCTCTTCGCTGGTCAAGAGCATGTCAACCCACGGGGCGATGCCCGTATTTTCCACCTTGATGTGCTGGATCTCACTGAACCCATTGGTCAGGATGTGGATCTCGTGTCCCCTTGTTTTCAGTGCCTCGAGCACCTCCAAAGTGCCCGGCAACAGATGGCGCTGGTGCGGACCGCGTTCGACATATTTCCAACCCAGCGATGCCGCCAGGTCATCATCTTCCACGCCAAAACCGCTGAGCGCCCGCTTGAACCGCTCCGAGCGCAAGACTTCCTTGGCCATGCGGCCCTCCCGGTAATCCGCCCAACATTGGGCATTCTCGCGCTGGTAAATGGCATTGAACGCGGCAAAGTCCCCCTTGCCTCTGTCCTCCAATGCAAAGTCCACAAACAGGCCCTTGAGCGTCTCGAGTGAATTGCGCTCGAAGTCCCACAGGGTCCGGTCAAGATCAAAGAAAAGTGCAGCGGGTTCGGACATATCGCATCAAGTGAAGGCCAGGGCCGACAGCGCCGTGAGCAATCCACTCCAAGCAATGTACGCCCCTACCATGATGGGCAATGTAGCCCGCCGATTCCCGAAATACTTGAATGCCAGCAGTGCGCCAACGGGCACACCCAGCAGGCCCCCGAGAAAGGCAATGCCAAAGACCCCAAAATGCTGCTTGACGCGCACGATGCGCCTCCGGGCCGGGGTGAAGGACAGTTTGCCCTTCCGGCGGCGCACCTGAGACCGCCAATCGAACAACCAGCGGATGATGGGCTGCATCATGAGGAAACCCAACACGGCGCCGGACGCGGAGTATGCAAAAACCCACCACGGGTCCAGACCCGCTGCCATCGCCGAAGAGGGCATGATGATGAACTTGACAAAGCTCAACACCATCCAGCCCAACGCCTCGAATATGGGTGCAGCATCCATGATGGGCAAAGGAACGCCTCAAGGGCGTCTTCAGCGAACGGCTTGCAGAACGTTGGGATATACTTGACCCCACGCCGCCCACTCCGCCTGAGTGGCGAGGCTCTCGTTGTGCCAGAGCAACCCCATCGTGCCGCCCACGGCTCGAACCGACTGGGCCAGTCCCGCCAAATGGGTGGGCACTTCGTTGGGCTGCATCTCCATATACCGGCAAAGCGTGGCGTCCATGGCGACAAAAGGACACAGCTTGAGTGAAGTCATTTCCTCTCGTTCGAGATCATACCAGCGCCGCGAGCGGCTAAATCCTCCGCGAAACCCGGTGCAGGTGGCATGCCCTTCGGTGTGGTCCTCCTCGATGCCGAGACGCAGCAATTGCCTGCGGGTCTCTCCGGGGACAAGCCGCAGGTAATGCTGACGGGACGCCACCGGGGGACGCCCCAAGGCGGCTGTGAACGCGGCGTATTCTTCGGACAGGCGCCGCGGGTCCGCTGCAGCCGCATACCCGGGATGCCACTGGACTGAACCCGGATGGGTGTCATCCAAAGAGCGCATCAATTCAGCCAGCATTTTGCTGGAAGGGGGCAGGCCCTTGTCATGTGGACCAAAACGCGCCATCAGGAAGAACCAGCGCGGTGCCATGCCATACTCCTTGTGCCAGGCTGCGGCTTGTGCATACGTATCATAGGGGTCTTGCACCCGGCCACGGCACGCCTGCACGCGATGCCTTGCGCGCGTCCAATGTCCTTGGACCAGGTCCCGGCCCAAGGCTGCACCTGTTCGCCACGCCCCCTTGCCTTTGAAAGCAAATGCGCTGTCCACATCCAAGGTCGGCTGGACAGCATACTCGTCTTTGAGCCGGCTTTCGTGCTGCGGCCAATCGGCGCCGAGCAGGGCCGCACCGAGCCTAAAGGCCCATTCTTCGCAAACGGGCCGCTGTAACCAACCCTCCGCAAAAGGGACGGATGGCCGCGGGTCGAATCGCCCATGTGCATCGCGCGGTGCGGAATCATGGAACTCTTCCATCCTGCTCCCCATCCAAAAAATCAGGGCGAGCCAATCTGCCGATGCGCCCCATTGAGGAGGGTCCCTTCGGATCTCCTTGCCCTCCAGCAACCCCTCGGGCTGCATCCAGCAATCCACCACGGCCGCCCCGCCATATTGAAGCTTCCAAGGCGCAGTTGACTCCTGGAAGCGTTGCACATCCGGTTCAAACGCCCATTGAAGGCCGAGCGCTGCGGTCAAGCACCACTCCAGGGCCGCCTCCAAACGGGCCGTCCGGTGGGTGCCGTGAACCAATACAACGGGCAAATCAGGGTAACGGCTCATCTCAGCAGCACCGTTGCTCCAATGCCTGCAACACACGCTGCGCTGCTTTGCCCTCCCCAAACAATCCCGAACCCGCAATTGGGGGAACGGCCGGCGCTTCCACGAGTCCTTTAACCAGCGCATCGCGGCCGGATCCTGACTTCAGTTTGACCGGCTCAAAAAGGCGCGATGCCCCCACTTCAATAAGCTCTTTCCATTCGGTGGTGTCCCTCAATATGACGGCCGGCGCACCTTGAAACCACGCCTCTTTTTGCACACCACCGGAATCGGTCAGCACCACCGTCGCGCGGAGCAAAGCGGCCTGCATATCCAAGTATCCCAACGGCCCGGGATTCAACGCCCCTTCAGGCAGGGTCAATCCGCATCGGAGCATGGCTTTTTGCGTGCGCGGGTGGACAGGGAAGTACACAACGCCTCCGGTTTCTTTGGCCCATTGCCCTGCCGCATCCAACGCACCCGAGAGCAATTCGGGATGGTCCACATTGCCCGGCCTGTGCAAGGTCATGACCAAAACAGGGCCTTCCGAGCTGGGCCACTCCGGCGGGATCCGCTCCCGGCAGATTGAATGGGCGGCCAATGCCACATCGAGCATGACGTCACCAACTTCAATGATGTTCTCCTCAGGCACCCCTTCCAAACGCAGCTGAGCAGATGCACCAGCGCCTGTGGTGAACAGCATGTCCGACAGTTGATCGGTCATGATCCTGTTGTGCTCTTCGGGCATGCTGCGGTCGCCACTTCTCAAACCAGCTTCAATGTGGGCGAGGGGCACACCGGCATGGTGGGCTGCCAAGGCGCCGGCCAATGTGCTGTCTGTATCGCCGTACACGATGACCGCTGCCGGCTGCACCCGCTCGATTTCCTGTGCGATGCCCCCCAACATATCGGCCAAGCGCGCGGACCGAGAGGACTGCGCAGGGTGCAAACGGGCATCCGGGTCCGCTACACCGAGCTCAGTCAAGAAATCCTTCCCCATGCCGTCGTCGGGGTGCTGCCCCGTATGGACCAACCACTGGGACCATCCTGCTTCATCCAATGCACGCGTCAGCGATGCAGATTTGATGAATTGAGGGCGCGCACCGACCACGGTGAGCAAAGGTTGAGTGCTGTTTGCTGGGGCGTTCATCAAATCAGACGGTTATCTGCAAAGCTAAAATGTCGCATTCCAGCAATTATTACGTGGTCCAATACGGGCAAATCAAGGGCTTTTCCTGCCGCGCACAACGATTGGGTCAAATTGCGATCGGCTGCACTGGGATTGGGGTTGCCTGATGGATGGTTGTGCACAAGCACCAATGCCGCTGCGCGCACCGCCAGCGCCTTTCGAAAAACCACTTTTGGATCCACCACCGTTCCAGACTGTCCCCCGCGCGAAACCAACAGGTCGCCGATGGGGGTATTGGCCCGGGACAGTGCCATCGCCCAGAACTCCTCGACGTCGAGGTCGACCAGCTTGGACCTGAACCGCTTCACGATATCGCCTGACCTCGACACGCGGCCCATCGGCCCCAGGGGAAGGCCCATCCGCCTGCGCCCCAATTCCATGGCCGCGCAGATAACCACCGCCCTCGCATCGCCAATGCCATGCATTTCCCTGAGCCGAAGCGGGTCACAACGACCGAGTGCGTGCAAGTCGCCTTCCACTGATGACAATACCCGCCGTGCCAGGTCCAGCGCATCTTCTCCTTTGGTGCCACTGCCCACAAGTATCGCGATCAGCTCAGCGGTGCTCAGCCCACCAAATCCCTGCATGAGGGCCTTCTCCCTCGGACGCATCATGCTCAATTCCATTGCAGATCCACACCGTTTTTTGGGCATGAAAAAGGGAGGCCTTGGCCTCCCTTACTCAATATCGTTTTGACCGCCATGCGGCCAAGTTTGTCATGCCTTCACAGACATCAAGTGTCTTTGGAGGCTGCTTTTGAGATTGCCCGCCTTGTTCTTGTGGATGACATTCTTCTTGGCAAGACGGTCGATCATCGATGCCACCTTGGGCAATTGATCTTCGAGCTCTTTGGCGTCCGATGTGGCACGGTATTTACGCAGCGCGTTCCGCATTGTCTTGTGATAATAGCGGTTGCTGAGACGCTTGGTCTCATTGGAACGGATGCGCTTAAGGGCTGACTTGTGATTCGCCATACTTGCGATTTAAGGGGTGCAAATATAGTCAACGACCCCATGCAAAGCGAGTCAGTACCAAATCAAATGTAAGCGAAGGGTACTGGCACCATCGGAAATGTCCACTTCGGTGCGTTCGGCGTCCAAATGATCGCTGGCTTTGAAAGGCAATCCGAGGGCAATAAAATCCTGTGTGGTCGCCACATCCGCGTCGAAAATCGTGAACTCATATGCTGTGCCGAAGTCTGCTTCTTCAATGTTGGCCGCTACAAAATCCAGGTTGACGGGAAGCTGGGCTTCCTGCACGACCCCTGTCGTAAAGAGCACCGACTGTGTAGCCGCATTTCTCCATTCGACAAACAGGTCTGGGGCACCTTCGTCAATGGTATCCTCGAAGTAATCTTCGTCGATTTCCAAGACCTCAGCCCTGTCAATGACGCATCGGGTAATCGGCTCGGGGTCCTTGCAACCAGCAGAGAACAGAACGAGCGCAGAAAGGAGGAGTGGGACCCTGTACATGGTGGCAATTTCAGCATAAAAAAGAGAAGGGCGCCTTCGCGCCCTTCCTTCCTAACAATCTACTTGCCAATCGCCATTCCTAGCGATAGCTGAAGTAAATATACGCAATCCCAAACGTGTTCCCACATGTTTTTTTGCGGGTGTCGATCAACGCTTGAAAACGAGGCGGGTCACGTAAATACCGTTCCCATCGGGCTTACCTCCATCAGATTCAACGCCACTGGTCACAAACTCCAGGCTCCAACCGGCGGAAACCATGCTGTTGATCTTGTCGGAGATCAACGCGTCATTGGATGCGATGTTCTGAAAGTTGATGCCCGCTGCAGAGAAGAAGTTCAACAACTTGGTCTCTTTGAAGCTGTCCACTTTGAGGTCTCCCCTCTTCACGTCGCTTTGCCCCGACTTTTTTCCGTCAACCCGCTCCGTGGTGGCGGCATCGCTATCGGCTTCGGCCGTGGCCTCAATGATGCGCGAGCGGCCAGTGCCCATGGGTATGATGCTCTCAACAACCGTGACCACTTTGTACTCTTGCGCAGCGACATCGGCACAAGCGAGAAGGGCAACAGCCCCGAGGATAATCAACTTTTTCATGGTGTTTTTTGATTTGTCGCAAGTACGCGGACCGCAATCACTCGAACAATTCAGGATTGTGAAATCAGCATGCTCCTCCGCCCCATTCACTGAGCATGGCCATGGCGTCTTCAAAAAAGGAATGGCCTTTGTCGCGGTTGTACCACTCCTGCGCTTCTCTTGAGAACACATCCTTGGGCTTTTTGGGCTCGGGTGCTGCACGGTAAGCCTCCCACATATTCTGCAAAACATGTGGCCGCGGACCCCATGTGGTCAAGACCTCTCCCTCTTTTGAAGCGCAAATCCAAACGGGAATGGACCTGCCGCCATTGCGCAGGAATTCATCCATCAATCTTGTTTCACCATCCCGGAGCACCACATCCAGCGGGATCCCCGCTTTCTCTGCCATGGCCCAAATCAGGGGGGCCGCCTGCGCCGCATCGCCGCACCAACTTTCGGTAATCAACACCCAGCGATGACCGGCCGGGAGCCCTTCCAAGATGGCGTCCATTTCATTGGGCCAGCTCAATGTTTTGCCCACCCGCCGCATACGGGCCGCATTGAGTTTGGTGTAATTGGCCAGGCTTGTCGAAGGCTTGGGGCCACTGTGTCCCTTCTCCTCCACCCATTGGGCCATGTGGTCCACATAATCCATGTACGTCATGGCCCCTGGACGACCAGACATCCACCACTCCTTCCATATTGGACGCGCTGCATGCACGCTCATCGGTGATGTGGGTTTTTGTCTTCGGACCGCGCCGCCAACCAGGATTCCGCAGCGCGCCGACCAGCGTGCAGGGCCCCGTTTAATGAAGGGGCGAATGTGTGGTCTCCCGCCGAATAGAACCTCGGCATGGCCTCTGGCACTTCAGCCATGCCCACCTGCGACAGCCTTGGCAATGCCTTGGTGATGGCGGTGCTCCACTCCACTTCCCCGATGTTCAGTCCTGCATCCGCAAGGTCCTTTCGGATGCCATCCACCGTGGCCTCGAGGGTCTCATCGGGCGCTTGGGAAACGGCGGTCACATTGAGCCATCCTTTGGCGCGAGTACCATGCACATCTTCCATGAAATGCAGATTGGTCACCCATTCCGCAGCTGGAATGAGCCCAATGATGGGCTGACCAAATGGCGGTGATTCCGTTCGGAAGACCACATTCACGCAGGCGTTCCATGGCAACTCCTCGTCCGCTGTCAACGGTCCAGGGCCCGCGATCACCCCGCCCCCACGGCATGCAAGCGGTGCATCATCCAACATCAGTGCTCCGTCCTCGGTCATGCTGACCCGGCTGTTCAGCCTGACTTCGGTTTGTGTGAGCCCGCTGGCGAGTTGGTCGACAAACGCCGCCATCCCGCCTCGGGGCAACAAGACCTTGCCTTCGGCGAGCATCCGAAATGTGAAAAGGAATTGGGCCGCCGGAGTGGCCATCTCCCGCTCCAAAAAGATGCCCGAGAAAAAAGGGGCCATGAATCCCCGGATGAAGCCATCGGAAAAGCCCCAAGCCTGCCAAAACTCCATGGTGCTCGCCTTGTCCCACTGCTTCCGCTCCGTCCCGCCGCTCTGCTGGCGCGCTGAAGGCTGGATTGGAAACCGACCCGATTGCAGGTCTTGCACATCGGCCCGCAACAACTTGACCACCAGCTTGAGCACCTTGATGCTGTCGCCCCATGTGCCAATCCTGCTGTTCAACGTAGCCCACATCAGCCGCGGGGCGCGGCGCGGATCGGCCAGGGTGCGCCATTGACCGCGGGTAAAAACCCGCGCGCCGGGGACAAATGCGACATGGGGCAGGGCACTGGGGTCGGTCCACCGCTGCAGCTCTGGATAGGCGGCCTGCAAGACCTGAAAACCACGGTCCACGGGTATTCCATTGGCCAAGGTTTCCGTGCACATCCGGCCACCCAACCTGTTGTCCGCCTCGATCAATACGGGGCTGCAACCGGCCTGTTCCAAAGTGAGGCAGGCCGCCAACCCGGCGGCGCCACCGCCTATGACCACTGGACGATCGTGCGTCTCCATGACCTCAAGGTCCGGTGCTTGAATCGAAGTCCGCCGTCTTGTCTGAGCCGGACACCATTTCCCGCAGCTCGGTCAGTTCGGCTTCTGTGAAATCCCGCCACTCGCCGAGGGGCAGGTCCAGGTGCATGTGCATGATGCGCACCCTTTTCAGCCGCTCAACTTGGTACCCGAGGTGTTCGCACATGCGCCGGATTTGGCGGTTGAGCCCTTGGGTCAAGACGATGCGGAATTGGCGTGGCCCCGTCTGCTCCACCTCGCAGCGTCGGGTGACCGTGCCGAGAATGGGCACCCCACCGGCCATGTCTTCCATGAAGTCACCGCGAATGGGCCGGTCCACGGTCACGTGGTACTCCTTTTCATGGTGATTGCGGGCGCGGAGGACCTTGTTGACGATGTCCCCGTCGCTTGTGAGGAAGATGAGCCCCTCACTGGGCTTGTCGAGTCGGCCCACCGGAAAGATGCGGCGCTCGTGGCCGATGGCATCCACGATGTTGTCCTTTTCCCGCTTGTTGTCTGTGGTGCACACGATGCCCACCGGCTTGTGATAGACGATGTAGACGTGTTCTTCAGGGGCTGTGGGCTGACCCACCGCTTGGCCGTCGACCTGTACCTGATCACCGGGCATGACCTTGGTGCCCAGCTCGGGTTTGACGCCATTGAGGGTGATGCGCCCTTGCTCCAACAGGCGGTCTGCAGCGCGGCGCGAACAGAAGCCGGCCTCGCTGAGGTATTTGTTGATCCGAATGCCAGGCGCGCCGCTCATGCTGCAAATAAACGGGATGGGCGGTCAGTCGACGCGCACCCAACGCCAGCGGGTGCCGTCGTCCAGGGTGATCAAGTAGACTCCGGCCTCCCACCCTTCGCTGCAGAAGCCGCTGGCCCGCTCGAATGTGTGTTTCAAACGGCCATGGGCATCGCGCACCTCGCCGGATGCCTGGGGGCCGTCCCAGCGCAGGCAGTCTCGAGAGGGGTTGGGGCCCATGGTTCGCGGAGCGGGACCATCCAAATGGTCACCCCCAAGGATGATGGCGTAGTTGTTGGTCGCGTCTGCCGTCGGTGTCGCAAACCACACCCAATAGTCCTCACCATCCGGGAAGCGTCCCAGCGAAGCGTCCTGCTCCGATTGCCCGAACGGAAAGAAGTCCAGGATGATCCACAGTTCGGCCTCCTCGTCCCATTCAGACAGCACGATTTCATCGCCTGTGGAGGACAGCGTAAACGGCGCGTGATAAGCGCCCTGCTCCGGGTCATTGTCGGCCCAGTAAAAGGCCCAATCCCCCGCGGCAAGCGTGCCCTCGGGCAAGGCAAACTTGCCCGGATTGCTCAAGTTGTCGCTCAAGTACTTGCCCCCAAGCTCAATGGGGTACGAGCCGTTGTTGTAGAGCTCCACCCAATCGTCGAATTCGCCGAAGGCATCGGAGACGTTGTTGGCGTTGCTGGTCATCAGCTCGTTGACCACCAGATCCGAAGGCGATATGCCCACGGTCACCGTCACGGGATTGCAAGGGACCCAGCGCTCCAAGCCGGCGCTGCTGGTGGCCTGCACTTGATAGTCTACGGTGGTCCAGCTGTAGGCAATGGGCACCTTGATGCCCCAAGTGCCGTCGCCGGCCTGGCGGTCGCCGTGCGCCCCATCGTCGTACATCTCAAACGACTGGGCGCCCGAACCGGCATCGATCCAACACGTGACCGCGAGGTCATCCCCACCGCCATCGACAATGGCACGGATGCGCAAGGAATCCAGTACGGGGGCATTGTCCTCCACCTCATGGGCAATCAGGACAGCGGCCTCAGCATCCAACTGGCCCTCCAAAGTGTACAGCCGCTCTGTCAACCATTCCTGAATTCCGAACTCCACGTGCCCTCCCCAAGCTTCGTCGAGCGCGGCATCGAAATCCTCCGGCGTGAAGCCAAAGGTCAGCGGGTAATATTCATCCTGATCCACGCAAGGAGCGATCATGGCCATTCGGGGGGCGAGGTACGCCGCAACGGTGTCGGGGTGGGCATATTCCTGGGCCACACGCCGCAGGTAGTACGTATACCAATTGCGGTACTCGGGCACATCCATCAAGCGGTCATAGAGGGGCCGGTATTCCGTAGACCACGCATAGGGGTTGCGGCTTTCCCAGTCCTCATTGATCCAATCAATGCCCCAGGTATTGTCCAGGTCGTAGGCGATGTAGTCAAACAGCCCCGTCTGCGGGTTGTGGTAGAGGTAGAAATTGTTTTTGTTGCCCGCGTAGCCGTCCCAATTGGCGCTCACCACGTCGAGGGCCTGCACCTTGAGAAAGTCGGCCACATTAAACACCTCCTCCAAGGCGCAAGGCAACTGATCGTCCGGCGTATTGTTGAGCACATCGATAAACGCCGCGAGGTCGGTGTAGTCGTCTTCGTCGGTATTGGTCTTGAGCTCGTAGGCGCGCCGACCGTTGACCTCAAACTTGTAGTCATCCGGCGTGGTGCTGATGTAATCGAGCGTTGCCGGCCACAAACACTTGTAGAAATTGCCGTCGTCCTTGTCGTAGTACTCCTCCACGAATTCCTCGTCCATGTGCTCGGTGTTCACGTAGACGCCCATGAACTCCCCGTTGAGGTTGAATTTGACCATGCTGGTGCGGGAGCCGGCCAGGCCCATGCGCCGCAGGGTATGCCAGCTCAAAGCCGCCCGCAGGATGGAAGGGTCATTTTGATTGGCGTTGATGTTGAGCTTTTCGAGGTCGGCGAACTTCTGCCCGGGAATGAAGGCATTGAGGTCAATCTTGAAACTCTTCTTGGGGGCGAACAGCGACGTGTTGCCCCTCAAGCGGACGGCAATGGTGTCGATGAGGGTGTCCAAGACCGATGACTGGTATTGGAGAATGGCGGGAAAGGGATTGGTCGCCGCATAGTCTATGTCCCCGAACAGCATGGCGTCCGCACTGTCTGGGTCCATCGTGATGCCGATGGTGGCCACTTCGTCCTGGAGGAAAACCGGGCCGTAAGGGGGCAAATCGGTCTGACCGAAACAGACAACAGTCGGTGCAAGGCAACCGGCGACAACCAAGCCCAAGAGGCCCAGACGCAAAAACAGGTTCATGCCGCAAAATTAAGCGGTACCAAGGTACCCGCGGTGGCGATGTGGATCCTTTGAAAACAGGACTCAGCGCACGACCAGCAGGGAGCGCACCTGGCGGGCGCCTGCAATGTGGCACGCCACCAAGTAGCAGCCCGGCGCGATGCCGCTGAGGTCATAAAACTGTCCGGGACGGCGGGAAGACCAGCGCTTCAGTATGCGGCCGTCTGCGCCCACCAACTGCACGTCCTCGGCTTCAACATCCAACCGGAAGCCCTCAATGGCGGGATTGGGAAAGGGTGCCCACACTTGGCTTTGGCGTTCTTCCACGCCCACCACCTCGTTGACTTCGACGTCGAGCCCGACAACCGACCCTGTGCATGCTGCATTGGTCTCCACAACCTGTAGCCCATGGCTTCCCGGAGTGGACCACTCCACGGTCACAATCGCAGTGCCCTGACCCGAAGCCAGCGCACCGCCGGAAACAGCCCAGGTGTATTGGTTGCCCGGCTGAGATGGCGATGCCACATACAACATGACGGCACCTTCATCTACCGCGTTCTCTCCATCGATGAAGGTCGCAGTCAGGTATGCACAGGAACCGTCTTCTTCGGTGGCATCGGCATCGAAATTGCAGGCCTCAGCATCGGTACATCCGACGACTTCCAGTTCGTCGCACACGCCATCCCCATCTGCGTCATTCAGGCATGCCCCGTCGCAATCGTAATAAGCTGCTGCGTATGTGCAGTCGCCATTGTCGTAGTTGGCAGCGGGGTCGAAGTTGCAAGCCTCCGGATCGGTGCAGCCAGGCACGTCGCACACCCCATCCACGTCCAGGTCTTGCGCGCAACCGCCTCCACATTCGCCCAAGGCGTCAAACACCGCGCCGTCGCAGTCGCACCACCCAAAGTCGAAAGGCGTCCAGCAGGACCCATCGTCCACTTCTGCTGCCGGGTCGAAGTTGCACGCCTCCTCATCCATGCACCCTGTCGGCTGTTCCGTCGTGGCGCACACGGTGACATCGTCCAAGAGGTATGCACCCAAGCCACCCCCAAAACTGACACCGTAAAAATTGACGCCTCCCAGATTGCCGGTGTATGGGATGAGTGCGATCAGCTGGTTGCCCAATACGATCCGCAGTTCGTCAGCATCGAGGTCAAAGAGGTGGGTGAGGACATTGTCCTGACCGAATTGAAATCCTGCGGCCAGCGTGGAATCTTGGTCGTGGTAGAAGGTGATGGCGCCATCTGGAGCGATGTAGGATTCCAACGTCCACTCCACTCCCGGCACCGCACTGCCTTGAAAATTGTAGTAGGCTGCGTGACCGGGGTCGGCAAGGATGGAAAATTGAACGACATGGTTGCCACTGCTGGCACCGATGGGAAAGAGGATGTCTGTGCCCTGGCTTGGGTCCACGTCGGCAGCGACCACAGCGAGCGCGCCATCGGCACCGTCAAACACGACGAAGGGGTCTTCCGGTGTGCCACTTCCTCCGCTCCACGTATCCCAACCCGCGGAAGACTGCACGGTGAGCGGGTCAACGTCATTGTAGCCCTGAAACGTCTCGGCCAACAGGGTCTCACCACAATTAAAACAGAGGTAGTCGCAGCTTCCATCGTTGAAGTCTGCGTCAGCATCGTAGTTGCACGCGGCCATGTCCGTGCACCCCGGAGACAAGCCCGCCAGCGGGCAGACGTACGGAATGGTGAAGGTCACATCGGTCAAGTCCAGTCCCAGCGACGCTGCGTAACCATTGTACAGGGTGATGGTCCAGGTGCCCAAACCGGAGAGCCCCAGCGGCGCGAGGTCCAAGGATGCGGTATACGTGCCCGCTGTGGTTTGGTCCCAAGAAGCGGGCCAGTCCACTCCGGCATCGTCCGCGCCAGCCGTGAGGTCAAACCCACCCCATTCAAAGCAATCGCCTTCTGGGTCGCACACCACGACCAGCAGGTCAGAGATCCATTCACCCCCTCCTGCATCACCTGGCCATTGGACAGCAACCTCGACCACATCCATGGTCCCGACACCACCAAAAGTGAATTCCACTCCCTCACCCGCAGCGAGATTGGCATCCATGGACCATAAGGAGGTGCAGTCGCCGCAGGGTTCATCAGCGACAGGAAAAATGCAGCTCCCATCTTCAAGCGTCGCCGCCGCATCGAAATTGCATGCTGTCGCATCGGTGCAACCCGGCTCACCGCCGCCGCCATCGAGCGCCGCGTAGTCGACTGTCCATCCAATGTCGTCCAGGACGCCGAGGCACATGGCGCCCGGCGAATGCACAGATTCTCCATTTCCAATGAACGGCGTCATGAGGGAGTGGTCGCTGCCCGAGGGATACATGTCCTCATCGAAATGCGAAAAACTGGACCCCGGCTCCCAAAACATGGGCGCATACATCATGGGAGAGAAAGGCCCGCTGTAGGCATTGCCTTGGGTGCCTGCCCAATACAGGTTTTCTGAAACCAAGGCCGCGCCAAGCGCAGGGGTGCCGCTGCCCAAGGTCAAGATGGCATCATTGTCGCCTGTCCAGACATAGCCGTCGAAGACGTGCGGAAGGGGGTCGTTCAAGATGTAGCCATTGAGGTCCGTTCCAACATATGCCGTGCCGGCAAATCCGAGGCCATGACCGATCTCATGCAGGACCACGGAGACAAGGTCAAACTGAGCAAATGGGGTATTGCCATCGAGTCCGTAATACCAATCCGTACCGCTGTCGAAGTTGGCGTTGATGTCCGCTTCACCAGGCGAGAGGTTGGCGCCTGCGAGCTTGTCTGCCAAGGGCGAAGGGTACAGGATGTTGTTGAAGGGTGCGCCTGTGAAATTGTACCACAGCCCAGTGGACCCCGCCGAACCCAGGGCGTTGCCGGGAAGGTCCTCCCAAGTGGCATTGACCACAATGGGAATGCTGCTGGTGATCAACCCGGCCCAGATGTCAATGGCGTACTGGAAAGCCGCTTCTGCTTCCGCGGAAAAACCGGTGTAGTTGACTACGAAAGTGGCGGTTCGTTCAGCCGGAGGCACCCATGCGGGCGCCGGTACAGCGCTCACCTCATCTGCTGCAGTGGCCATGACCACCGCCCGCGCGGCAGGAAGGACATCTCCGTTTTCCTGCGCCCATGCATTCGAGAGCAAGAACACCCAACACAACATCACCGGATACCGCATGGCTTATAGATTTTTCGTCCAAATTAATCTGCTGTAACTTGGTTGCATGCCCCGCTATAGGCTTGTTTCCACCTTGGCCTGTTCTCTTTTTTTGATGGCGGGGTGCACGCGCGAAAATGCGCTTCCTGAGGGCCCTGAGCCCGCGCCTCCTGCATACAGCTCGCCCGACTTACCGGACGCCCCCTTTGGTTATGCGGAAATGGACTTTCCCGAATCGTGGCTCAACGACCCCGCATTGGCCCTCTTTGGCGGGTTCGGAAGTGACGTAGACATCACAAATGAAGGCGCCACCCTCGGGCGCGTCTTGTTTCACGACACCCGCTTGTCGGCGGACAACTCCGTCTCCTGTGGCACCTGTCACAAGCCGGCCCATGCTTTTGCCGAGCCGGAAGCCGGATCGACCGGCATATCGGGGTCACCGCTCCACAGAAACACGCCCGGCCTGTTCAACCTGCGCTACCAAAGGCGGCTGTTCTGGGACCTGCGCACCGTCGGGCTGCAGAACCAGGTGTTGCAGCCTGTAGGCCACCCCGATGAAATGGGCATGGATTTGGGGGTGCTGACCGAAAAGCTGGCTGCCACCTCTTACTACCCCCCTTTGTTTGAGGATGCCTTCGGCGATCCAGAGGTGACCCTGGACCGCATCGCCGACGCCCTCGTGCAATTCCTGCGGTCCATCCGCTCGTACCAAAGCCGCTACGATGCTGGGTTGGCCCAAGACTTTGCAAACTTCACCGCGAGCGAAATGCTCGGAAAGGAGGTGTTTTTTAGAGGGGACACCCGTTGCAATCAATGCCACAGCGGGCTGAACTTCTTCTCCACACAGGCGTTCATCAATGGCCTTGAGCTGGATTACGCCGCCGCGGGGGACGGTGGGATTGGCGACCTCACAGGACTGCCACAGGACGATGGCAGGTTCAAGACCGTGTCACTGCGCAACGTTGGACTCACCGCACCTTACATGCACGATGGCCGCTTTTCTGATTTGAGGGCGGTGGTGGATTTCTACAGCGACAACATCGTCCAGCACCCCTATTTAGACGAGCGGTTCTCGGACAACGGCATCGGGCCTCCTGGGCAGGTGCCCTATCAATTGGCATTGTCCGAAGCGGAGCGCGAGGGGCTGGTGGCCTTTCTCCACACCTTGTCGGACACCGTGATCACATCGCACCCTGCATTCAGCTCACCATTCTGAGCCTTCAGAAGAGGTCCTCAATTGGGGATCAGCACACTGAATGTCGTGCCCGACCCCGGTGTTGAATCGATCTGAATGGTGCCGCCGTGTCCATCCACAATTTTAAAAACGTGGGCCAGCCCCATCCCGAGACCATCTGCCTGATCGGAAAACCGGCGAAAGGGATCGAAGGCGTGCTTGACCTCTTTGGGAGACATGCCTTGTCCATTGTCTTGGACCTTCATGCACCATCCCTCCTCCCGCTTCTCAGCTGAAATGTTCATCCTCGGCGGAATGCCTGGCTGCGCATATTTCAGCGCATTCTCAATCAAGTTGCCAAAGACAATCCGCATGCCCAAAGGACCGGCGTATACCGTGGGCAATTCGGCCACCTCCAGAGTCCCTCCAGAGCGCTGAATCAAACAGCGGAAATCGCGCTCAATATCGCCCACCGTTGCCCCAAGGTCGACCTGTTCCATGACTTCGCTGCCGTGGCGCGCAAGGTCAAACAATGCATCAATGAGGTCCTGCAGCTTGTCTGCCGAGTCCATCAACCACCCTGCGATTTGTTGGACTTCAGGGTCGGTCACTTCGAGCTTTGAAGCGAGAAGCCGCGAACAACTCGACACATTTCGAATGGGCTCTTTGAGATCATGAGCGATGATGAAGGCAAAGTGCTTCCATTGATCGTCTTTCTGCCGAGGGGACAGCGCTACTCCCGGAAGCGCGTGGTCCTGTGTAGTGGGTTCAATAATCTGCACGATACTGCTAGGACAGCGAAACTATAAGGATGGTTCGATGCGAAAAAAGAACCGCTCGGCCCCGGCCGTTATACCCCTAGAAAATTCCTCCCTAACAGTCTCAATAACAATATATTATTTTCATAATCGTCAACGACTCAAAGACGGGTAGGAATCACCCTACTCCCACCAGTTGGTCAATCTTCTTCGGAAGAAGTGACCACGACGCGCTTCTTCACAACGACCTCACCCGGGCCGGTTGTTTCTTCTGTGTCCATCTCCACTTCAACCTCCACTTCGTCACCCGACTTGATCACCCGCACTTGACCACCCGGAATGGCCAACGTGGTGTCCCCCATGAATCCATCGGCCTCGAGTGTTTTGACCAGCACCTGTATGTCCTCGCCATCGCTACCTTCGCCTAGCCACTGCATGTGGTGGTGCATGTCATGGTTCATTGGGTGCCCACAATGTGGAGCAGTGACCCTGCCGAGGGCAAAACCAATCATGGCAAAGGCCGCGGCAATGAGAATGGAGGCGTTTTGTTGCATGGGCTGAATATCCAAAGAAAACAGGCAAGGTCATGGTGCAACTAAACCGAGCCATTTACGTACTTCAAGCATGAGGCCCAAGCGCGCTTTCGATACACTGATTGTGGAAGGGGGAAGCCTTCGTTGCGCTTTCACCGCGGGCGTGCTCGACACATTTTCCGTGTTGGGCTACAACCGATTCAAGCGATATTATGCCGTGTCTGCGGGCACCATGGCCCTGACCTCCTTCCTCAGCGGACAACGAAAGCACTTCATCGACGTGGCTTGCCACATGGTGGAGGACGGGGAGTTCATCCGTTTTTCTTCGGCGTTTCGCGAAGAAGGGTTGATGAACTTGGCCCATCTGTTTGACCATGTGCGCCGGCACCGCCCGCTCGATATTGAGGGCGCCTTCCATGCCAGCCGGCTCAAAGACGTGCGCATGGTCACAACGGATCACGCCACCGCGCAACCGCTTTATTTGAGGCCCTTGCCATCGGATTGGCTGCGCATCATGTGGGCATCCTCCACCTTGCCCATGGTCACCCGCGGCAAAATCAAGGTGCACAATCAGTGGATGTTCGACGGTGGAATTTCGGATGCACTGCCGCTTCAGGCCGCATTGGATGCCGGCTCGAAGCGCATCTTGGTCATCCGCACCCGCCCTTCCGGTGCGCACATCGAAAAAGGCTGGATGGACACCTTGGCTACCTATTGGTACCGCGACAATCCGGCGATTGTGAAGCTGTACACCCACGGACACTTGACGTACAACGGCAAGGTCGATCGGCTGGCATCAGGAGGAGAAGGCCGCGCAAAGTGGGAAGAAATTGCCCCCTTGGAGCCCCTTCATTCAGATGGTTTCCGCATCAACGCAGGCAGCCTCTTGCAGGATTACCACCACGGCATGGCCCAGGCCTTGGATTGGTTCGCCAGCTCACCACCGCGGCAATCATAATGTGGACTTTAGGACGGGCCTGAAACAGGTGAGGTCGGAGGTTCGGAATCGCGTCTAACTTTGCGCCGATTCACCTAAGCCCTAATCCATGCGCAAGCTGTTCATTCTGGCCACCATGGCCATCACTGCACCCGCCATCTTGGCCCAGTGCAACGAGCTTTTCATCTCCGAGTACATCGAGGGATGGTCCAACAACAAAGCCATCGAGATCTACAACCCGACGGGATCTGCAATTGACATGTCGGATTACCAACTCGAGCGCTACTCAAACGGCGCTACTTCGGCGCAGGACAACCAAGAGGTGGTGCTGTCCGGCACCATTGAGCCCAACGATGTCCTGGTCTACGTTTTGGACAAGCAAGACCCTGACGGCGTAGACTTCGAAGCCCCCGTTTGGGACGAACTCGCTGAGAAGGCCGACGTTTGGTTGTGCCCCGTCTATGAGGAAAACAACACCATGTACTTCAACGGCAACGACGCCATGGTACTGAGGAAGGTTTCAACCAATGCCGTGCTCGACATCTTTGGTGTCATCGGCGAGGATCCCGGCTCTGCCGGTTGGGACGAAATTACCCAAAACCACACCCTCGTGCGCCGTCCAGAAGTCACCACAGGCGACGTAGCCGCTACCGATGCCTTTGATGTGCTCGCCGTGTGGGACTCCTTGTTGGTCAACACGTTTGACGAGCTCGGTCAGCACGTTTGCGACTGTGTCGTCTCTGTGGAGGAAACAGGACGCGATGGTTTCCAGGTTTTCCCGAACCCCACATCCGGAAACCTGTCCATCACCATGGCTACGCCGATGCGTGCTTTGGTGGTGCGCAACATGACCGGAGTGGAAGTTCGCCGCATCGGTGCCAACGGCGCCATCCGCACGGAACTCGACCTTGCTGACCTCGCTGAGGGCACCTACTTCGTGGAAGTGCAGCTCACCAATGGATCTGTGCGTCACCGCAAGGTGGTGAAGCACTGATCGCACTGCGAATCCAGCGACCATGAAGTCACTTCTCGCACTGGTCCTTGCCATCGGCTTGGGCACCCTTTCGGCTGCCTTTGGACAAACCTGCGCCGTTTCAGGCGTGGTAAAAGATGGTTTCACAAGCGAGGCGCTCATCGGCGCCTATGTCAAAGCGGGTGATGCCATTGTGCCCACGGACATTGATGGTCGCTACACATTGAGCCTCCCACAAGGCGCGCAGACGGTCACCTTTTCTTACATCGGTTACGAGACCTTTGAAAAGACCATTCAGGTGACGGGGACCTCCATGACGTTGAACGCGAAGCTGGAGTCTTTGGTGCTGGCGGAGGCTGTTGTGGCAGCTGACCTTGCCATCGACCGCAAGACCCCGGTGGCCTTCACCAACGTGCTGCCTGCCCAAATCCAAGAGGAATTGGCGGGCCGGGACCTGCCCTTGATCCTGAATTCAACGCCCGGCGTTTACGCTACGCAGCAAGGTGGTGGCGATGGTGATGCGCGGGTGACCATTCGCGGATTCGACCAAACGAACCTCGCCGTCATGGTGGACGGCGTCCCCATGAACGACATGGAGAACGGATGGGTGTACTGGAGCAACTGGGCCGGTCTCGACCTCGTCGTGCGGACCACGCAGGTCCAACGGGGATTGGGCGCCAGCAAGCTCGCCATTCCTTCCGTCGGGGGTACGATCAACATCCTCACCGGAGGAGACGAGCGGGGCAATGGCAGCTTGACTTTCCTTTCGGAGGTGGGCAACTACGGTTACTACCGCAACAGCCTCGCCGGTGTTTTTGGCAGCCGTGAAAAGGGCTTTCTGCATTTTGTGGGGTCGTACAGGACCAATCAAGGGTTTGCCGCCGGACTGGAATCCGAAGCCTATGCGTATTACCTCAAGGGCCGCAAGACTGTGGGCAACCACAACTTGAGCTTCACCACGTTTGGTGCACCGCAGCGCCACGGTCAGCGCTCGTACCAAATGCAGGTCCATGAATTCGATGCGGACTTGGCCCAGGAATTGACCCCGGAAGAAGGCCAAGACGAGCTGCAAGGCATCCTCGATGATGCCGAAGAAACCGACTTGGTCTCCATGGGGCGTGGCTTCAATGAATTCATGGTGAACTACGATGAAGTCTACTACAACTACAACGAAGCAACAGGACTGATCGACACCACCTACGGGGAGTCTCGCCGCTACAACTCTCGGCAGAACTATTACTTCAAGCCCATCTTCACCGTGAGGGACGTGTGGGCGATGACGGACAAGAGCACGCTGACCACGACGGCCTACGCCAGCTTTGGCACCGGTGGTGGAGAGGCCTTGGCCAGCACCCCGGGAACCCGACTTGCCGATGGCACGCTCGACCTGCAGCAAACGTGGGACAGCCACCAGCTGTTTGAGTTTGGCCCCAATGGATTGAACGTGGATGACAACGGAGAACGCAAAGGCTCCAACTTCATCCGGGTCGCCCACAACGACCACCGCTGGTATGGCGCACTCTCCAACTACACCACGCAGTTGAAGGACGAACTGAGCTTCAGTGCGGGTGTGGATGTGCGGCATTACACCGGAAGCCACTACCGCACCATTGGCGATATGTTTGGCGCAGACTACTACGATGCGCCTGCCGACCGGCGCGATCAAAATGCCGATTTTGATGCCCCGCTGCGGGAAGGAGACCGGTATTTCTACTCAGACGACGGCCAAGTGGGATGGGGTGGCACCTACGTGCAACTCGAGTGGGACAAGCTGAACTACAGCGCGTTCGTGAATGTGTCAGGGGCACAGAGCTTTTACCGCGGCATCGACTACTTCAGGCCCCGTGTGGTGACCCTCGAGGGCACGACCTACGAGGTCCGCTCTACGGACGAATGGCGGGTATTGGGTGACAGCGATTGGTCAGAAGGCGCCCTCGCCGACGGCACGCTGTTGACCGCGGAGCATCCCGGCCTCGAAACCTATGCCACGGATTGGGAGCGGCTCAACAGCTACACGGTCAAGGCAGGCGGCAACTACAACCTCAACGAGTGGACCAGCGCTTACACCAACCTCGGCTACCTGAGCCGCGCGCCGCTGTTCAATTCCGTTTTTGACATCAACAACAACCTCATCGAGGGCTACGAAAACCAGTATGTCAAGGCGGTCGAAGTGGGCTTGAAGTATGCGAAAGACCGCTTTGCCTCCAACATCAACGCCTACCGCACGGGTTGGGAAAACAAGGCTGTGAACCGCTTCTACAGCGTTTCCGGGCTGTGGCAGGACGCCAACTTGAGCGTCTACTCCGACACCTCGACCACTGCAGGTCGGCAGGATCTGCTTGTGCTGGCTCAGGACGACCGCCTCATTGAGGACGTCGACTGGGACACCGAAGCGGGCACCATCATTGAGCAGGCGGACCGGAACCTCGGATACAACCTGCTCAATGCGGACGCGGTCCACTCCGGTGTGGAGTGGGACTTCGCCTATGACGTCACCTCCAAGTTGGACGTACAGGGTGTGTTCTCCTGGGGCAATTGGCGCTGGACCAGCAACGAAAGGGTGGACCTCATCAACAGCGCGGACAACGGGTTTATCACCCGCACCGACAATGGCGCACGGGCAGATACCTTGGTCAACCTCAACGGCGTGAAGGTGGGCGATGCGGCCCAGCGACAGATCAGCGCTTCGGTGAGCTACCGCCCCAAGCGCGGGACGTACTTCTCGGTGCGGAGCACCTGGTTCTGGCAGCACTACGCCGACTTCTCTCCTGGAGATGTCATCACAGAAGGTGAGCCTAAAGATGTCTGGGTCACCCCGGGCTACAACCTGATCAACTTCAACGCCGGCACCTCGTTTGACGTGTCTGACAATGCCCTCTTGCGGGTGCGCTTGAGTGTCACCAATTTGTTGGATGAGTTGTTCATCGCCGATGCGCGGAACAATTCTCAATACGCCCCCAACCCCTACGGCCCACAGGGCAGCAGTGGGCAAGCCGAAGTCTTTGTCGGCCCACCGCGCATGATCCGCGTGAGTGCCGTCCTCGAACTCAAAGGGCTCCAAAACCGACCATGACCATGAACCGTTTCTTCCTCTCAGCTGCGGCCTGCCTGTTGGCGGCCTCTTCCCTGTTTGCCCAGGACAACATTCTCGACATGCGCGAGAACTACAACATCGGTGACGTCGTCACGGTCACGGGTGTGGTCACCAGCGACGACAACCTGGGTTCGGTGCGTTATCTCCAAGACGCCACCGCTGGCATCGCCCTTTACCCCGGTGCTGACTGGTCTGATTGGGATGCTACACCCGCCATTGGCGACTCGCTGACTGTGACCGGTGAAATCACCGAATACAATGGCCTGCTGGAAGTCGGTCCCAACCTGTCTGCCGTCACTTTTGAGGGCACAGGAATGGTTCCCGAGCCCCAAGTGGTGTTGCCCTCCGCATTGGGCGAGGGCCTCGAGGGGGAGTTGGTCCGCATCAATGGCGTCACCTTTCCTTTGGCCGGGCAGGAAATCACGGCCAATACCTATGATTTCACTGCCGATGGCGAGACCGGCATCATCTACGTCCGCAACAGCAACAGCCTCGTGGGTGAGACCTTGACGGGGTGCGCCGTGGACCTCATCGGCATCGTGTCCCAGTTCTCCTTTGACGGATTCGGTGGGTATCAGCTGTTGCCCCGTGGGCCCGTCGATTTGATCCCCGCCTCAGGCATTTGCTACACCTCACCGGTGGTGCAAACCAACATGAGCGAGACCAGCTTCACCCTCTCGTGGAGCACGGACCTCGCCTCTGATGGCGTCATCGAATACGGCCTCACTGAGGCGCTCGGCATGAGCGCCGCAGGTGAAGCAGGCAGTGCCGAACACAGTGTTGACCTGACCGGTCTTGAGGCCGGCCAGATCTACTTCGCGCGGGCCATTTCGACCTTGCCCGATGGAGAGGCTGCGGCTTCACCCATTCGCCCCTACGCCACAGTATCGGCTTCCTCTGGCGACATCCACGTGTACTTCAACGGTCCAGTGGATGTCAGTGTGGCCACCGAAGAAGAGGCCGTGTCCCTGGGCACAGACATGAACGATACGGTGGCGGCCTGGATTACTTCTGCCCAATACACATTGGACGTGGCCGCGTACAATTTCAATGACCAGACCTTGGAAGACGCCTTTGAAACCGCCGCCAACAATGGCGTGGAAATCCGCTGGATTTACGAAGGCCAAAACGCCAATGTGGGCCTCAACAACTTGCCGGCCTCCATCGTGACCCACCCGCGCACCGATGGCGAGGGCAGCGGCATGCACAACAAGTTCATCATTGGAGATGCAGAATACGTGAACCAGGCATTCGTGCTGACCGGATCCACCAACCTCACCACGGGCAACCTGGTGCAGGACCTCAACAACGCCATCGTATTTGAGGACCAGAGCCTGGCCCGCGCCTACACCATGGAGTTCAACGAAATGTGGGGCAGTGATGGCATGACCCCCGATGCGGGCAATGCCAAGTTTGGCCCGGACAAGTCGTGGAACACCCCTTCCAACTTCCTCATTGGCGGCAGCCCGGTGGAGCTCTATTTCTCGCCTTCCGACGGCACCACCAGTGCCATCAAACAGCAGATCGAAGCGGCGGATTCTGAATTCGAATTTGCCTTGCTGACCCTGACGCGCGACGACCTTGGCGAGGCCATTTCCACCCTCGGCGAGAGCTTCTTTGTGAGCCCCATTGGCGCGATCGAGCAAGTCAACACGACGGGAAGCGAATTCGACAACTTGCTGTCTTCTGGCGTCCAGGTCTACCACCACGACATCAGCAACGACCTCCACCACAAGTATGCCATCGTGGACCACGCCTCTCCTGGCAATGATCCGGTGGTCATCACGGGTTCGCACAACTGGTCTTCCTCTGCCGAGAACGTCAATGACGAAAACACCGTCATCGTGCACGATGCGCGGATCGCCAACCTGTACCACCAGGAATTCCGCGCCATCCTCATTGCACTCGGGGTCATCACTTCGGTGGAGACGCCAGACGGCAGCCCGCTCTGCACGGTATACCCCAACCCGGCCACTGACGTGCTCTCCGTGCGCTGGGAGGCAGATGCCGAACCCGGTACGTTGGTCCTGCGCGACATCTCCGGCCGCGCAGTGCTCCAGGCGCGCCTTGGTGCCACCACCACACGCATTGCACTGGGGGGCGTAGCATCCGGAGTCTACACAGCCACGGTAAACGGCCAAGGCCTGCCCACGCGCATCGTGATTGAATGAGGCAAGCGCCTGCGTTTTGGGCGGGGCTCCTCTGTGTGTTGGGCAGTTGGTCTTGGATAGGCTGTGCTACCCTCTCTGAACGGGAAACCGCGCTGGATTCGGCGTGCCATTTTCCTGCAGGAACGTCCCTGCCCGGTCTGACTGCCGGTCCGGTCGGTCCCGCGCTCTTGTTTACCGAGGTTACCGGGGATACCGTGGCCGTGCGTTGGGCTGCGTGGTCGGCCACAGGCTGGCAGGATACCGTCACCATCGCTGCCGGAACGGATTTTCTGGTCAACTGGGCGGACCGACCTGGTCTGGCTTTTGACGGAACAGGAGGGGGCCATGCGCACTGGTTGGTGATGGACCCCCGCGGGGACTTTTGTTATGGCATTGAAACGGCCCACAGCCAAGACGGGGGCCGCACCTGGTCTGCACCGGACTGCCCCCACCGGGATACGGCCGTGGCTGAACACGGTTTTGGCCAGTGGATGGTCGGAGGCGATGGTGCGCTCTTTGCCTGGCTCGACGGCCGGCAATTCGACGGCCACCCCAACCCCGCCAAGGCCCCCATGGAAGTGCGGGCCGCGCGTTGGACCGCAGCAAAGGGATGGTCTGAGGAAACGGTGCTCGACAGCAGCGCCTGCACCTGTTGTCCCCTGGCGACGGCGCCGGCGGGCGATGACCACCTGCTCACGTATCGGGACCGCACTGCAGAGGAAATTCGCGATTTCAGCGAGGTCCTTGTGGGCAGCGACAGTGCAGGAATGGCTGCCCTGCAGACCGGGCCTGCGCCCATTGGCGCCGATGGATGGCAAGTCGCCGGTTGTCCGGTCAACGGCTCCGCCCTGGCCGCCGGAACAGAGCGCACGCTCGCCGTTTGGTTTACCAATGCCGGAGATGTTCCACGGATCCGCAGTGCATGGAGAACGGACGGAGGCGCTTGGTCGGCTGCAACGGACCTCCAACAGCACCAAGCCGTGGGGCGCGTGGCAGCTGCCGTGGATGGCCGCGGCCATTTCCATGCGGCCTGGATGGAAAGAAAAGGTGAAGAGCCCCGGCTTGTGGGCCAATGTTGGGACCCCGAGGGGATGGCGCTGCTCCCCGCCCCAGTGGTCCTTCAAGATGTGGATGACGCCCGGGCGGGCGGGTTTCCCACGATGACCGGATTGGCTGGTCCTGGCGTCATGCTGGCCTGGACGACAACGGGGAAGGAAGCCCACGTGCGCACCGCAACCTGGACCCCTTCCCCGTAGGAAGCCGTTTAACCCGGTGGATTACTCCACCACCAATCGGATGACGTCTTCTGCCTGTCCGCTGGCGGCCCTGACGAAGTAGATGCCTGCATCCAGTTCGCTGACATCGAGATCGATGGCTGTGCCGTCCATGACTTGGCGCTCAATGACCAGGCGGCCAAAGGCGTCCGTCACGAAGAGGCCCACAACGCCCTCCGACCCCAGGCTCACTTCCACGCGCACGGCTGCGTCGGTCGGATTGGGGTATGCAAACACCTCCGCAAGGGCGGTCCGTTCACCCGCGCAACTGCTGGAATTGGAATCGCCCGCTGTAAAGCTGCAAATGGGCGAGAACCCTGAAGCGTCGCCGTTACAATTGGTACGGACCTGCCATTCGTAGGTCACGTTGTTGTTGAGGCTCGAAGCTGTGATGCTCGTTTCAGTGGTGGTGGCCTCACTCGTCCACGTTGTGGTGCCCGCTTGGCGGAATTGAACCGTATAACTCACTGCACCTGTCACCGCATCCCATGTCAGCGTAGCGCGCTTCCGCTTGATGTTCACAGCCGCCGTTCCAGCGGGCGTGTCACACGTACCGGAGAAGCAAGGCGTACAGTCAGGTCCTCCGCAGTCTACACCGGTCTCGCTTCCATTTTGGATGCCGTCGTCACAAGTCGCAGGGCAAGACGGGCAATCGGGACCGCCGCAATCGACGCCGGTCTCATCGCCGTTCTGCACGCCGTCGTCACAAGTGGGTGTCGCGCAAGGGGCGCAAGAGCCGCCGCAATCGACGCCGGTCTCATCACCGTTTTGCACACCGTCACTGCAGGTGGGCGTTGTTGTGCCTCCACAGCCTCCCGACTGGGTCAGGGAATTTCGGAATCCACCAGGTGCGAACATGGCTTGCATGCGGAGGCCTTGGCCATCCGTGTACAGGTTCATGCATGCGTCATTGGAATAATCCATGTAGTTCTGGACCATGTCCGTTGTTCCACAGCTCACATGGCCGATGGCGCAGTTGTAGTTGGGGCCGTCCGACAAAGGGGTGTCCGAAACGAAATCATCCACACCGCAGCCGCCATCTCCCCAAATGTGGCGGAGGTTGAGGTAGTGGCCCACCTCGTGGGTGCAGGTGCGGCCCAGGTCGAACGGTGAAGTGGCCGTTCCTGTGGTGCCGAAATAGGCGTAATCCACCACCACACCATCCGTGGAGGAGGGACCGCCCGGGAACTGGGCATAACCCAACAGCCCGCCGCTCAGGTTGCACACCCAGATATTGAGGTAGGAAGAAGGATCCCAAGGCGTCAAGCCCTGGTTGCCTTTCATGCCATCGTTGGCTTGCCAAGAGGGCTTGTTGGTCGATTTGCGGCGAATGCCATTGGTCGCATTTCCGCTGGGATCCACGCTGGCCAGGCAGAATTCGATTTCGGTATCGGCAGCCTGCGACCAGGTGTTGTCCGCATCGCTGTTGGTCCTGCGGAAATCCTCGTTGAGGACATCAATCTGCGATTGAATCTGTGCGTCCGAGATGTTTTGGGCGTTGGTCTTGTAGATGACGTTGACCACCACGGGTATGGAAACCACATTGGCATTCCTCAACGCTGGCGTGTTCACGTAGTCGCGGGTGAATTGCTCAATCTGCTCCAGCTGCTGGTGATACTCGGCGTGCTCCTGCAACAGGCGGTCGAGGTTGCCCATGGTGTGACAGGTGCGCTCCTGGGCGCTCACAAGGGTCGCTCCTGCCAACAGGAAGGCACAAAAGAGATAACGAAAGTTCATGAGGGGGTTCAGTTTCTTCCATCAAGTAAAAGGAACCCCTTCGATTAATGCATGCTCAACCGCATGACATTCATCATTCTGGTGATAATCTCAACTGAAGTGGTTCTTGCGCCGCATCAGACATTATCCACCCATGCAGTTCATGCCAATTTTTGGCGCTCTGAACATTCTCAGGCACGCTCTGTTCCTCTCATGAATCACACAAATCCAAACCATGCTCAAGCATACTCTTTTGTTGCCCTTCTTCCTGATGGGCGCCCTCCTACAAGCCCAGACCACCGTGGTCGATGTGGTGGTCGACAGCGACGACCATACGTTGCTCGAAGCTGCCGTGATCGAGGCAGATCTCGCCGGTGCCCTGTCCGGTGATGGCCCATTTACTGTTTTTGCACCAACAGATGATGCCATAACCGCCCTCGTGGCTGAACTCGGCATCACAGCCGAAGACCTCCTCGCCCTCGAAGGCCTCGGGGACATCTTGCTCTACCACGTGGTCAACGCCACGGCCATGAGCACCGACCTCTCGGACGGTCAGATGATCACCACCATGCTCGGTGAGGACGTGACCATCTCCATCATGGACGGTACGGTCATGGTCAACGACGCCACGGTCACTGTGGCCGACATCGCGGCAGACAACGGTGTGGTGCACGTCATCGACGCTGTGCTTTTGCCACCACCGGCAGAGACCACCACCGTGGTGGACGTCATCGTCAACAGCGAAGACCACACCCTGCTCGAGGCTGCCGTCGGTGCTGCCGGACTCGTTGAGGCCCTCTCTGGTGAAGGCCCCTTCACCGTGTTCGCGCCGACCGATGATGCCGTGACTGCTTTGGTCACTGCGCTCGAAATCACAGCCGAAGACCTCCTCGCCCTCGAAGGCCTCGGGGACATCTTGCTCTACCACGTGGTCAACGCCACGGCCATGAGCACCGACCTCTCGGACGGTCAGATGATCACCACCATGCTCGGTGAGGACGTGACCATCTCCATCATGGACGGTACGGTCATGGTCAACGACGCCACGGTCACTGTGGCCGACATCGCGGCAGACAACGGTGTGGTGCACGTCATCGACGCTGTGCTTTTGCCACCCACCCCAGAGGTGACGCCCACCGTCGCGCAAATCATTGCAGACAGCGAGGTTCACGGCGTACTGGCTGCTGTTTTGGACAGTACTGGATTGGACGAAGCCCTCGCCGGTCCTGGACCTTTCACGGTGTTTGCTCCGACCGATGCTGCATTTGATGCCCTCCCACCCGAGGTCATCTTGGGCTTGCTCATGGACAATGCCGCATTGACCAACGTTTTGACCTATCACGTAGCGGGCGACAGCCTGACCTCCGGGGACCTTTCCGACGGTCAGCAAATCACCACGCTCTTCGGTGAAGACGTGACGGTATCCATCATGGATGGCACAGTGATGATCAACGATGCAACGGTCATTGTAGCCGACCTCATCGGCTCCAATGGTGTGGTGCACGTGATCGACGCCATCCTCTTGCCCCCTGTACCCACTCCGGCCACTGTCGTCGATATCGTGGTCAACAGCCCAGCCCACAACATCTTGGAAGCTGCTGTTGTCGCTGCAGGACTGGTAGACGCACTCTCTGGTGAAGGCCCATTCACGGTCTTCGCGCCAACGGACGCCGCCTTTGCTGCCCTGCCCGCTGGTTTGATTGACGAGCTCCTCGCCGACCCCACAGGTGCGCTCACCGACATCCTCACCTACCACGTGGTGGCCGGCGCGGCTGCCATGAGCACGGACTTGACCGATGGCCAGACCATCGCGACCCTGCAGGGTGAGGAGGTGACCATCTCCATTGACGGCATGATGGTGATGGTAAACGACGCCACGGTGATCGTTGCCGATTTGGTGGCAGACAACGGTGTGGTGCACGTGATTGACGCTGTACTGAGCTTGCCTTCTGGCGTGAACAATGTGGACCTGGGCTCCCTCTTTGAGGTGTACCCCAACCCGACCACCGACGCCCTGCGCTGGGGTACGCTCAAAGTGGATCGCCTGCAGGTGCTTGACGCCAGTGGCCGCATCTGTTTTGAGACGACCAATCCGAATGGCATGCTCGACATGAGCGCCTTTGACAGTGGCCGGTACATGGTCGTGATCGAGGCAGAAGGTCAGCGTGCCGTGAAGGCCGTGGTCAAGCAGTAATTCCTCTTGGCTCCGTCCGAAAAAGACGGATAACAACATCGGCAAGGCCGTCCTTCGGGGCGGCCTTGTTGCTTTCAGCGATTGGCCCTTGTACAGGGTCCAGGTCGAATCGGGACTGGAGAATTAACGCACCAGGAACCACGCGTTGAGCAGCTGCTCGCGGTTGTACCGCATGGTCTCGCCGGTGTTTTGGTCGACGACATCAAATCCGGCCGCCATGCAAATGGCTTGGCCGGCCGCGGTGTCCCACTCCATGGTGGGTGCAAAGCGCGGGTAACAATCCGCCTTGCCCTCGGCCACCATGCACAGCTTGAGGGATGAGCCTTTGGAGATGAGGGCCACCTCACCGTGCTCCTCGCGAAGATTGGCGATGAAGGCCTCGGTCTCAGGCGACATATGCGAACGGCTCGCTACGGCCGTGTATGGCCGGCCCCCCTTTGGCATCGGGAGGACATCCGCGCCAGCCATCACTGTGGAGACATCCTGCGATGCTCCAGCCGGCCAAATCGCCTTGTGGGCGCCTTGCCCTGCTACACCGACATACAGCTCGCCCGTCACCGGCACGTATATGACGCCCAGGACGGGCTCCCCATGACGTGCCAAGGCGATGTTGACGGTGAATTCGCCGTTGCGCTTGATGAACTCCTTGGTGCCATCGATGGGGTCCACAATCCATAGCTCCGACCAAGCAGAGCGCTCGGCGAAGGGCATGTCGCGGCCCTCTTCGGAAAGCACGGGGATGCCTGTCGGTTCCAAATGCCGCATGATGACGTCGTGAGACGCCAAGTCAGCCTTGGTCAGCGGCGAGTCGTCCCCTTTGGTCGTCACATCGAAATCTCCGCTGTGGTAGATCTCCAAAATCGCCTGACCCGCCTCGATCGCAGCTTCGATCGCCGTATCCCTCAGTCCCTCCATACTGCAAAGGTATTAACGGCTCAAGCCTTCATTGGCTTCTGAATAGAGCCCCGAAAGAATGTGCGCCTCTTGCGGCCACGAGAGTTGGGTAGCGGCATGAGAGAGACCGGCTGTGTAGACACTTGTGCCTTGTGCCCGCGCGTTCAAGAGGGCACTGCGCCAGCCTTCGGCTGTGTCTTCGGTGACGGTGTGGCCCACCTGGAATTCCTCGATGAGGGCCCGGCAATCCGGGAGGTCATTGGAGAGGACGGGCAGGCCAGCGAGGATGTACTCGAACAGCTTGTTGGGCAGGCAGTAGAGGTAGGACAGGCAGGTGGGCTTGACGGAAACCAATCCCAGGTCGGCACTGCGGGTGTGTTCGAGCACCTGATCGTACGGAACGGCTGGGTGAACGTGAACGTGCGGGAGGCGCGCGGCGGTAGCGTCGACGAGGGGCTGGAGTGGCCCGTATCCCATGAGGACCAAGTGGATGCCGCTGTCCTCGAGGCCTTCCATGGCTTGGAGTGCCGTCTCCAGACCGCGGTTGTAAGTAAAGGCGCCTTGATACAAGGCGATGAAGCCGCCGGCGGGGATGCCAAAGCGCTGGCGGAAATGGTCGGGGCCAGGACCGCTGTCAGCTGGAGCAGGCCGGCTTTCCGGAATGTTGCGCACAAGGTGGACTTCCGGCAGGCCATATGGGGCATAGCGCTCCCGGTAGGCCGCCGCAATGGAGGGGCTGACGGTGATGACAGCCGCGGCCTTTCGGATCATGCGGCGCTCGAGCCAGCCGACCATTTTGCGCTCGATTGCGGGCTTGGCGTTGCGTTCGGACTCGAATTCGTGGCAGTCGTAGATGAGCTTGAGCCGGGGGTTCAAGCGCTGGGCACACCAACCCAGCACGAAGGCCTCGATGTCGTTGCAATGCCAGGCATCGGCCTTGCGCCATGTCCAGACCACCCGAAGGGCGAGCTCCGCCATCTTGACCATGCCAAAGACCGTCCCCCGCGGCAAGGCCGCCGAAACGATCCGCGTTCGGACGACCGCCCAGCCACCCCTCGACTCATGCCTGGGCAATCCGGCTTTTTGAAGGGCCACTACTGTCACGTCGTGCCCATCATCGGAGAGGCGTTGGGCGATTTTCAGCACGCGGTTGTCGCGGGTGAAATCGTTGAGGACGACGTTAGCGATCTGCACGGCGGGGCTGCATAACCGCGGTGCACAGGACCACGAGGTTGATGATGTAATAGCCGCACTTGGCCCAAACGATGCCGACAAGGGCACCCCACTCCCCTCCACCGAACCACTCCGGATGCAGAGAGCCGAGGTACCAACCGGCCGCCACCGCCAAAAGGTGCAAGGCGTCGAGGTAGGTGATCCATCGGGGCTTGCGCACCCGGTGGAACATGGAACCCAAGCCAGCCGTCATGAAGTTGAGGACGAACCACGGCGTGAGCATGCGGACCACCTCCATGGCGCCGTACCACTCCTCTCCAAAGAGCCAGGCCGTGGTGCCATCCGGGGCCAAGGTGACCGCCCCCCAGACGACAACGGAACCGGTGGCGAAAGTGAGCAAGGCCGTCAAAAACAAGCGCCGCAGGGGCGCTCCATCGGCCTTTTCTGTAGCCGACTGAAAAAGAACCGGTGCGGCCGAAGTGGCCAGCAGAGACAGTGGCTGCATGACCATTCGACGCGCCAAGCCCATCATTCCGAGCAAAACCGGACCAAGGGAAGCCCCAATGAGCAGGACGTGCAGCCATTGGGCCAGGCGGTTCATCGCACTGCCGGCCAAGACCCACGTGGGGTAGTCCTTGTATTCCTCCCTCACCGCAGCATCGCCGGCAGGCCATTTCCACGACCAGGCCGCTCCGATGTGTGCGGACAGCCCCCGGCGCATCATGGCCCAACGCACCAGCAGCCCTGCACCCGAACCCCATACGAGGCCGGTGGTAGACAATGCGCTGGACAGACCGAGCTTGGTGGCTTCTGCTGCGAGCGGCCCCGTGGCATTGGCCGAGGCCACGGGGATGGCCTCGGTGTTCCTGTGGTGCCAGTATTCGAGCAGCCGGGTGTGGGCGGCGACACCCGCAAAAAGAGGCAGAACGCACGCCAACCAGAACCACCCTTCAAGGTCATAGGTCTCGGCGACAAGGTTGGCCGTCAGCAACGAAAGCAAGCCCACCAACAATGTGGTCTTGGCCACGGCGCGCTGACCTGCGCTGAAAAGTGCTTTTGCCTTGGCCATGTCCTTGGGCAACATCAAGGCCTGCTCGAATTTGCCCGTGCCCAAAACGGCAGCGATGCCCGTCACCAAGGCGAACATTTCCAAATGGGCGAAAGCGGACGGGGAATACAGGCGTGTCAGAATGAACGCCGCCAAAACGGTCACCAATTGACCCGTCACTGCGCCACCCAGCAATGTGGCCATGCGTTGGATCATGGACATTCAGGCCTGTTTGATACCACGGCAAGCAAGGTAAGCGCCACGGTCAAGGGAAGGAACGGTCAGGGGGCAGGAACGGTCAGGGTGCCTGTTGCGCACCAAGGCTTGCGGCACAGCTGCGGGCGCGGCTGTTACGGGTGGGCTTAACGGGGATTCTTGAGCCGCTTGATGGTGCGGATTACCTCGCCCCCGGGAAGTTGAAACGCGCCATCGCCGGCAGCGAAGTGGGCCTTCAACTCGGATGGGTTGAGCATGGGACGGGCATCGACAACACATTGGATGTTGTCGCAGGTCACTTGGGGCGTGCCTTCAGCACTGAGGATGAGATATCCTTCGGCCACATTCCGCTGCTCCATCCGTTCCATGTGAGAAACCGGCGGGACGTAGACGGCGTCGCGGGTTTGGCGCAGTTCGTTCAAGGTCCGGTTTTTCATCGTTGCATCGAATTGGGTCAGGGCTAAGATATGGACTAACTTCCATGTTTTCAAGTACTTAAACGTGTCCAAAGTACACTACCCGTGTGCAATACCTTCGTTCCCACCCTTGTGAAACGCCTTGTATTCCCGGCCATGAACACCATTAACCTTCAGCAGAAATTTGGTCTTTTTACCGACCAATGGAGCCCAAAAATCATTGCCCAGCTCAATGGCCAAGATGTCAAGCTCGCCAAAATTCAAGGTGAATTCGTTTGGCATGCGCACGCCGAACAGGATGAATTGTTTTTGGTGGTGCATGGCCGCATGACGATGGAATTCAGGGACAGGAAGACCGAGGTCGGCCCAGGGGAAATCATCGTGGTGCCCAAAGGCGTGGAGCACCGCCCCGTGACCACAGAAGAAGTGTGGATCATGCTCTTTGAGCCGCAGGAAATTCACCACACCGGCGGCGTAGCGGACGACCGCATGGTGGAGCGTTGTGAGCACATCTGACCCCGTTGCCGCACACAGCCTCCCTGCAGGGCGTCTCAGTCGCTTTTGACCTTGACACCCTCGCCAAACATCTGCTGAATCCGGTCGAGTTCGTCCGCTGGCACGGGATTGCCCTTGAGGTCAACGGTCTTCAGCTCCATGCACATGGCGAGTGAATTCGGCAACCCGGTGAGGTCGTTCTTGTTGACGAACAGCTTCTTGAGGCGGGTCAAGTTGCCGAGACTTTCGGGCAAGGCCACCAGGTCGTTGCGCGAGGCCACAAGTGTCTGCAGCATGGAAAGCCGGTCGATGCTCTCAGGGAGTGCACCGAATTTCATGCCGCTGATGTCCAGGTAGACGAGGTTGGGGATGTCCAAAATTTCTGCTGGAAAGTCATCCCCCACGAGGTCGGGATCCAGGAGGGGGTTCAGCCGCAGCATCATGCCGCCGACGGTCTGTTCCAGTCGCCCACCGAGCCGCTGCGCCATGGTGACTTCACTGGCTTGGGATGCCGCAGCTTCAGGGCTATCGGCCACTGCATCGGCTTCCCAGGCCGCAATCTCCCTGCCAATCTCGCCGAAGCGGTCCTCTGGCATGACCATGCGCACGTCCTTGTTTTGGGAGCGCTTACCGACCACATTCTTGATGTCCGGCGCTTTTTCATGCTCAGCCTCCAGCGCCATTTCAAACGTGCCGTTGGCATCGAGGGCCCGCCGACGCTTCATCAGCCGGGACTGAATGTCATTCAACAAGGCCGCCTCCTCACCACCGGGAAGCACCAAGGCGCGGGCATCGGATATGGCTTGGGCGCAGGCGTCGAATTCGTTGCGGTACAGGTGGGCTTGGGCCAAGTTCATGTAAAGTCCGAGTGCCACGGCGCGGGTGACCTTGGCCCTCTTGTCCGTGAAGTCCACCTTGGCCGCCCACTCTCCCCAGGTATCGATGGGACTGGAAAGGCCATCGAAGTAGTTGTTGTCATATGACTCCAATGCCACATCGCGGGCAGCATCCAGCTCGGGATACTCATGCTTGCCCTTGGCAGAGTACACCTCCACGCTCACTTTTCCCTCCAAGAAAAAAATGCGCGTTTCCAGCTCGTCGATCACGTTGCTGAGCTGAAGGAGCACCGCTTTGCGCCGGAAGAACCGGGCGCCTTCGGGAGATTGCAGCTTCTCCATGACCGCTGCCTCGCTCGAAAATTTCAGGGACGACTTGGAATAAGTAAAACCGCCCGGACGGCTCTCGATGGTCGAGATTTTCTCGTTGCCGTAGCGGATGTTGAGCGGTTCATCGATCTCGAATGCGTCCCAGACTTCCCCTTCTGGCGAGGCAATGCGCACCCGCATGGGCAAACGGCAGGGCACATTGGCCCAATGCGTCAGCGTTTCCTCGCTCCCCTTGACCGCCTCACTCGACATTTTTGGGGCCCCTTGCCGCTCTGGGCCGATGGCCACATCCACTTGCACGGTGGGGCCCACATCCACGACTTCTGCTTCTTGCCCTACGGTGAAGTACTTCATGCCGCTCAGCCGCTCGCCACTGGATTTGAGCAGGTCCATGTTGCCTCCATATCGCCGCAGGTCTTCAAGGTTGAAAAACGCATCGTCAGCGTGCAATTGAAAACCGATGCGGTATGCGGCATCGGCGGGGATGGTCGGAAATTGGACCACCTCAATCTTGGTCGATTTCGAACTTGACCTCTGGGCCGAAACCACAGAAGTAAAGACCAGAGAAAAAAGGAAGACGAAAACGAGGGAAATCCGGATGCTCATTTCTTGGAATTCGGTGCACTTGCAATTTGACCAAATGAAGCATTCAGGTTGCACCTTTGCCGCGGTTATTGCCAACATGGAAACACTGAAGACGCTCGGGGTTGCGGGATTTCTGTTCTTTTTGATCAAAGGACTGTTGTGGCTTGTTGTCTTTGCACTTGTGGCGCGCGGGGTACTGAGCAAGGAGCAAGTGGCGGAATGGAAAAGACGCATCAAAGGACCGTTTCGCCGCTCCTAATTCCCCTTTATACACAGATTCTAATGTCTTGTTTAGTTTAAGTGGCTTTTCGTCTTTAAATTATACTCTGCTTTTTTAAGCACATTTACCACCGTGACTTGCTCACGTTCGAAAGACCGTCATGTCCCAGAATACACACCAAACAAAACCAGCTGACGCTCCGCTGCCCATCAGCATCGGGACGTTGAGCAAGGAATGGGCCCAATGGGCCTTGTTTTTGGGCGTCACGATGGCGATTGCATTCTCCACACGGGGTGAAGCTTTGGACAACCACTGGACCACCGCTTGGGTCATCTTGAGCGTGGCCACTTTTCTACTGGGCGTATTGGACTGCATTCGCATCGTACGCCCCGCATTGTGGGGGGTCGGCATGACCGTCCTGATCGCCCAGGCGGTGCGAGGGGGCCATTGTCAATGGGAGGTGCTGGCCCAGCTCGGGTGGCTTTGGACGTGGATTTGGACCGTGCCCAACCCAGAAAAGCTGAACTGGTGGAAGGGCGCCAAGGCACTCCCCATTTTTGCCCTCTTCATCGGGGGGCTGATGCTGGCCCACGCCATGGGTTCCATATTGAGCGGTGATTGGAGCCACGGCCAATCCTATGTGATGACGCTTCCCTGGGCGCACCGCAACATCGCCATGGAGTCCCTGTTTCTGATGACCGTCATAGGCGCCCACTTTTCCAAAAAGCGGTGGCTGTGGTGGTGGGGCTTCATCACCGTGCTCGCGCTGGTCTATCAGGTGCGGAGCGTGCTGTTGGGCTCCGCCATATGGATGATCTACAGCCTCTGGAATCAGGGGCGTCATGCTGTATGGGTCAAGCGCGGATTCTTGGCGGCGTGTGCCTTGTTTGTGGCGGGCCAGCTGGCATGGAACACCCTGCCGGCAGAGACCAGAATCAGGGAGTTTGCCAAGGTGCCAGACATTGTCAAATCGCTGGATGTCGTCTACAATGTGAAGGCGGCGGAGAGCTCCTCCATCAGGCTCAATCTGTGGTCTTGGACTTTGGACAACAGCCAACCGCTTGGGGCGGGTTTGGGGGCATGGCGAAACGATGCAGAAGGGTGGACCAACGTGGCCGTGGGCCGCTGCGGTGAAGCCCTGCACCGCGCCCACTCTGAAATCCTGCAATGGGGCTACGAAATAGGATGGCTTCCTCTGTTGCTGCTGATTGGCCTGTGCTGGCCGCTGCGGCGCAGTCTGGGTCGATGGGCGCTGTTTATTTTGCCCTTTATCGCCTTCACCTTTCCGGCCGAGCGCGCCGAAATTCTCTGGCCGATGGCGATCCTGGGCTGGATGTTCAAGCTCCAGCATCCAATAGAAGAGGCTCCGCAACGGGTGTCGCGACCATCGATTATTGCCGCCTTTGGTGCCATTGCGCTCCTTTTGGCAAGCTGGGTGACGGCCCAGAATGCACTGGGCAGAACCTTCAAGGCGCCCGGGGCGCTCAAGGTGAACTGGACGCCCTTGGAAGAATCGTGCATCGGGATGCACCCACAAGACATCGCGCTGAACCACGCCGACCTGTTTCGCGGGATGAGTGCACTAAACAAGGGCCAAATGGAGGATGGCCAGGCATTCATAATGCGGCATTTGGAAGAGAACCCCCGGTCCATCCCCGCCATCAAAATCCTGCAGAAAATCAAAGGGGAATCCAATGATGCGGAGACTGTTTGTAGGGTATTGGGCGCGAAATTAGAAGCGGCGAAAGCTGACCGCTGACCCCATTTCCATTGGGCCCGATCATCCCGCTAGGCATCTGCCGCTTCCCCGGAATCCAAGGTGAGCGGTTCACCGAGCAGTTCTTCGGCATAATTGAGCAACATCTGCTCGAGGGCATCGCGGATCTCCTGGTATTGTTCGACCTGGTTCATGTGGACCCCGGTCCTGTCGTGTAAGGCGACGGTTTGGTGATAAAACCCCAAACTTGAATAGTGACTTTGGGTGTCGTCATCGGCAAAAAACCGCCGTGACGCCTCTTGGGACAGGGGTTCCGCCCCTCCATTAATAATCAAACAAAACGGATGGTACTCGTTGTAATAACGCAAGGCGATGGCATCCACGATGTCGTTGTTGTCTTCCACGCGTTTTGATACATACTCGTAGTAGTCCCGCACCTGCTTGTTGATGTCGTGTGGGAACTCTTGCATGCGGTCGCTGCCGAGCAGCGACTTGTAGGTGGCGCTGTTCATGAAAAACGTGCCATATCCATAGAGGTACCCTATATCGATGAGGCTGTCAGCGAAGGCTCCATATCCCACCTCGCCCCGCCGATACGCCTCAGTGACAGCAAGCGCACGCCGGGATCGGCTTTTGCCCCTCTCGGCTGATTCGAAACATATTCCAAGCGGATCCGATCGCGGTCCAAGTCTTCCAAAAGGCTCACCACATCCTCCTTGTGCAAAGCCGCTGTTTTGCGCTCTTCATTCCATTGGCTCAACCAGAATGAAATGGTGACGCCAAGGAAAACAACGACGAATTCCAGAAAATAATTCGGCCGGTGAAGGGCGACAGTTTCGGTGTTAGACATGGGGTGGGAATTTCGTCAAATAGATCCACTCTTCAGACGGCTTCCACGCCGTTCGCGCCCACGCTTTCGGCTGAGACAACAATGTGTCCGGCAACTTCCTTGGCCTGTGCCACCAGGCCCTCGACGCCGTCTGAAACGGTGCCATAGGCAAGGGCCACCCCCATGCGGCGGTGGGGCCGCAGGGCCGGCTTCCCAAAGAGACGGATGTCCGATTTGGGAACCGCCGCCGCCGCCGCCAATCCCGAGAAAAATGGAACGCCTGCCGTGGCGCCTTCCGGAGCGAGCACCACGGCGCTCGCACCGTTGCGGTGGTGCGCGATCTCCGCCACGGGCAAGCCCAAGATGGCGCGGGCATGCAACTCGAACTCCGAAAAGTTCTGGGTGCCGGCCAGCGTCACCATACCGGTGTCGTGCGGTCGGGGTGACAATTCAGAGAAGTAGACCGTCCCGGGCTCTCCCTCCTGGCCCGACTGAATGAAGAACTCGACGCCCCAAATGCCGCAGCCACCCAAGGCCGATGTGACTTCGGCAGCCATGCGCTCGGCCTCCATGAGCAGGGCGGGCTCCATGGCGGCCGGTTGCCAGCTCTCTTGGTAATCGCCGCGCTCTTGTCGGTGTCCAATGGGGGGACAAAACAAGGTGTTTCCATCGGCTTGGGTGAGCGTGAGGAGGGTGATTTCATAGTCGAAATCGATGAATGCCTCCACGATCATTTCTGCGAGGTCCCCGCGGGAACCGTCCAGTCCGTATTGCCAAGCGGCCTCGATGTCCGCCGCAGAACGGATGACAGATTGACCCTTTCCCGAACTGGACATCAAGGGTTTGACTACACAGGGCATGCCCACGGCTGCGGCCCCCTCGCGTAAAGCCTCCAGCGAAGTGGCATAGCGATAGGGTGCCGTCTTGAGGCCGAGGTCCTGTGCGGCCAAATCGCGGATGGCCCTGCGGTTCATGGTAAACTGTGCAGCCTTTGCAGAGGGCACCACCTGGATGCCCTGACCTTCGTAATCATAAAAGCGTTCCGTCCTTATGGACTCTACCTCTGGAACGATGATGTCGGGCGCGTGTTTGGCCACCACCGCATCGAGGGCGTCGCCGTCGAGCATGTCAATGACCTCGCATTCGTGGGCCACTTGCATTGCGGGGGCGCCGGGGTAAGCGTCCACCGCCACGACATGCTGTCCCAAGCGCTGGAGGGCGATGACGACTTCTTTTCCCAGCTCTCCCGAACCGAGCAGCAGCACTTTCTTCTTCATGCCGGAAAGCTACTCAGACCCTGAAGATCTCCCAATATGGGCCGTACAGCGGAACGGTGATCGGACGCTATGCGCTGACTTTGGGTTGAAGGGGTTTGGCTGGAATGCCGACCACTGTCTCCCCTTCAGCGACATGCTTGATGACGACACTGCCTGCTCCCACTACGCCACCGCGGCCAACGTTGATGCCCTCGCGCACCACCGCCCCCATTCCAATGGTCACCCCTTCTCCCAAGTGGCACTGTCCAGCGGTGTGCGCTCCGGGATTGATGCGGCAAAACCGGCCCCAACGGTTGTGGTGACCAACCGATGCGTTGCGGTTGACATGGCAGCACATGCCCAAATGGCTCATGCTGGCGACCGTGGCGTTGGGCTGTACCCACGTTCCGGGCCCGAGGGTGGCCGATGGCGCCACGTGAGCAGTGCTGTGGACCAACACCCCGAGATCGGAGGGGCGCAGTCCCTTGGCTTCGGAATACAACCGCCAGACAATGGACACGGTGGGTTCCCGCAATACACCGGGCATGAGGACGCCATCCAAACCGGAGGGGATCCAATCCTCAAGGGAAACATAGGTGGGCGCGTGCCAATGACCCGGTGCTTTTTCCCTCCACGCACCTTGCTCAACCGGCAAATTGTGTACGATTTGCACCCTCAATTTTTCGGGAGAGGTCTTCTGCGCATCGGCGGCCACCTCTACGAGCAGGGGATAGACATTGGTGCCGTACCCCAGCAAGGTCAAATCGAACGGCAAGGGTTCAGGACGCATGGCGATAGCGGTTGTAAAACCCCAGGGCACCAAAATCAGAAGCGGTCATGACTTCTCTGCCGGCGAGTGCCACGAGGTCGTGGGTACGTTGCAGCAAGTCGTGGTTGGTCGTTGGACGGGTCCGCTCACGGTCCCAGTAGATGTTGTCTTCGAGGCCGACCCTGATGCCCCAACCCAACCCCATCGCCACCATGTGGGCGTCGAGCTGGAAGCGGCCAAGCCCGGCCAAAGCGAGAATGGCCCCCTGCGGCAAGTCCCGCTCAAGTGCCGCGAGATGTGCCGCACTGAGCTGAGCACCGGCAATATTGCCCACAAGGAGGTTGATGTAAAAAGGGGGCGACACCCGCCCCTTGCTGATGAGGTATTGGAGGTAGTTGACCATGCCCACATCGAAGACTTCGAATTCTGGGCGGCCTCCCGAATCTGCAATGCGATCGGCCAAAACCTGAATCGTCTCCGGGGAATTGACGCTGGCTGACTTCACGAAATTGAGTGAGCTCAAAGTGAGGGAAGCCATATCGGGCTTGAGGGAGAGCACCTCAGAACGCAGGATGGGGTCCTGAACATCCCGTCCGCTCAGCGAAGCGCACATGACCAAATCCGGGCAATGGAGTCGAACACCCTCCAAAATGGGCGCGAAGTCGGCGGCTTCGGAACTGGGCGTGCCATCGGACTTCCGGGCATGCAAGTGGACGAGAGAGATGCCCAGCTCGTAGGCAGCGTGCACTTGCTCCACGATTTCATGCGCGTCAATAGGGACGCTGGGGGCTTCCTTTTTCTGTGGAATCATTCCCGTCGGCGTGAAATTGACAACCACCTTGCCTTTTGCCCCAGCTAAATTCACATTTTATCTCTTAATAATCTAATTTAATAAATTATTATACTAATTTCATCACACTTACAAATCGCTATGGAATGCGGACCAATGCCGTGAATCGCAGCCCTTTCCCGGGCCACAACACAACCCAATAGGGGCGTTCAGGATGATGGGCGCTCAGGATTCGCCGGGACTGACCAGTCTGCTTGATTTCAACTTTTGAAGAACCGCAGGGCTCAGGGGCTTGGCCAGCATCCGCTCGGCCAATTCGCACTGCTCAGACCTGATGACATCCTTGGGGTTGACGGAGGAAGTCAGAAAAAACAACCGGCTGTGTTCACGCAAGGCTGCATACAGGACCGGGCAGTGCGCCAAGAGCTCATCAATGAGCGCAAACCCACTCTTGATGGGCATGCTGATGTCCACAAAAATGAAATCGGGCAGGTCTTCGGGTGCACGGCGCTTCAGTGTTTCAAGCCCTTCATCCACTGAAAACACAGTCGTCACCTGCGCATCCGGGTCTGCCTTGGAGATGACCTTACCGTGAATGAATTGAATAATGTCATCGTCGTCAATGAGTAGGTATCTGTTCATGCGCTTGCTGTGGTAATGTGATGGTCACTTCCGTCCCCACTCCCCTGCTGGAGGCAATGGAAATGGTCCCCCCCAATTTGTCTGTGATTTCCTTGGATATGTAAAGGCCAAGACCCGTTCCTGGGCTGCTGTTGGTGGCGCGATAGAACATATCGAACACCTTTTCTAAATGCACCTCTTCTATGCCTTCGCCATTGTCGGAAATGACGATTTTGAAGCCTTCGTCATTGACGTAGACGTTGACCTTAACGAAAGCTTCGCCGGCCTCACCCTTGCTGTATTTGATGGCATTGGCCAGGATATTTTTGAGCAGCACCCCCACCCGTACCTCATCCTGTTTGACGACATCACTGCCCTCCCACTCGAACGAAGTTTCAACCCCCAACCGCAAACTGCTCAGGTCTATCAAAATGTCCCTGATGCTTTCTTTCAAGTTGAACGGTTGCAAACTGATGTCCATCCGGGCATTCCTTGAATAATTCAAGATTTCCAGAATGGTGTGGTCCAACCGCTTTGTGCTTTCAGCGATGAGGTTCAAGAACTCTTGATTGCCCGCGTCCCATGTATCGAATTGGATGAGGCCGAGCAATCCTTGGATGGAAAGCAGGGGGGCCCGAAGGTCATGGGAGATGCTGTAAACGAATTGATCCAGCTCCTTATTGATCTTGGTAAGCTCTTGGTTTTTCTCCACCAACCGCTGCTCGCCCACCTTTTGAGCGGTGATGTCTTGCTGGATGGCGATGAAATTGATGAGCCTGTCTTCTTGGTCAAAGACGGGTGTGATGCTCAGCCGGAAATAGAAGAGTTCCCCGTTTTTTTTGCGGTTCTTCAAGTCGAGGTTGATTCTCTCTCGGTTTTGAATCGCCGCCGACAACGCCTCAAGTGCAGCGGGATCGTTTAATCCCGGCATCTGCAGAAAGCGTAGGGGGTTCCTTCCGATCACATCCCCTTCCAAATACCCCGTGCATGCCTTGAAGGCTTCATTGACCCACTCGATGTTGCCCGTGGCATCCGTGACGACGACGCCGCTGTGGGTCTTTGTGGCAATGAGGGACAACCTTCTCAATTCAAGCTCGGACTCTCGGATGGTCTCCAATTGCTCGTTGATGCGATTGCCCGCGTTGATGCTGCTCAGAAAGGCGGAACATGATTCCAAGAACAGTTTGAAAATGGCCAACCTCCGATGATTGAACCGGTCGTACGTGTCCTTCTTTTTGCGGGATACAGCGCCCACCACCACCATCTCAACACCGGCATCGGCTTTGGCTTTTTTGCCGACCATGTATCGCGCAAGGGCAAACCCGCGGCTGTCCTCCTCCACAAACTGGTGGGATTCCCCTTCTTGGTTGAGGCAGACCTCCTTCAAGGCCTCCTTCAATTCCAACTCCTCCTGACGGATGCCCCCTTCCAAATGACATTGGATGAAGCTGGGCGCGGACAGCTCGCGGAAACATGCGTAACCGATTTCTACATCAAAAAGGTCGACAACCGTTTCGGCTATGAGCGTCAAAAGTGATGGTATATCTCTCAAATCAATGGCCGCAACATGAAAGTCATTCATGCGCTTGTAGCCCAGCAACTCCCTATCCAACAGATTGCGCGCGTTGATCAGCTCCTGCTCCTTGGCAGAAAACCGCGTCACACGCAACTGCAAGTCCAAGTAGGCTTGGTGCAGCTCATCATAGGAAGGTTTGTTTGGCAATTTGACAGGTTTGGAGGTGCCCTCAGCGGTACATGACGTAGAGGGCTGTGGTGTAATTGTGGTATTCGTTTTGATTGCCCAACCGTGCGAATTCGCCGAAGCCGTACATCCCTAACCAAGGAGGACAGGTGCCGTTTTCGAAGAAGGGAAACTGCATCTTGCCGACGAGTTCTTCCTTGATGATGCGGTCAAACAAAAAGCGGCCCCGGGCCAAGCAGTCCGCATGAAAAACGGCGACGGGCGAACGGCCATTCATGCGCGCCCTGATCTCGCCCACCATGCGCTCCATCTCACTGAATATCAATGGCTCATCGCGCTTGGTCAACCACATAGGGGTGCCCTCGGCGATTTCGGTGGAATAGTGCATGTCGTTGCCATCGCGTGAAGTGACCACCCGGAGGATGTGGTCGTTGCCATACTCTTTGGCTTGCTCTGGAGAGAGCTTCTCAGCCAAGGCGCCGATGGGGATGGTGTCCCCGCAGTTGACTGAGGGCTCCAGGCCCAAGCGCCGGGTGAACTCCTCCCATGCGGGCTTGCCGTTGAATTCACGGATGATGTGGCCTTCGGCCTTGGTGACCACCAGGGGCTCTCCCACCGCTACGAATCCATGGGTGGCCTGTGTCTCCATCTTCAAGGTGGGGTCGCTGAAACCAACGGCATAGGCGCCGTGTTCCATGACTTTGTCATCCACGGATTGGTAGTTGACGACGCCCTTCATGTTGTCTGAGGAAGTCGCTCCGAAAATCGTCACCTCCTCTCCCAAAACGCTCTCGAAGGCGCGAATGCACTGGTCATTGGCCGTATCGATGCCCGATCCCAAGAAGTACACCATGTTGATGTTGGGGTCCTGCGCCTGAAGCGAACGCGCCATGTCCGTGCACTTTTCAAAGGCATTCCGGCCGCTCAACCCATCGCATGATGCGATGGCGAACTCCTTGCCTTCCACCGCCATGAGGGCCATGTCCTTCATGGACTCACTGACCCCTTCTCGTCCCACCACCCCACAACACGATGTGGCCACAATCCGCGCTTGCGGCGCATATTCACTGGCTGCCGCCACCAATTCCTGGAAGTCATGGCCCAAAGAAGCGTGCCAAATGAGCAGGTCGGCCTTGGAAAAATCCGCACCGAGTGTAGACTCCAGGCATTCCAATACGCCGCGTTTGGTATTCACCATTCGGGTGCTGTAAGAAGAAAAGTTGAGCATGTAATGTGTTAATAAGGTGTTGGAAACTACACCTACACATTGGACAAAGCCCGCTGACCGCGACCGGTCTTCACGTCAGAATATTCCGGAATGCCTCCGCCTTTGGCCCCTTTCACCAGACGGCCAACTGAAATGAGGCGCAGGGCTCACAGCAAGGAGGCGGGGACAATCCTGCGCAGCCATGTGCTGAACCGCTTCCATGATCCGGCGTGGTGGTCCGGATTTGATTCCAGGGTGGACAACCAGGCATTTTCAGGCGCAAGCTCCTCAAGCATCAAGGCCTCCACTTGCCCGGCGAGCGCACTGGACCGCATGATGGCCACACATTCGGTATTGAGGTTGGCGCTGCGGGGATCGAGGTTGAACGTGCCGACCACGGCCGTATTGTGGTCGATGACCATGGATTTGGCATGCAGGCCAAAGGTGGGAACGTACCCGCTCCTTTTCTGTTTTTCGGCCGTAATCAACTGCTTGCGGATGCGCGCGTCCGGCCGATACTCAAAGACCTTGACGCCTGATGCCAGCAACTCCTGACGGATGCGCTGGTAGCCACTAAACGCCTCCAGGTTGTCAGTGGAGCACAGGCTGTTGGTCAGAATGGTGACCTCCACTCCACGTGCGACGGCCTGCGAAAACAGGCCCAGCCCCTGTTCTGTCAGCACCAGATAGGGGCTCTGGATGAGGATGGATGTCTGGGCGGAAGCCACCAGCTCCATGAGGGCGTCCGTGCTTTTTCCCCCTCCCGAAAAACCGCCGCTGCTGTTCTTGCCAGGATCGTCGGAAACGAACCGAAAATCGTCAATGCGGTGCAAGCGCCCCGACGCGACGATGTGGGGAATGGCATCGGGGATGCCGTCAATCAGTGCCCGAATTTCCGGCCAGAAATTCTCCGGATCACAGGCATACGCCGCAATGCAGTCAGAAAGTGCCGCTGCGGTTTGCGCAGTGCCGTCGCCCGGCCCCAAGTCCACTGCCAATGGATGGTTCCAGAAGGCATCAAATGAAGCTTGGATATCGCGTGCACCGCGCCCGAGCAAGAGGACGTCGCGGTCCCGGAAGTTGTAGGCTTGGTCATAGTCGAAGTACTCGTCGGCGATGTTGCGGCCTCCTGTAATGGCCACATTGCCGTCCACGATGAAGGTCTTGTTGTGCATCCGCTGGTTGAAACCCTGAAAGTCTCCAACGGCATGCAGCGCTTTGCCCAGGACGTTTTTTCCTTCGGTGGGGTTGTAAATGCGGATGTCGATGTTGGGGTGGGCATTGAGCGCGGCGATATCCCCAGGCGACACGTCGCGCATGAAGTCGTCCACGAGCATGCGCACCTTCACACCGCTGTCGGCCGCTTTCAGGGCGTAATCGAGTGCGATGATCCCCACGTTGTCCATGGAAAAAATGAAGTATTGGATGTCGATCGAACGCTCGGCATTTTGGCTCAGCCATGCCCGACTGAAAATGGCCTCCTCGCCCTCCTCCAGCACATAGGCCCATGTGGTACTGTCGCCTTGCACCTCGGCTGCTGCGCGCTGGGCGTCGATGCCATCCGCCGACTTTTCCACGCCGTCCGCGCAAGACGTTTCAGCCCCCGCATAGGGTTCAAGGCGGTCGGTCAGGGCCGTCCCACCACAACCCAGACACAGCAGTGCGATAGGCAAAGCGCCGAGAAATTTCATGTGAACAGGTTCAATGGGTGTGATATGGAGGCCTTAATCCGCCTCATTCTCCCGCCGTTCGGTGGTCCATGAGGTGGAGATCGCGCTGGGGGAAGGGAATGGCGACGCCATGCGCGCGGAACTTGGCGTCGATGGCCTCGCGCACCCTGCTCTTGATGGCCATCCGGTCCCAAGAGTGATCCAACCAGCCCATCACGCTGAAGTCCAACGACGAATCCCCAAAATCTTGAAAGAACACCGCCGGCTCAGGCGACTTGCGAATTTCTGGTTGCTCCGATATGGCCTCGAGCAGCAGGTCCTTCACGCGCTGGACATCGCTGCCGTATGCCACACCGACGGCAACGTCGATCCGAGAGGAGGGTCCGCCCTGACTCAGGTTGATGACAGCGTCCCCCGCCATCTTCGCATTTGGAAGAACCAACAACTCGCCCTTCACTGAAACGACGCGGGTGGACCTCAAATCAATCCGCTCCACTTTGACCAGCTGACCGTCCACCTCGAGGATATTTCCAACCGCCACGCCACCTTCAAAAAGCAGCACAAACCCACTGATCACATCGTTGAAGAATCCTTGCAATCCTATGCCCACACCCACCAACAAGGCAGCGGAGCCCGCCCAAATGGCGGTGAGATTCAATCCGAGCACCGAAAGCACGAACAGGGTAGCCAAGGTCCACACTACAGAGGAGACCATGCGGTGGACGATGAAGCGCTTCCCTTCATCCAACGTCGAAAATCGCTCAGCCCGACGCAAGGCCCGACGCAAAATGCCGAGGGCAACGCGGGCCAAAATGAGTACACCTACCACCTCCACCAAGTCGAGGACGGTGAAGACGTGGTGGCCTAATTCAAAGGAAGTGGTGAGGAACTGGTTCAAGACGCGGCTTTCTTTACTCAAATATGCTCATCCAATAGGCGGGATTGAAATCTCTATACTCACTGTCGAAAAAGCGGAGGGAAGTGGCATTGACCACTTCAGGTTGCTCCCAAGGGGCGCAATGGGATGACCCGGGAATGATGCTCAATTGAGCGTGTGGAAGGTGTTGAAACATCCGCAAGGTGTGCTCCAGCTTGACCAAATCATGGTCTCCACTCATCACAAGAATCGGACACTGGATTTGAGAAAGCGCTTCGAGCGTGAAATTGGGATACTGCTCCATCAAGGCACCCAACTTGACTTGCGTTTCCGGAGCCATGTTCTTCATGTCCTCTATGAATTGGGCTGCGTAAGGTTCGATGACCTTCAACAAAGGGTCGGGGGTGTCATCCTCGGCAGGGGTGGGGAATTCGATGGCGTCGTCCCAATGGTAGTTCGCACCAAATGCCACCACTTTGCCAACGCGTTCGGGGTGGGCGTGGGCCATGGAGATTCCGATAATGCCGCCATCACTCCAACCAAAAACATCCGCCTTGTCCAGTTCCAATGCATTGAGCAAGGCGACCATATCCTCTGCCATCAAGGCATAGGTGATTTCGGCGTCGCCGTCAGAGGATTGGCCCTGACCTCTGCTGTCCACTGCAATGACCTTGTGATTCTCTGCAAATGCCGGGATTTGAGCACGCATACCTGCAATGGAACCGCCGTTCCCGTGGAGCACCAAGAGTGGCGCTCCCTCGCCATAAACTTCGAAATAGATCCTGATGCCATTGAGTTCGACAAACTGCCCATTGGCCTCATTGGCACCATAGGGAACCGATGCGGTGGATTCTGCCACCGAGCCACTCGCCGCAGTGGAATGAGGCTCAACAGGTGCAGCGGGATCACCGGGTGCGGTGCAGGCTGTGATCAAAACGAAAAAGGAAAGCAATAACCGAACGGATAAAGTCATCGTGCTTGAATATGCGGTTGGGACTCCTGAACGCTCCTGATTTCAGTTTGGCGCTCTGTGGAGTCTGAGATTGAAGGAAAGTGGTTTCTCCGCGAAAAATAGTCCGTGGCCCCCTCCCTTCTGTCAGCCTCCAAAATGAAATCTTCGATCATGCCAAAAAGGACAGCGGTCTGTACAGGGAATCCACCGTGGCCACGGCCGGACCGAAGCTGGACGAAACAGCTGATTGGCCGCAGTGACACGACGCCCGGGCACGTTCAACTTGGGTGACTGTCTGCTGTGGTACATTGGGCCTATGTGCAACCGCAGCCCCTTCGATTTCAACGTGATGCGATCCTTTACCACTGCATTGTCTCTGCTGCTTGTGCTTTCGGCGCAGGGCCAATGGACCACGGATGTTGCCGCAAACACCCTGGCTGGATCGGCTTCTTCGAGCGTTTTCCGCGCTTTGAGTGCTTCGGATGGATCTACCTACATCGTGTATTGGAGGCAAGCGCCTGCGCCCACCAATATGGAGCTGCGCCTCCAGCGCCTGGATGCCGATGGCGTGCCCCTGTTTGGACCCGACGGGATGGTGGTCAGCGAGGACATCAACATGAGCACCTCCACGGCACTGGCTGCGGCAGAGATTGACGAGACAGACAACATCTACATCGGCGTGACGGCCACAAGTGGGGAGCTGGGACACGTATTCAAGCTGGACACCAACGGCGACCACCTGTGGAGTCCAGGAGGTGTCACGTTTCCAGGGGGCTATGGCATCGTCATTGCGCCCTTGCCCACGGGGGAAGCCCTTGTTTCTTGGCTCAATGTCCCGCATGCGCTGATGCAGAAATACGACCCGAGCGGGGGGCCTGTCTGGCCGGCGCCGGTTCCCTTGGTCAGCGGAAGCAGCAAGACCGCTCCCGAAGCCATGTTCGCCATGGCTGACGGCGGCATTACCGTGATTTTTCACACCTACAACTTTGGGATCAGCTCTACGCTGTGGGCACAGGGGTTTGATGGTAACGGCGATGTGGTGTGGGCCGACCCCGTGCAGCTTTCCAACAAGACCACAGTGTGGAACACCACTTACAGCGTGTGCCAATCGGGCGACGTGGCCTTCATCGGGTACAAGGCCGCCACAGGGCTGCGGTTCGACTCCTTTCTTCAGCGCATCGAGCCCGATGGAAACCTGCCTTGGGGGATCAACGGTGTGGACTTTGACACCAACGAGACGGATTATGAGATGGATACGCGCATCGCCTTGGCGGAAGAGGTGGGCGCGGTCTATGCCCTGTGCAACTACAAAGACCCCTCGCAATCCGAGAATGGCGAGCGCATCCAGCGCTATGATTTGATCACCGGTGCACGCCAATTCACCGAAAACGGCAAGGTCATCTTTTCCATTGGCAGCGACAACGTGCACGCCAGCGACCTGCACCTGGCAGCTGGGCAGCCGCTCTTTCTGCTCGAATCCGGTTTTGACAACGGCGCCAGTTCCACCACCCTGCACGCCGTCCTTCTCGATGCGGACGGCGACTTTGTCTGGGCTGAGGAAACGCAGCCCCTGGCCACCTATGAAAGCAGCAAATCCCGCACGCACATGACGGCCCCTGTGGACGGCCAGTCCGTGGCGGTGTGGCAGGAGACCCGTGACGCGGGTCCGGAGGTCTACGCCCAAAACCTGACGGATCCAGCTTTGACTGCGGTCGTGGAAGTGGCAACAGTCGGGCAGGTGAAAGTCTACCCCAATCCAGCGCGGGAATCGGTTTTCTTTGATTGCCATCTCGCCGCCCCCGAGGTGGTGGAACTCGAGGTGGTCGACCTCCATGGACGGGTGGTGGCCACCCGAATCATTTGGTGCGGGTCCGCTCCTGTGCGACACCGCTTTTCCGTTGCCGGCTGGGCACCTGGCGTCTATGCCTACCGGCTGTGCGGCGCATCGGCCGTCCTCGCCCAAGGCCAGTTCATGGTCGACTGACCGCCGTCACCCTTTTTTCGGTGCGAAAGCCGTGCAGAGCATACTGCCTGCCAGGTCGGTGTTCCATTGCCCCATCTCACCGCGAAGGCCCTGTACATTCGACGAGAAATAGGGGATGTATGCGGACCCAGGGCGGCATTTCCCAGCTCCATTGCAACGCTTCCACCTCCCTTCGGTTTACCTTTTGAATCTGAGCCTTGCGTTCGTTTCACAACGCCAACTGCCATGAACAACACCGCCCGATTCGCCTGCCTCTTTGCCCTGCTGGGCGGCTTCGTCTTTTCCGCATCGGCGCAAGTGGTTTCGGCCACAAGGAGCGGATTCTCCTGGATCGATTCGGAAAATGTCACGAACATGAGCTTCGATGCCGGTTATACCGCTTATGCTGCGGCCTGGCCCATTTTCGACGCATACCCCGGGCCGGATGCCTTCCAGATGGGGCTGGCCAGCTGCTGGATGTCGACCCAGCAGACCGGCAATGAGCCCGATGAATTCTACACCACCATCGAAGGCGGGCTGGGCTGGTGGATGGATACCCGATTCGCCACCCGCATCCCCAAATTCATCATGGGCGGCGTGTCCCACAACTTCTTTGCTTGGGCCAATGGGCCCGGTGCGGGGCGAAGTGACATGCTCCCCAACGGCCAGCGCGACTGGAGCACCCCCGGTGGCAAGTACGGGGTGGCGCAGTTGTCCAACCGCCTGGTGTGGGCGCCGGACGGCCTGAACATGGCGCAAGGCCTGAACGGCGAGTTGCTCGGATATGGGTACAACCCGCTGCCGCTGATGGACCCCCTGACCGAGACCGGCGGACAGGACATCGCCACCGGCAACCAATGCTGGACGCTCTTCTTGAACGCCACCAACTTCAAGGGCCCGGCCACCTTCTTCATGCCCACTTTCTGGACCGAGCCGGTGTTGGAGGACCCTTCGCTCGAGGGGCTCTTTTTGGACACGCGTCCGGCCAACCCCAACGTGCCGTTCGGTTGGGAACACGCCCTTTCGCCCGCCCTCATTTCGGAGGACGATGAAGGCACCCCCTACGCCAAGATCGAGCGGATGCAGATGCCCGCCTCGGGAGAGGATTACTCTGTGGCCTTGAACGGCGTTTCCGTCTACTCAAGGGACGGCCTGTGGGACGCCATGACCGCCTGGTTTGACGGGGGGTCTGCGGTGCCGACCGAGGCCATGCAGAACGGTTCCCAGGGCGTGTCCTTCACCAACAACGGGGGCGCCATCGTCGGTGAAATCAGCGGCGGGGGCATGGACTATGGCATCGACCTGGACTACCTGGACAACACGATGATGACCTTCGACGCCATGGGGTTTGAGCACGGTCTGGACGCCACGACGTTGCAAGACGGTCTCTTTGTGCTGCCCGAGTATTTCGAACTGGGCGCAGACAACAAATGGCACCCCATCTCAGCAGACGCCGTGCCCGCTTCGACTGAGCTCACCACCACCGAGGTGCCGACCAGCCCGCGGCCCGAGACCACCTACCTCACCCCGTTGGAATCGGACTGCGCCTTCCAAGATCCGAACGGTCCTTGGAACAGCCCCGGTCCGGCCGCCGGCCCCTTCTACGCCGAGCTGGGTGACGGTTCCACCGTGACCTACCACTGGTACCGCTTCGTGGACCAGCCGGCCATTGTCCATGCGAATCTGCCCGACTCCGTGCGCGATGAAATGCAGGCGCGGGTGGAATTGATTCACGCCAACTGGAGCGAGCAAGACGAATACATGGCGCCCCCGACCGTGGGCAACCTCGCCACCGTCGACCCGGGTGCGATTGTGGCACCTCCCGCCGGAATGGAGATCGGATACGTCCCCATCGTCACGCGCCAGGAATCAACCCCCGAGAAGTTGCGGGTGTTCATCCTCGCCGGGCAGTCCAACATGCAGGGCTATGGCAAGATCTACGAAGGCTCGAACGGTGCCGTGGGCGCAATCGTGGCCAGCTTCACGCCCACTTGTGCCGATGCCGCGGCGACTTCGTGCGACTTCACCTTCGACATGTTTGACTCCTTTGGGGACGGATGGAACGGGTGGGTGTATGACTTCGTGCAGAACGGTGAAGTCGTGGCCTCTGAGACCTTGGCCGATGGCGACGCGGGATCAGCGACCATCACCCTGCAAAACGGTGTGCCCTGCACCGTGGTCGTCAACACCGCCGGAGCCTACGGCAATGAAGTGTCCTGGACCCTCAGCGACGCCTCCGGAAACGAAGTGGCCAGCATGGACGGGCAAGACGAGAGCTACCCTTCTCCGAACACCCTCGTGGATGTGGTGACCAATGACCCCAATGGGGAGTGGTCCATGCTCGGCGCTGAAGACGACTGGACCGTGCTGGACGACGCCTACCTCTACTTCCCGAACGGCGCAGGGGATACCATCCGCGACCACGTCACCGCCGGCCAAGGTGCCTACCCCGACCTCATCGGTCCGGAGTTGATGTTTGCCCACCAGCTGGACGCATACTACGAGGATCCGGTGCTGGTCATCAAGACGGCTTGGGGTGGACTCAGCCTCGCTGAAGACTTCCGTCCGCCGTCCGCCGGTGGCACCACCGGTCCCTACTACAACGCCATGATCGAGACGGTGGAATCCGTGACGCAAAACCTGGCCACGGAGTTCCCGGACATCGCCGTGGAGGAGTTCGAGATCAGCGGATTCGCTTGGTTCCAAGGGTGGAATGATGGCGCCAGCGAAGCATTCCTGAACACCTACGAAAGCAACCTGCATCACCTCGTCAACGATGTGCGCAACGACCTCCAGCTGCCCGAATTGCCTGTGGTCATTTGCAGCTCGGGACACGGCGGTTACGAACCCTTCGGAGGCTGGGTCGAGGACATGCAGGACATCGTCGCAGTGGCCCAGGAAAATGTGGGGTGCAATGACTCCATATACGGCGGCACCGTTGGTTTCGACGACACCCAACCCTATTGGATCACCTTGGCGCAATCGCCGGATGAAGCCGTCCATCACTTCCACAACAACGCCCGCACCTTCCTCAACATCGGAAAGGGCATGGGCGACGAGATGATCCTTGCCATCAACGACATGGCCTACTGCAACGGCGGCAGTGGTGTGGACTGCGACAACCCCATATCTCCCGGCTTTGCTTCCATTGGCAACCGCGTGTGGAATGACCTCAACATGGACGGCATCAATGACCCCGAAGAGCCCGGCATCCCCGGGGTGTCCCTGGTCATCTGGAGCGATCCTGACGGAGATGGCACGCCCGACTGGGAGGGCTTCGGTGGCGTGGAGGTCACGGACGAGGACGGATACTACCGCTTTGACGGCCTCGCCCCGGGCAACTATGTCGTCTTTGTGTGGCAGGTGGACAATTGGGGCGATGGAGAACCCCTGAACGGCTACCAATCCACGGGCTACTTCGTGGCGGATGCCAACAACGACATCGACCTGGACAACAACGGTTCAGGCCCCGCCTTCAGCGACATCATGTCGGGCATCGTGACCCTGACCCTCGACGGGGAACCGCTCAACGATGGGGACCCCGAAGACTGCTTTTTCGACTACGACCCGGGCGGCAACAACACCGTCGATTTTGGCTTCTACAACACCAACACGACTTCCGTGACCACAGCAGACGGCGAAGTCCACTGGACGTCGGTCTACCCCAATCCCGCCACCGATCAGCTCACCATCACATCGAACGTTGCCCTGTCGGGCGTACAAGTGTTGGACGCCCTCGGTCGGGTTCAACTCGCCTTCCGCCCGCGTGGAGAGACCCACACACTCGATGTGTCCTCGTTTACCCCCGGCGTCTATATTCTGCGCTTCACAGCCTCCGAAAACGGACGTCCCGAAACCCTGCGTTTCGTAAAAAAGTAAGCCGCCTCGAATTCAACGTTGGACCATGCGCCGCAAGAAATCCGCCCTTCGCCTCATCATCATCGGCCTCATCGGAATGGTGGTGGGCGTGACCTTCAAGCTCAATCACTTCATGGGCGCGGAGCGGATATTCAATGTTGGCGCCTTCGCGCTGGTCGTCGGGCTGATCTTCTGGCTCATTTCCTTGGCGCAGGAAAACAAGGAGTGAACCACTCGGAACGCCTTGTCGGCTGCGTTATCGCTCCGGCCGGCGGATTGGGCTTACCTAGGGCTTAGCCCGCTTCAGCGGCAGGTTGACCCTCATCGGTCGATCCGCTTTTCGCTTTGCGATAGGTAAAGGCGTTGAACACCTTGCGCTTGGCAAACCGGTACTGGTTGTCGGCATTCAAGAATTTGTTGTACAACTGTCCATTCACCCCGAAATACTCGTAGGTATCACCATTCAGGAAGGTGATTTCCAGGAGCAAACCTTTGTGTGACGTCTCCTGAATCCCCGAGTTCGTCGTCAACGCGGTGTACTCCTCTTTTTGCGCCTCCTTGGTCTCCGGGGCCATGCTCACCAGAAAGTGGTACCCTTCAATGATCTTGCGGCTCTTGGCCTCCGCCTCCAGGGCCTTTTCTCCGCCTTCCGGGAACTTGTCGGGATGCCACTCCTTGACCAAGGTGCGGTATTGCTTCTTGAGTTGCTTGAGCTCGAGAGCGCCTTCCACCTCAAACATTTTTTTGAATTCCTTGACGCGCTTCATGGCCGGGGTATTGGGTAGTGTCGCTTCAAAGCGGCCGCGAAATTACGACCAGACTCCCCCACGAACAGCACCCTTCTTTTCGATGGCCTCAAAGACGCCTGTCTCTTTTATTCCGAAGGCGGGCCTGCGCTTCTCAAACTGCGCAGTCCGTCGTAGACAATGATGCTCACGGCGTTGGCCAGGTTCAAGCTGCGGATGTGCCCGCTGAATATGGGGATCTGGTACAAACGATCGCGGTACCGCGCGAGCAGGTCTTCGGGTAAGCCAACCGACTCTTTGCCAAAGACCAAAAACATGTCGTCCCGGTAATCGATGTCGTAATGCGGCTGCGTCCCTTTGCTCGAGAGGAAGGCAAAATGGGCGTTCTGATGGGCGGCCATGAAGGCGTCCAGGCTCTCGTACATGCGAACCTCAAGATGCTGCCAGTAGTCCAGCCCCGCGCGCTTGAGGCGGGTGTCTGTAATCTCGAAACCCAAGGGCTGGATCAAGTGAAGTGTCGATCCGGAGGCCAGACTCAGCCGGCCAATGTTGCCCGTATTGTTGGGGATTTCCGGCTCTACGAGTACAATGTTGAATCCCATCTGACGGTCTGATTACTTGACGGTTTGCCCGCCATAAAGATGAACCACTCTTTGCTGGTTCCATGGGGCCGACATTTCGCCAATGGGGTGGGTTAATCCATCACTTGAATCTTCTGCGCGCTGAACCCTTCGGCCGTCTTGAGGACGAGGGTGTAAAAGCCCGGTGCCACACTGAGGTGCAGCACATGGCCATGGGCCACATTCTGGAAGCGCCAGCAGTGTGACGCCCAATGCGGTCAAAAGAAGAGGAGAAAGAATGTGCGCATCACTCGCAGTCCGCCGGATCCACGCCTTCGCGGTGAAGGACGGTCGGAAAGAGTCCTCCTCCTGGGCTGATGGTGGCCTTCTGGCCGCCGCATGACGGCTCGAGCAGTCCGCGCAGTTCGTTGCCGAAGAAGAGGTCGATCACCACGGTATCGCCTTCCATGTGCCAAGGGTTGGGGCCCGGGATGGCCTCGTCAATGCTGCCGAAGGATCCGTCGCCGGAGTAGATGGTGTAGCGAAGGGTTTCGGTGAATTCGTAAAGCGTGTTGGTTTCGAAGCCCTCTGGGTGCCAGCGGCCAATCAATGAGAAGGGCGGTTCAGTGCAGGTCGTGCCGAAGACGCCCAGCATGGCGAGCACATCTGATACCGTTACCGCATCGTCGCCATTGATGTCGCCCGGACATGTATTGCACGGCGTCCACGTGCAGGAGCCGTCGTCTACGGCTGCGCTGGCATCGTAATTGTCGGCGTCCGCATAGGTGCAGCCCGCGGCCCACGCATCGGGCCAAGCGCAAGACTCTGGAGGGAAGGTGCAGGAGCCATCATCGAATGTGGCATCTGCATCGTAATTGCAGGCCAACGGATACATGCACCCACCGGTGCTGGTTTCACTCACATCCACGCCGAGGCTACCGCCCAGCGTCCAGGCGCCCTGAGGGAATCCCGGCACGATTTCGGTGACCTCCCACACGAGGTAGTCCTCGATCAGGCAAGCCACGGGACCACCATTGAGCACAGCTGAATCATTGGTGAGGAGCACCGAGACATACATCGTATCCGTGAGGTCCAAATCGAAACTGAAGCTCACGAAGTTGTTGTCGACCAAGGTCTCTTGATGCAGCACATTTCCTTGGGAATCGGTGAATGTCCAATCCATGACATTCTCAGTGGTTGGAAAAGTCAGGTAGCCACCTGGATGGTACAGGTTGATCATGCCGGTCTGTGAGCACACATTGCACACCAGGTTCATCAGGTCGCAGTCGACCGCTGTGATGACCTGCGCCTCCAGTTTTGGGGCCAAGCCCATTGCTGCTGTCAAAAGGAAAAATGCGAAAGGCTTCATGTCTCGATTCTATCAGGTGTTTGTGACACTAAAGTCCATCGCAAGGGATGCTTTGGGCTCACGTTTAGGGGTGAAAGTGCCCCCTATGACCCGTGAAGTTTTGGTGACTGAAATGGAAAATACTGATTATCAGCACCATTGTCAACCCTGGCCCGAAGAAACCTTCATCGCTGCGTGCAACAGGGCCATTTTCTTGTACTTGGTTTCCTTGATCTCGAAATAGCCGTACATCCTCCTCAAAGAAGAACCGATTCCGTCGATGCTCAGGTGCGCTTTTTCCGCGATGCTGCGGTTGGTCATGGCCGGGTCGTCCAACAGGATGTTGAGCACGTTCCAATCGGTTTCGTTGAGTGACCTGCCCACAGCCTCTTCAAGAAGGATTCGGTTCAACTCCAAAGCAGGGGTTTCCAGGACCAGGGTATGCCCCCCCGTGCGGTGAAGCTCCTCAATCTCCGACATCAGTGCGTCGCGCCTGGCATTGTGGCGCCGCTTGATGTTCACGATGTAGGTCACCAGCAAACCGATCACGGCTGCGAATCCCAGCACCAACGCGAGTACGGTTTTCAGCTGCTGGACCTCCTGTCGGCTTTGGTTCTGTTCATTCTCCCATTGAATCGCAAGCAGTTGATGCTCACGGTCCTTCTCGTAGGCCGCGCGGATCACAGCGAGGCGGTGCTTCTCGGACTGTAGACTGTCGTCGTAGCGCACGAAGGATTCGTGCATCTCCAAGGCTTCGGCCTCCTGCCCCAGCGCTTTGTGGGCCTGATACAGCACATTGTACAGTTGGCGCTTGACCTCATAACCGTCCTGTCCCAGCAATTCCTCCGCATGATCGCTGGCCACACTCAAGGCTTCGGCGGGCTGGGTAGACAGGGTCAATTCGGCAACGGCAAGCTTGCACGAGAGTTCGTCGCCACGTGCACCGAGCTCACGGTACATCTCCATGGCCGTAACCCATTGTTCCTTGGCCTCATCCGGCGCACCCATCGCCTCGGACAAAGTGGCCATGTTCGCATAACAACCTGCCACGAAGAAGCCCTTATCCTCCCGCTCCAGCGTCTCAAGCGCTGACGCATACAGCGCCGCTGCCCGTTCGTAATCTTTCAATTCGAACGCACAGTACCCCATGTTCAACGCCAACAGGCCGGGGAAATAGCCCATGTCCTTTTCCTCGGCAATGCCGCTTTGCACCATCTCAAATTGGGCCATGGCCAATTCATGGTGGCCGATGATCATGAAGACGTTGCCGAGTGCCATCCTTGCTCTGCGGGCCCTGGCCGTATCCCCGGCGACCTTATACAGTTCCATGGACCGATTGAAGTGCCGCGTGGCTTCGACGTATTCGTTGCGCTGGACATTCACATTGCCACGGTTTCCATACACCGTGCCAAGGCGGGCAGAGTCGCCGAGGGCGAGTGCCACCTGCTCGGCTTGGTCAAAGGCGGTGAGGGCTTCCTCCAAGTGCCCCTGTTGTTCCAGTAGGCTTCCGATGCGGTTGTGCGCGGAATACAACGCCAACGGCTGGTCTGCACTTTCAGCCAGATCGCGCATCTCCTCCAGATAGTAGAGCACGGTGTCCGGGTAAGTCTGATGAAATGCGATGTGCAGGTCCTTGGCGGTCTGCAGACGGTCCTCAACAGAGCGTGTGGTATCCTTCCAGTCCTGGATCAGGGGAGACAATTCCTGCTGAGCTGTCGCTGTGGCCAACCACAGAAAGGGCAGCAGACGGAGGAAATAGTGAATCATGATCAGACAGGAGGGTGTCTCTCCCAATGGGGAACCAAAATAGATCAGGACGGGTTGCGCGTGTGCCCCGTTCAGGTCGATTCATGCTGCATGGCGTGGTTCAAGGTGATGGCCATGTTGACCGAACCCTTCCAGAAATCACTGGATCCTTTCGCCTTTTCGACTGAAGAATCGGGTGACTCCACATTGGATTTGGCCCGTCATCAACTGACCCTCCCATCGGGGCGCTTCTGGTGCACCTTCTGTGATCCGGCGCGTTCTAAACCGCTGAATACCCGCCCCAACAGACAGGTCCAACCGCCATTCTGGCGCCACCTGATACCCTGCGAAAAGTCCGCCTGTCGGCGTCCAATTCAATCGGCTCTTGGGCAAATCGCCATCCGCATAGGCCACCACCAACCCTTCCTCATTGAGGCTGTGACCTCGGCCTCCACTGCGGACGAGCAACTGAACCCCGAGGCCCAGGCCTCCATGCCATCGGCCATGAAAACGCGATGTCCTCCATTCGATGGGGATGACCACGGCATTGAACCGGTTAAAGCTTTTCACATGGCGACGCTGAGTGGCCAGCCCCTGCACATCGCCGTAAAGAATGGCCACTGTATCCCCTGTCAGCGCGTTGATTTCAATGGCCTGAATGCCCTCTGGATCGAGGTAACCCTGCGTTGTGGTCTCTACATAGTCCAACAAGTGCACGTAGTCATACCAGGCAAGACCCAACGAAAAAGACTGTCCCCAGCGGCGGACATCCAATGACACCCCACCTCCAGCACTGAATTCCGTGTGGAAATGGCCACTCAACTCCGTGGGATGCTCCCCTTTTAGACTGAAGTGACTCAAAGTGAGGCCACCATATGTCCTGAGGGCAAATGGCGCCTCAGCATGGATAACGGTGGGGCCCATCGGCAGCAACTGAGCCAAGGGCGAGGCTGCCCAAGAAGGCCCGCGCAATGGCAAAGGCTCCAGCCCCAATTTTGCTGAACCTTTCACTGGAGGCAACCCTCCCCCAACAACCGAGCGGGCCCTGGCCACATTCTCCTCTCCGTTGGGTTCCTCCAGCGGCAGAAAGAGTGGAAGCCGATCGGACGCCGCCACGGTGGGTGCGGGTTCAGATGTCGCCGTTGGAGCAGACTCAGCACCAGAGGTGCGGCCCTCACCGGCCGGCATCACTTCTGCAGTGGCAACCGACGCTCCGACTTCAGCCGGCATGGTTTCAGCGGAAACGGCGTCTTCGGGTGGTGACGCGTTCGTTGCGGGCTGCGTGCCGGTGGGTATTGGTTGTGCAACGGAGACTTCCGGCGCCATTGCCGCCGCGGCAGGCAACGTCAGGTCGGCTTGATGCGAAGCAGGTTCATTCGAAGCGGGTTCATTCGAAGCAGTCTCAACAGCAGTGGCTGTATTTGCGGCAGATTCAGCCGCGGCGTCTTGGGCAGCTACATCGCTGATGGACGGTGTGCCTTCTTCGCCCTCCGAATCCAACGCGGTCATCGCTGGCGTTGGAGCTTCTGTGCGTGGCTCAACTTGGGTTCCCTCTTGCGGGGTGATGGGGTCGGCAGAGGGCCAATACAGCACGCCCAATGAGACCAGACCCATTGCTGCGGCCACGCCCACGGCCCGTGACCAGAAAGCGCCTCCAACAACGGACACGCCCTTTGCAGCCCCAGCCGCTTTGGAGCCCTCAAGGGGAGCTGCCATGCCAGCTTCGATGGCGTTCCACAACGCCTCATCCTGGCCGGGTTTGCCCGGCTCAGCATGGCGGGCAAATCGCCCTTTCAGTATGTCTTCCCAAGACTTCATGTTCTCTTTTCTTTCTTTTCGGCGATCGCCTCTCCCGTGGGCTCAAACCGCTGCCGAACCCATTTTCTCGCCCTCGCCAAACGCTGCCGGGACAGCTCCGGCGATATGGTCAACATTTCACCAATCTCCTCATGGTTGAACCCCTCAATCAAATGGAGATTCAAAACCGTGTACTGGTCCTTCGGCATGGTCTTTAGGACATCCATCAGATCATCCATGGCCATGCTCTCCAAGACTTCGGGTCCGCTCCCCCTCTCCACGTCCACCCCCGTTCTCTCCCACTTCGCCCGCTTCTTCCCCTCCGTCAAGGCCACGTTGACAGCAATCTTGGCAGCCCAAGTCCTCACGCCTCCCTTCTCCGGATCGTACCGTTCCACATTCCGAAAAATGCGGACAAAGGCCTCCTGCAACACATCCTCTGCCGCATCGGAATCCCAGATGTACCGCCTCACCGCCCCGCGCAAATAGGGCACGAGCGATTCAAACAGTGCTTTCTGCGCCGCCTTCTCTCCCCGCTTGCAACCCTCCATCCAATAAAGGTCATCCTGAACCGGAGCACTATCCATCAGACCATCGAGGCTTCACTTTTACAGCGTGCCCCGCCATGCTCACTCCACACCTGGATTCCCATCTACAATCCCGAAACACTCCACACTCACCACCGCATAAGCCCCTTCGACATCCGAACCCGCTGAAGATCCCATCGCCTCGTGGTTCCATTCCACGGGGTTGCCCGCGCAGAGGTAGCTGTGTTGGAGTGAACAGCTTTGCGTGTTTGGGGGGAACCTGAACTCCACTTCGGTTAGCCCGACAGAGATGGACACCTCATCGGGCCCCGACAAAAATGGAGGGTCGGAGGCGGTAGAAACGGTCAGTGGAGCGCCGCCGTATTGCCTCCAGAAGGCAACAGTAACAACGGGTCCTGCTGGGGGAGCCGTGGGCTGACAATTGCAATTGTCATTGACCACGCCATCGAGACCGTCAACAGCGGGATTGTTGGACGACACCACGCAAGGATCACCCACATTGAGGCCCATGGTTTCACAATCCACCACGTAGACCACAGGAGGCTCAGGCAGCTCCACCTCAATTTGAACATCCTCGAAATTCTCTTTGACGCAGGACGACAAACAGAACAGCGGGAGCAGCCAAGCGAAACGAACCAGAGATTTCATAATTAAAGGTCGGCCAATTGAAATCGGTTTCCATCCACCTTACTCGGCAAGCCCTCTGAACGTGACACCTTCAAGTCACTTTTTCTGAAGGGCCGAGCCCGCGCGTGCAGGGCCCCACCCCTTGCCGAATCAAACAATGCGCCCTTTTGGCTGTTCATACCCTGAAAACTCCGTTTTCATACCTCAATCCAACACAAATCGGGCCGGTCGTGTCACGGCCATTCTACTCGGGAAGTAACAGAGGTCTGAAACCAACATTCGAAATGAAAACGTTCCCATTCTTCCCGTTCATCCTCGCTCTGCTCGTGGCGAACGGGATGCCCCAATCGGTCAACGCTCAATGGAGCTACACCTTGGACAACGCTTTGGACAGCATCATGTATGCCCCTCCAGGCTGGGACTCTGAGACAGACCCACCCCCGTGTTGTTTCTATTCCGGTTATTCCTTTCAAGAATATTATGGCGATCTGTTGGACAATGAAGACAACAACTACACCGTCTTTGTGCCCACCACCGAAGCTGTGGAGGAAGTGGCCGCTTTGATGAACTTAAACCTGTTTGACTTGGCAGGTTTCTCCGACATGTCCGACGCTCTGGGGTATCACATTGTCCCCGGCACTTACACTGCGGCAGACTTGGAAGATGGGATGGCATTGACGACACTTCAGGGACAATCCCTCGACGTCAATATCGACGGCACCAACGTGGGCATTGACGGCGCTTGGGTGGTAGAAGCCAACATCATGGCGGACAACGGCGTCATCCACGTGATCGATGCAACCTTGGCCCCTGAGGGTTATCCCCAAGCCACGGTCGTCACCGCCATTGCCGGAAGCCCGGACCACACCCTGTTTGAAGAGGGCATTTTCAACGCCTACCTCGATGGTTACCTCAGTGCGAATGCGCTCGAAGCAGAGGACGACAACAACGGAGACCCCACAACAGGGCCTTACACGGTCTTCGCTCCAACAGACGCCGCGATGGCTGCGTTCGCCGCCTCTTATGGATACAATGTGGCCGATTTCGTCGCTTCACAGTACATCGACGAGTTCGTGGAACGGCACGTGGTCATCGGCTACTACAACAGTGGCGTTCTCTCTGACGGGCAATCCCTGTCTGCCATGAACGGACAGTCGGTCGACATTGAGATCTCCGCAGATGGCGTCACCGCCTCTGGCTCCAATGTCGGCGCGGCAGACATCCTCGCTTACAATGGCGTCGTGCACTCGCTGGATGAGGTCCTGCCCTTTGACATTCCCGCCGCCTCCGGTACTTGTGGCACTTGGACATTGGAGCTGTACAACTCCGACATCGACCAGAACTGGCTCGGCAGCACAATCGACGTCTTCAAGAACGGCATTATGATTGCCGAAGAGACCAACAATGAGATTGCCGAGGACAACAATGGCGACTATGTGCCGGACGCATTCGGAATGAGCACCTTCAGCTTTGCTGTGGACGAAGGCGACGTGCTGGACTTCATCTTCGACCAAGACGGAGGGTCCAGTTTCAATTGCGGTTATGTGGTCAAGAACGAAAGCGGCTTCACGGTGTTCTCCTCCTTCTCGAGCAATCTGGACGAAGGCCCCGACAACGTCATGGGTTTGAAGGCGTGCGGTGCGGAACCCACCTGCGGAATGATCGAAGTGATGTTCATTGACGAATCCCAGGAGGGATGGGTCGGTGGCGGCATGACCATCTCTCAGGGCGGCAATGTTCAAGCATCTTTGAATTTCGGGGACTTCAACTACTTCGAAAGCCTCTACCCCTTCTGGCAGATGTCGACCTTCATCCCTGTGAATGAAGGAGAAATTGACTTCATCGTCTCCCAGCCATGGGAGTACGCGGACCTCTGCGGATACTTGGTCAAAGACCCCGCCGGAGCGTTGCTGGTCAACCAGAACATCGAGTTCGTCGCACCCGAAAGCACCTTTGGTATCACCGCCTGCGAGGCAGGAGCCGATGTGATCTGCAATGCCGAATTCGAGGTCGCACAAATCACGTCGCCCGACGGGAGCCCCGTTCCGGGCGCCGTCCAAGTGTCCATCTTTGACTACAACCCCAATGCCGTGTACACATGGGACTTTGGAGATGAAGGCACCAGCACCGACGTGTTCCCGACCTACCAATACTCTGGCCCCGGCCCCTACACCCTGTGCCTCAACGTCACCGATGGCAATCTCTGCTCAGACTCCTACTGTGAGCCCATCTCCATTGACTCGTTGGGTATCCTCAATGGGTTCCTGAGCGGATTCACAATCAACATTGTGGATGGCGGCCCGAGCGATGTCGTCAGCAGCGTCAACAATCTGACCACGTCAACCAATGCCCTGTCCGTGTTCCCCAACCCTGCGCAAGGTCAGGTCACATTGGTAGGAATGGATCCTGGTGCAAACTGGGTCGGCGAACTGCGCGGCACAGACGGTCGTCTGGTCCGCCGTTTCAATGGCGTCGGTCGAAGCCCGCTCAGCCTAGATGGAGTCGCCGAAGGCCTCTACATCCTGAACGTGGTGGACGGAACCTCTTCTTCGCGAACGGTGCGGGTCATCGTACAGTGATGGATTCGTGAGGCCGCAGACAACACCTGCGTCCAATTTGATTGAGAAAGCCGCCTTCGGGCGGCTTTCTGCTTTTCAGCACTCCAACGGCTACCTTCTCCCCATGAGAACGGCCTTCTTGCCCCTTGCCTTGTTGCTCGTGTGGGCTTTCAATTCGCCCTCCGTCATGGCGCAATACTCCATGCCCAGTGAGGAAGGACCGCACGAAGGCACTTGGTTACAGTGGCCGCACAACTACACTTATGGCTCAGGTGCAGAGGACGTAGAGTCAAGCTGGGTGGCCATGACCTCCGCCCTTTCGGAAGGCGAACGCGTTCACATCATCGCCTACAACGAAAGCGAAATCATCCACATCACCGACCAGCTCAACGCTGCCGAAATCGACATGACCCAGGTTGATTTTTACTTGTGCCCCACCGACGACTTCTGGGCCAGGGACACTGGGCCTTGCTTCGTGCAAGACGACCAAGGACAATGGGTCGTTTTGGATTGGGGATTCAATGGATGGGGTGGGGACACCCCCTTCGCTTTGGATGACGACGTCCCCATCGTGACCGCCGAACAATTGAACCTGCCCCTCATTGACCTGAACGCCGTGGTGCTCGAGGGAGGCGCCATAGAAATCGATGGTCAAGGCACCTTGATGGCGACCCGTTCATCCATCACCGGCGACGACCGCAATCCAGGATGGACAGAAGCCGAAATCGAGGGCTATTTCACCACGTATTTGGGGGTGGAGCAGGTCATCTGGTTGGATGGTCAGTTTGGAGGCAATGAAGACATCACCGACCAGCACATCGATGGTTTTGTCAAATTCGCTTCAGGCAACACCATCGTCACCATGAGCAACCCCGACCTGGCGTATTGGAATGTGGACGCGCAAGACCGCAACAAGATTGCCCAGGCTGAAAACACTGAAGGGACACCCTACACGCGCGTCAATTTGCCCCTGACCCAAAACACGGTGCAAACGACCTGGGGGATGGATCTGGGATTCCGAAGCTCCTATGTCAACTACTACGTGGGCAATGCGGTGGTCTTGGTTCCGGAATACAATGACCCCATGGACGCCACCGCCCTGGAGATTGTGCAAGGGCTGTACCCCATGCGCACCGCCCTGGGTATCAATTGTCAAAACATGCTGCAGTGGGGGGGCATGGTCCACTGTGTGACACAGCAGCAACCTGCTGGCACCACCACCCTCTCCATGGCAGGGCTCACGCCCGCCTCTCCCCTATGGGACGGCATCGAATGGCTGGACTTGATGGGCCGCAAAGTCTCTTCCCTCCAGCCGGGTCAGATGTACATCCAACGCGATCAAAACGGCAGGACGAAAAAGGTGATCGGCTTGGAATGACGCTTTTTGCTGGGCCTGTCGATGGCCGTTTTCATACTTTGCCAGTCCGCACCCCAACCTATTGGTCATGAAACGCGCTTTCCACCTTGCCCTCGCCTGTCTTTTGCTGATCACCGGCACTTCGGTACTGGGCCAATCCGAGGATGCGCGGGTTTTGATCATCGGCATCGACGGGACCCGGCCCGACTGCCTGGAAGCCGCCGAAACGCCTGCACTGGATGCCTTGATTGCAGATGGCATCTACAGTCCTGACGCGCTCAACAACGACATCACCTACAGTGGGCCGGGCTGGTCCGCGATGATCTGTGGCGTGTGGTCGGACGCGCACGGCGTGACCAGCAACAACTTTGTGGGCAGCAATTTTGAGGGGTTCCCTTCGTTCATGCAGCGCCTGGAATTGGAAAACCCAGAGCTGAATACCCATTCTTTCTGCCACTGGGCTCCCATCAACGACTACATCTTGGGAGAGGTGGTCGACGAAGCCATCAATTCGCCCACCGATGCCGCCGTACGCGACGCTGCAGTGTCCCTCCTGGAAGGTGGCGACCCCCACGCCGTGTTCCTCCATTTTGACGATGTCGACATCAACGGGCACGGCTACGGGTTCAGTGCCGCCGTGCCACAGTACATCGGCGCCATTGAAACCACGGACGGGTTTGTCGCGGAAGTGATGCAGGCCTTGACCAACCGACCCAACTACGCGGCCGAGAACTGGTTGGTGTTGGTCTCCACCGACCACGGGGGGATCGGCTACAACCACGGGGGCACCTCCATCGAAGAGGAGACCATGTTTTTCCTGGCCAGCGGCCCCTCGGTGGAGCCTGCTGTGCTGGTCAAAGACACGCTGGACATCCTGCCCGCTCCCGAAAACTGCATCGCCCCAGGTGCGGCGGAATTGCGGTTTGAAGGCGGTGGCGATGCGGTGGTCATTGAGGACAGCCCCGCCTTACAACTCGGTGCCGATCAAGACTTCACCCTCGAGGTGCGGATCCGCACCCAAGCGACGCCCGATGTGGCCATCATCGGCAACAAAGACTGGAATACAGGGCTCAACCCCGGGTTTGTCTTCTCCTTTGAATACCCCAGCGGCCCGGCGTGGAAAGTCAACATCGGCGACGGTGATGAACGCGCGGACGCCAATGGTTCCAGCGGAGTGGCCGACGGCCAATGGCACACCCTCTCGTGCTCCTTTGACCGCGACGGCATGATGCGGCTGTACACCGACGGCGTGTTCTCTGCCGAAGAAGACATCTCCGAAGTCGGCGATATCGACGTCGGCAGCGGGTGGTTTTTTGGGTCCGACATCTTGGGCGCGTACAGCTACACGGGCGCCCTGTCTGAGGTCCGGTTCTGGCATGGCGTGCTTTCTGAAGAGGCCATCTCAGCTTGGCATTGCAGCCCCTTGGATGCCGCCCATCCGAATTGGGCATCCCTGCAAGCGCATTGGGCCCTGACCGAAGGCGCTGGAGCGGAAGTCGCCAACAGCGCGGGCAGCGGCCTCGTCGGCACTGTGCAAGGTGCGGAGTGGGACCAGCCTGAGGGCGTGATCACGTTTGACTACAGCAACACCCCGCGCATTGTCGATGTGGCCGCCACGGCATTGGACCACATGTGCCTGACCATCGAACCCGATTGGAATTTGGATGGCATTTCATGGGTCGACGGATGCAACACCACCGACGTGGGGGACCTGGACCGCAGCACCATCAAGGCATCCCTGTTTCCAAACCCCGGCACCGGCGATTTCCAGATCACCGGGCTTCCACCCCATGCCTCCATCGAGGTGTTCGACCCCACGGGCAGGCCCATACACTCGGCCCAACCCGGATCGTCCACGCACACCGTGCCCCACACAGCAGGCAGCGGCGTCTACCTCATCCGCATCGTCGACGGAGCGCAGCGCCGCACCCTGCGCTGGATCCGGCAGTAATCTCCGGTATCTGCCGGTACCGCGCGGACACCACACCTGGGCGCAGGCGGTACCCACCGCGCGGCGAACGCACAGGCTCACATGTGTTCCCTGACTTAGCGTTTGATCACCTTGAAGTTCTGGACCCACGTGTCATTGAAGCACTTGACGATGTAAGGGCCAGCCGGATACTGCTCGAGCGAAATCACCGTGCTGGTCCTCCCCGGCGCCAAGCTGCGAGACGCGAGGCGCCTGCCCAGATGGTCCATGACCTCCACTTGAATCGGTCCGTTGAGGTCGCCAAATGAAGCAGCATCTACCGTAATGTCGCCCTGCGTGGGGTTGGGATACAGCTGTACCCTTTGCTCGGCCTCCGTTGTGGGGGCTTCGACGCCATTGATTCCACTGGCAAATAGCGGGATGTCGTAGTCGTACTCACAGATGCCGAGATCGTCCATCACAATGACGTTGTAGTCGCCCACCGGCAGGCCGAGGAACGTGCCCGAGGCAAAGAAATTCTGCCCCCCGTCGATGCTGTATTGATACGCCCCTGCGCCAGAAAATGCCGTGATCACAATGGCGCCATCTGCAGTCAGGACAGAGGTGGGCTGGGTGATCACCATCTGCACACCATTGAAGTCACACACGGAAAGGGTCACGGTCTCCTCATAGGTGCATCCCGTTTCACTTTGGACGACAACGTCGTACGTCCCTGGACCGAGGTTGCCAAAGGTGTTGGCGCTGCCAAATGATTGCCCTCCATCGATGCTGAATTCGAAAATGTCCTCATTGGAAAAGGGCTGGACGACCAGCATGCCATCATTCGCAGTGTTGGAGGATGCATGGCTCACACTGACCTCTGTCGCAATCTGACAAGCGCCATCTCCCACGCAGAACGACTCTACGGCTTCGTAACTGAACGCCCCGTCATTGAACAAGATGGTCTCACCTGCTGCATTCAGGACCTGGAAATTGCCCTCTCCATATCCGCAGCACATGCCGTCTCCAAAACTGTCGTAGACGGAGAGGGTAAGACACGCATCGGCACTCACGCAGATGTCCTCCGTGTATTCTTCTGCTCCCCCCAATGGAAAATCCCCACCAGACAACACCTGACCGGAGCCGGCATCCACCAGCTCCCACGAAGTTTCCGAAGGGTAGTTATCAGCCAGAATCGACAAGGTGACCGTTTCGAAATTCACGTCCAGGTTTACTGTCGTCACCACTACGTTGTTGCTCAGGTTTCCATCGGACCCGCCATTGACGCCGGTCAACAGCAGCTGTATGCTGTTTTCCGCGGGCAGGAAGTTGTCTTCGAGCACAAACGTCACGACACCCTCTTCATCAAAGGCGATGTCCACAGACTCCGTGATCACCTCGACGACGGTTCCATTGACCTCGATTTGGATTTGAACCGATTCAATGGGCTCTTGCCCTTGATTGGTCACAATGGCGTTGACCCCGACCTGGCCAGCACAGGTGGGATTGACCTGTCCGAAAGAGATGGACGCGTCCAAGGGGTGGAGTTTGGACAGGACGAACTCCAGCGTGTCGTTGTTGGAATACCCGTCGTCCGGGTCCGAAACGATGCCGGCGATGAGGTAGTCCCCGATGGCGGAGAAATCCTGTGGCGCGGTGAATTGAAATTCGGCGTCACTGAACGGCGCGATGGTCTCTGTGATGGTCATGGTATCCACCACCTGACCGTCCACCATCAACGAGAGGCCGAAGTTGCTCATGTCATTCAAACCGGTATTGGCTACCCGCACGGTGACCTGTTCTGCCGCACCCAAGGTGGACGAAGGTTGGGGGTCGATAAATTCCTCCACGGCCAAGTCGTTGTCGGCTTTGATGCCCGCCCAGAACGACACCCACGGTCTGGCCTGCTTGATGGCCAACTGATCTTGGGCCGTGACTTTGTATTCGATGTCCATGCCGAAGCCTTCGATGCCCTCCACACCATAGAGCACGGCAAATTCGTCGTGGATGACCCCGAGGTATTCCCTCATCAGATCGAGGTACACGTTGTCCATGACCAACTGCCCGTCCTCTACCAGATTGGACAACCGCAACACGACATATCCGGCTCCTTGGTTTTCATCCTCATAGAGCAGGATTTCCTCGGGAACGGAGTTGGGTTCAGGGTTGGTGATGAGCGACTCTCCCACCTGCGTGTTGAGGTAGAACGTCCCTTCAGTGTCGTAGATGGGGTCCAAGCTGATGCCCACGCCATTGGACTGTTCTTCTTGGAAATTGGGGTGGCAGAGAACGCCCATGGCCGCCATGAAGTGGTCTACGCGATAGAAGTCGCGCTCCTCGAATGCCCTGAAATTCCACATGCTCGCATACACCTGCCGAATGGACTTGTAGATGTGGCCCTCGTCCTCGTATTGGGTTTTCGAAGTGTACAGACCGGCCCCGCTGAATCCAGGCAGGTCTTCGTTGTTGGTGGACGATCGGCAGCGAACCGCCGTCCCTGGCGGAAAGGAATCGTGCATGTCCTGCAGGTCATCCATCATCCACTGGGGCATCGGTGCGTCCTTGATGTCGTCCCTGAAATCACGGAGACGGTCCTCCCTAAACTCCATGTCATCGATGAAAGACGGGTTGTTGATCATGACTTCTGCCTCCTCATAGAAGTCGTTGTACTGCATGAATTCGTCGTAGTAGTAAAACGGGATTCCAAACCCGTCCGGGATGGTGCCCTCCGGGAACCCGAACGACCGCATCGTCGCCACGTTGGAGCATTTGGCGCCAAAAGCGGTCGACATCTCAAACCCGATGTCGTCCAGCGGCATGATTTCGGTGATGCTCAGGTCGCGCACCGGTATCTGCGGCTCGGTGGGCCGGAGCGCCTCGTACCAATCATTGACCTCATCCAGCGTGGCCTCTCGAATCTGAAAGGACGCCTGCTCCACCTTGTAGTAGATGTAACTCCCCAGCAGGCTGCTGATGGAGTCGATCGACAGTGGATCGGCGATGTAGGCGTTGGGCACATTGTCCTGGATGGCCCTCAGGTTGACGTGAGACAGCGGCGTTTGAATCACTGAAGTCATGATGCCCCCCACCCTCGGCAGGGAGTTCGGCAAGGCATCGTACAAGACGATGTCTCGAGATCCCGGGGTCTCCCCCAGCTCCATATGACGGAAGAAGCCATACCCTTCGGCCAGGTGAAGGGGGATGTAATCCACATCCGCAAATACTTCAGACTCCAACACCACCTCGATGCCGGACCCTTCGTAGTCATCGGCGTAATTGTTGAGGTAATTGTTTTCGCTCCCCTCACTGATGAAGTGGGTCATGTTGTTTTGAAGGAAGGGCATGTTGGCCAGCAGCAGGTGGTAGGTGCGCTGGGTGTCTTCAAAACTGTCGGCGTCTCCGAATGAGAAATTGAATGAATACCCTCCAATGGTGCCGTTCGGATTGATCTGGGTGGGGTAGAACACGATTTCCCCAGACGAATCATCGCCCACCACATCCGCACCGATCGCACCCCAAAAACCATAGTGGACGGTGTGGGTGTTGCTGTTGATGAAGTACACCTTGGGCTCCGGCGTATCCCTGTCCATGATGCCGAATTTCACATAGAGCTGATCGTCCAGGAATGGCGCCCAACCGACGTTGTTGACGGTGGCCAAATCCATGAAGGTCTCCGCATCCGGAATGGAAGTCGTTCCGTCCAAAAAATCCACGGGAGGCGCGTAATTCAGCGGCGCATCGGTGGGCATGTTCTGGTACTCTGTGATGTCGTCAACCAGATCCCCGTCCATGTCGCCCGGGTCGGATACGTCATATTCCCAAACCGTATACTGATTCTCAGGATAGGCGGCACCGGGTTCGGAAATCACCATCGTGCCGTCCACGCCCATGGTCATGGATGTCGGCCATTCAAATGTTGGACTGTGCTGCGCTTCCAATATGTAGTACTTGCCAGACTCGGCCTGTATCGAGAGCTGGACTTGCCCGAAAACGTTGACCGAATAGTTGTCGATGGGCACGATGTCTTGCCCGAGGCCAGCAGAACAAAGGGAAACGGAGAGCAGCAGCAGCTGTAAATTCTTGGACATGGCAGGTCGGGTCAAGGTGGACAGGACTAAAGTATGGACGGGCGCAATCAACGCATGGTTGCAACCGCATGGTCCCATCGCGCGGGGCACTTCTACTGCTCGCATTGAAAAGCCGTGTGCAACACATGGAGCCGACCGCCCTCTGGCGAGACGACGACCTGATATACCCGATTGTAAATCGATTCATCGAAGGCACCAATGTCCTCGCCCACCAACAAACCGGCCAGCACCCCCGTGGTATTGCTGTGTCCCACCACCAAGGCGTCTTGTCGATTCTGAAGCAACGCCATCATGACTTTCTCCAATTCCTGTGGATCGTATTCCTGAACCTCCAGGCCCTTGGCGCGCGCCGTGGGCAGGGCCGTCCCCCAAGTCCGGCGATAGTCGGTGCTGTACACCGCTTCCAGCGGTACGTCCTCAAAAAACACACGGAGGCTTTCCGAGCGCTCCAGCCCACATGGCGTCAATTCCGGGTCGCTTGCCTCACGCGTCTTTTCCGCGTGCCGCACCAGGTAAAGGGTAAAGAGATTATGCGGCTCTTGGGCTCCTGCACCGCAGTGTATCCCTGTGAAAAACAACATACACGCCCACACCGAGAGGTGGGCGAAGGTGATTCGTACGGTCATTGTCGTCATCGATGGTTCAACATTCCTCTGGACATCGCCAAGTCTGGGGCACCCGCGGAAATCGCCCCATGAACTTATGGCGATTCTTTGGATTGAAGCCAAAAGCGCAGGTTGCACAGCCCCGAATGCCGAGGTTGTCCAGCGCGGTGCTCGGCCTTTTCCATGAATAGCTTTGGCATGGGATGTGCAATGAGCGTGCGCATTGAAAACGACACATCAGCACCATGCCAAACACCACCTCCCCTTTCAATGCGCTCTTCTGCCTCTTGCTTGGGCTGTTGGGGTCAAGTGCATCTGCCCAAGTCAACCCGCCCGCTGGGGAGACGTTGAGCGACCTCCGGATTGAGTTTCTCCTCAACAGCGTTCAATTGGGTGTTGAGCAAACGAATCAAACCACCCACAGCCTTGGTTTTGACATCTCGATGCTGGTCGAAGGGCCCAAGTCTTCTGGTGGGGGAGTCAGGCTTGGATTCACACCGCAAGAATCCTGGGAAGCGCCGTGGGATTCAGCAGTGGGCGGGGTCATGGAATATGAGCGTCAGCTCCTCGATTTTTCTGTTTTTTTCCGCTACATCCCCTACCAAAAGGGGTTTTTTCAAGGAAATGTCATCCCTTACCTCGAGTTTGAATGCGGGTTGTCCAGCATGTTCTTCATCGAAAGTATCCATCACGACGGCTCAGACGAGGCCGAGTCCCAAACCGAGGAAACCGACTTGGCTTTCATGGCCGGATTGAGTGCTGGCGTTCGGCTGTTGGAATCAGATGAGAGCAACCTCAGCTTGGCGCTGCGCTTTGGATCGCGGATCGGAGGCCCATTGGATCAACCCTCTTTGGACCCCGACCTGGAGGATGGGCCCCCATTGAATGGAGGCCGGCAAATGGTGTCTTTCGGTGTCAGCTATTGGCTGTGACTTTCCGCGGGTGAGGATTACAATGACGTTTCGAAGCCGTGGACAGGCGATACAATGTGGACCGCTGAATCGTTCCGCTGTTCAAGCGTGATCCTCAATCCTGTGGGGATCTCAAATGTTTCCGTCACAGGGATGCTGTCCAAGTGACCGTTGTCGCCGAATCCTTCTGGGCACTCCTCTCGCCCGTATGCGCAATGGGCGCGGCCTTCGGCCAGGTTGATTTCCCAATCCACCTTCTCTTCGCAAAACGACCCCCAATATGAACGGTGTTCGCTCAGAATGAGGTCCTCTCCTTGTTGGCGGTAGGCATCGTCCATGGACCAACGCCAGTTGCTGCCCCCGAAATGCGAGATGTGGAGCATTTGATCTTGGATGCCGAGGCCGGCAAAAGGGTCTCCGAGGACACCGCCTTCTTCGCTGCCCAAAATGGGGGACGGCGACGATTGCCACATCACCCATTGTCCTTGCTGCAACCGAAATACGACCACCAGCCGCTCCCTCTGGCCGTCGATCACGTTCTCCGTTTGCACGGCAGCCGCGTATTCCGGAGCACCGTCTCCCGTCAAATCGCCCATGTCCATGGCTAAAACCTCAATGGATGCTGTGCCCAATTGTACGGCCATGTCCTCCACAAAGGGGCCCGCGGCTTGGCCAAAACCGGCCTTTGCGGCCAGCATAAGGACCAGCCACATCGCACTGCGGCAAAGTGGGCGGAGGGCAACGTGTGTTGGGCAGTGGGGCGTCACGACAACAAGATAGGGGTCGACAAAAACAAACCGACACGTACCGCCCGCACATTACCTTGACCGATGTGACCGCACCTACAGGGTGATGGCACACATTTTCAGCCTGTCAAGACGTGCATTCCACACCCCCATGAAAATCGCCTTCTCCGCTCTATTTTCTCTTCTTTCCGCCCTGCTTTTTGCGCAGGATACGGGGACCCTGTTGCTGCAGCAGCCCGACATGAACGACACCCACATCGCCTTTATTTATGGCGCCGATGTGTGGATTGTGGAGATTGGCCAGGATCAAGCACAGCGCATCACCAGCACAGCCGCGGTGGAAAGCGACCCTCACCTGTCTATCGATGGCCAGTCCATTGCCTTCACTTCAGACAGAAGCGGAACGCCCAGCGTGTATGTCGTCGGCATCGAAGGGGGCACGCCCAAGCGGCTGACCTTTCATCCTGCCGGCGCATTGGCCAGGGGCTGGTCGCCCGATGGCTCCCGCGTCTACTATGCTTCGTCGCGCGAGACGGCACCCTCGAGGCACCACAGAATATGGTCCGTGGACAAGGCCGGAGGGCCGGAGACCTTGACCTCTGAGCAGTGGGCGACCAATGCCCAATACTCTCCGG